>JGI12090J13086_1000124_pt1 | contig 13734 bp, 9 predicted proteins | sample DeeseametaMP0960_FD_13086 | JGI IMG/M metagenome (IMG submission 13086)
CTTAAAGAGGCGCCAACTTACCTTAATGACGGTGGCTGGTTATTCGTTGAAGTTGGAAATAGCGAAGTGCACATGAGCGAAAGGTTCCCCGGGTTAGAAGTGATTTGGCTTGAATTCGATAACGGTGGTTCAGGTATTTTCGCCGTGCGCAAAGACACACTAGTACAGTATTTTAGTAGTAAGGATTAATAGTTAATTATGTCAGGTAACAGCTTCGGAAAACTTTTCACTGTAACCACGTTTGGTGAAAGCCACGGCATTGCAATTGGCGGTGTAGTAGACGGTTGCCCTCCAGGACTTGAGATCACTGAAGAAGATCTTCAGGTTGATTTAGACAGACGTAAGCCCGGCACCTCTCGTTATACTACGGCGCGAAGAGAAGACGATGAAGTACAAATTTTATCTGGCGTATTTGAAGGTAAAACTACTGGCACCAGTATTGGTTTATTGATTAAAAATAAAGATCAGCGAAGCCAAGATTACGGCAATATCAAGGACCGCTTTCGTCCAGGCCACGCTGACTATACCTACGATCAAAAGTACGGAAGCCGTGACTACCGCGGTGGTGGGCGTTCGTCTGCACGTGAAACGGCTATTCGCGTAGCTGCAGGTGGTATTGCGAAAAAGTACCTTAAAGAAGTGCACGGTATTGAGGTATTAGGCTATTTGTCTCAGCTTGGGCCGGTAACGGTAGATAAGGTTGATCACAATGTAACCAACACTAACCCGTTTTTCTGCCCTGATGAGTCTAAGCTTGACGCGCTGGACGAGTACATGCGAGACCTTAAAAAGTCAGGCGACAGCATTGGCGCGAAAGTATCGGTTGTTGCGAAGAATGTGCCTGTAGGCCTAGGCGAGCCTGTTTTCGATAGGCTAGATGCTGAAATCGCCCACGCCATGATGGGAATTAACGCAGTGAAAGGCGTGGAAATTGGTGATGGTTTTGATGTTATTAATCAAAAAGGCAGTGAACACCGCGATACGCTTACTCCCGAAGGATTCACATCTAATCATGCAGGTGGCGTGCTAGGCGGCATCTCTACCGGTCAGGATATTGAAGTACACATGGCGCTTAAGCCGACCTCAAGTATTTCGGTTCCCGGTAAAACTATCAATAAAGACAATGAAGAAATCGATATCGTCACCAAAGGTCGTCACGACCCGTGTGTGGGTATCCGTGCTGTACCTATTGCCGAAGCCATGCTGGCACTGGTATTGATGGATCATCTGCTACGCCACCGCGCGCAAAATGCCGGTGTGCAGTCGACCACGAAACCAATTGCGGGTCAGGCATAGCAGTTTTTTAAATCGCAAGACCGCAATGCCAAGACTGCGACGTTAACGCGGATTAAAGATACACGCAGCATGAGCGCATGTNGCGCTAATTAATTTTATCATTCGCCACTGCCGGTTCTGCGCTAGTGGCGTTTTTGCATATGGAGATGTGAATTGTCACCAAATGGCCTAAACGATGCCAACAATACTGCNGCGAGCCCAGCAAGCAGCAAAACCGGCCTCTTTATTCTTGCTATCACCTACTGGCTTTACTTCGGTCAGCTTGGCGTGCTTGTGCCTTATTTAGGTATCTTCCTTGATGGGCGGGGATTTTCCTCTGCCGAAATCGGTGAACTTTTTGCTGTTATAACGCTAGCGCGTATTTTAGGGCCAGGCCTGTGGGCTGGCGTGGCCGATAAAACGGGTAATGCCATTGGCGTAATGCGTTTAGGCTGCTTGCTCACCGTACTAACTTTCAGTTCGGTGTTTTACTTCACCAGTTTTTGGGGGCTTACGTTGGCTTTCGGGTTAATGATGATGTTCTGGACAGCGGTGTTGCCTCAACTTGAAGTTATCACGATGAACACGGTGGCGAAAACCAATGCCACGTATGGGCAGGTAAGGCTATGGGGGAGCGTTGGCTTTATTTGTTTGACGGTAGGTGTGGGTAAAGCCCTAGATATTTTTTCTACCGACACGCCAGTGCACGCCAGTATTGGCATACTCGCGTTACTGTTCATCAGTACCTTGTTCATACGTGCGCCCAAAGAAGCTGCACCTGAAACGTCTACGGCGGGAAGTATTTGGAAATACGCCAAACAAAAACCTTTCGCCATCTTTATATTCGCTTCAGCGTGCTTGCAAATTAGCTTTGGTGCGTATTACGGATTTTTCGCACTTTACATGCGCGACCTTGATTACAGCGGCCAACAAACTGGCATCTTTATCGCGCTTGGGGTACTTGCCGAGGTGGGGATATTTCTTATTGCCCGCCGTCTGATTAGCCAGTTTGGCGTGTGGAATTTATTGTTTGTGAGCATCGCACTGACAGGGCTTCGCTGGTATGTCATGGCGGCATTCGCTGATACCTTTATGGTGATTGTGTTGAGTCAGCTTATTCATGCGTTAAGCTTTGGTTTAACGCATGCAGTATCGGTGCATTTTATCCACCAGTTCCTGCCGAAGGCGTATCAAAGCCGAGGGCAAGCGGTATACATCAGTATAGCGTTTGGATTAGGTGGCGCATTTGGAAACTACATGGCAGGGCAGCAGTGGCAGCAAGGCACTAACGCCTATGAGACGTTCGTTACCGCAGCCGTTTTTGCAGCAATAGGCGCACTGTCATTGTTACTGTGTTCCAGAAAAGAAATGGAAAGTGCAAAGGCGGCTTAAAATCTTGTTCTGAGGGCTGACCGCAGGCTTACGCCTGCGGTGCACGTTTACACTCTGATATCACGTCAATACCATCATCACCATTGTCTTGCTCTAAACGTACATCAAATTTCCACAGCCTGTGCAGGTGGCGCATAACTTCATCTTTTGAATCGCCTAGCGGAATTCCTCGTTGAGGAATATAGCGAAGAGTAAGCGAACGATCGCCCCTCACATCAACGTTATGTACCTGAATGTTGGGTTCTAAATTACTCAAATTGTATTGAGCAGACAGCTTCTCTTTAATAATTTGATAACCCATTTCGTCATGAATAGCGCTCACCGCAATAAAGGGCTTNGTGGTGTCATCTTCAAGGGCGAATAACTTAAAGTCGCGAATAACTTTAGGCGATAAAAACTGACTGATAAAACTTTCGTCTTTAAANTTTTCCATGGCGAAATGCACGGTCTCAAGCCAGTCTTTTCCNGCNATACTTGGAAGATATTTATAGTCTTCTTCAGTGGGNGACTGACANACCCGTTTAATATCCATGAACATGGAAAAGCCTAACGCATACGGATTGATGCCAGAGTAATAAGGGCTGTTGTACTCTGGCTGCATNACGACNCTTGAATGACTGTGCAAAAACTCCATCATGAAGCGGTCGCTGACCAAACCCTCGTCATACATCTCATTTAGAATGTGGTAGTGCCAAAAACAGGCCCATCCTTCATTCATTACTTGGGTTTGTTTTTGCGGATAAAAATACTGCGAAACTTTCCGNACAATACGCACAATTTCACGTTGCCAAGGTTCAAGTAAAGGTGCGTTTTTTTCAATAAAATAAAGCAGGTTTTCTTGCGGTTCTTGTGGAAAACGAATTTTTTCTTTGTGTTTGCTATGCGGGCTATTTGGCAGGGTGCGCCAAAGCTCGTTCACTTGCGATTGCAGATAGGCCTCGCGCTCTTCTTGTCTGTTTTTCTCTTCTTGTAACGAAATTTTCTGCGGGCGTTTGTATCGGTCAACGCCGTAATTCATTAACGCGTGGCACGAGTCGAGCATATTTTCGACTTCATCAAATCCATATTTTTGTTCGCATTTAGCAATGTAGTTTTTAGCAAATACCAGGTAGTCGATGATAGAGCTGGCATCGGTCCAGGTTTTGAATAAGTAGTTGCCTTTGAAGAATGAGTTGTGACCGTAGCACGCATGAGCCATAACGAGCGCTTGCATGGTAATGGTGTTCTCTTCCATTAAATACGCAATGCAGGGGTCAGAGTTAATGACGATTTCGTAAGCCAGCCCCATTTGTCCACGACGGTATTGTTGCTCAGTTTGAATAAACTTTTTTCCAAAGCTCCAGTGCGTGTAGTTAAGCGGCATGCCGATGCTGGCGTAAGCATCCATCATCTGCTCTGCGGTGATCACCTCAATTTGATTGGGATAGGTGTCTAACTTAAATTTTTTGGCGATGCGATCGATATGTTGCTCATACTCTTCGATAAGTGGAAACGTCCAGTCGGGCCCATCGCTTAATAAGTGGCGTTTTGATGTTTCAGGCTTGCTGTTTTCTTTTGCCATAGCGTCGGTTGTCATATTAGGCTCCTTGCTGCGCATCTTGTTCAGAGCGTTTGAATAGCTCTCTGAACACAGGATAGATGTCGGCCTGTGTTTGTATGTGCTTACATACAAAGTTGTCGTGAGTGGCGGCCACTTTCTCGTATTCTCGCCACAAACTTTGGTGCTGCCTCTCGGTTATTTCAATATAGGCATAGTAACGGGTTGCGGGTAACAGTTTAGCGGTAAGCAAGTCACGACACTGTGGCGAGTCATCAGCCCAATTATCGCCATCTGACGCTTGTGCTGCATAGATATTCCAATTTCCATCGCTGTAGCGCTCGCGAACGACTTCATCCATTAGCTTCAATGCACTTGAAACAATAGTGCCGCCGGTTTCTTGAGAGTAGAAAAACTCGTGCTCGTCTACTTCTTTCGCTTGCGTGTGATGACGAATGTACACCACGTCTACGTTTTCGTAGGTGCGCGTCAAAAAGAGATACAGCAAGATATAAAACCGTTTAGCCATATCTTTGGTGGCTTGGTCCATAGAGCCAGATACATCCATTAAGCAAAACATTACGGCTTTGCTTGAGGGAAGCGGACGCTTGTCATAGTTCTTAAAGCGCAAATCGAAAGTATCAATAAAAGGCACTCGGGCTATTTTGGCTTTAAGTGCTTCAATTTCTTCTTTTAATGCATTTATGGCTAACGTATTGTCGTGCTTGTCTTCTATAAGCAGTGCAAGTTTTTCTTCAAGCTCTCTCAGTTTCTTTCTATCACTTCCGCTTAAGGCAATACGCCTTGCCACAGAGCCTTTGAGTGAGCGAACAATATCTAAATTACTTGGCACGCCATCGGTCTGATAACCTGCGCGATAGGTTTCGTATTGGGTGACTTTATCAAATTGATTTTTCTTTAAATTGGGAAGCGCTAAATCTTCAAAAAGTAGGTCTAAATATTCGTCTTTGGATATAGAAAATACGAACTCATCTTGGCCTTCGCCTTCATTGCTGGCGTCGCCTTCGCCTGCGCCCTTGCCACCGCCACCTGGCGGTCTATCAATTTTATCACCCGCTGTGAATTGGTCGTTGCCAGGGTGGACAATATCTCTACTGCCGCCGCGGCCGGTATGAAAAATAGGTTCAGAGATATCTCTGGCTGGAATGCTAATTTGCTCGCCAGAATCTAAATCGGTAACAGAACGTTTACCCACTGCATCAGAAACAGCGCGCTTTATCTGCTGTTTGTAACGCTTTATAAAGCGCTGGCGGTTTACCGTACTCTTACCTTTGCTGTTTAACCTTCGGTCAATAAAATGCGCCATACACACCTGCTTGTCTTGTTGTGAACTACAAATACCCGTGCTGAAGCACGCATTACACGCGCTTCAGCACCACATGCGTTTAGCGCTAAGACGCTTTACGTACGCGCAGGTACCATTCACACAGCAACCGAACTTGTTTTTGCGTATATCCCTTCTCGGTCATACGATTTACAAAGTCGTCGTGTTTTTTCTGCTCCTCTGCAGAGCCTTTGGTGTTGAAAGAAATAACCGGCAGTAAGTCTTCCGTGTTAGAGAACATTTTCTTCTCAATCACGGTGCGAAGTTTCTCGTAACTGGTCCATGCTGGGTTTTTGCCGCCGTTATTTGCACGGGCTCTCAAAACAAAGTTAACGATTTCGTTACGGAAGTCTTTCGGATTACTTATTCCCGCAGGCTTCTCTGTTTTTTCTAACTCAGCATTCAGTGACGCTCTGTCGAACAGCTGTCCGGTTTCTGGGTCGCGATACTCTTGGTCTTGGATCCAGAAATCAGCATAGGTTACATAGCGGTCAAACAGGTTTTGCCCATATTCAGAATACGATTCTAAGTAAGCCGTTTGAATCTCTTTACCAATGAATTCCACGTAGCGAGGAATGAGGTAGCCTTTCAAAAACTCCAAATACTTATCAGCGGTTTCTTGAGGGAACTGCTCCCGTTCAATTTGACGCTCCAGTACATAAAACAAATGGACTGGGTTTGCCGCCACTTCTTGATGATCGAAGTTAAAAACCCTGGAGAGAATCTTAAATGCAAAGCGGGTGGATAACCCTTCCATGCCTTCATCGACACCGGCGTAGTCGCGGTACTCTTGATAAGACTTGGCTTTCGGGTCGGTGTCTTTCAGGCTCTCGCCATCATACACGCGCATTTTAGAAAATAGACTGGAGTTCTCTGGCTCTTTCAAGCGCGATAACACAGTAAACTGCGCTAAACACTCTAGCGTGTCTGGCGCACAGGGCGCGCCGTTAAGCTCGCTGCTGTCTAGTAACTTTTTGTAGATCTTAATTTCTTCACGTACTCGCAAACAGTACGGTACTTTTACTATATAGACACGGTCTAGGAAGGCTTCGTTATTCTTATTGTTTCTAAACGATTGCCACTCAGATTCGTTTGAATGCGCAAGTATAAGCCCATCGAAGGGAAGGGCAGAGAAGCCCTCTGTTGGGTTGTAGTTACCCTCTTGTGTAGCAGTTAAAAGTGGATGCAGCACTTTAATCGGTGCTTTGAACATCTCCACAAATTCCATTAAGCCCTGATTGGCCTTACATAGTGAACCTGAATAACTGTAAGCATCAGGGTCGTTTTGTGCATATTGTTCTAAGCGGCGAATATCAACTTTACCCACCAAAGATGAAATATCTTGGTTGTTTTCGTCACCGGGTTCGGTTTTAGCGATACCCACCTGGTCGAGCACTGATGGATAAACGCGAACCACCTTGAACTGGGTAATATCGCCATTGAATTCATGCAGGCGTTTGCGTGCCCACGGCGACATNATGGTTTTTAAGTAGCGCTTAGGAATGCCGTACTCTTTTTGTAAAATGTCGCCATCTTCTTTGACATCAAACAGACAGAATGGATGGTCGTTAACAGGCGAGCCTTTCAGCATGTAAATAGGTACGTGCTGCATNAGTTCTTTAAGTCTCTCTGCCAGAGACGATTTACCGCCACCCACTGGGCCGAGCAAATAGAGAATTTGTTTCTTCTCTTCAAGACCTTGTGCGGCGTGTTTAAGGTAAGAAACGATTTGTTCTATGGCTTCTTCCATGCCATAGAATTCTGAAAAAGCTGGATAACGAGAAATAACGCGGTTTGAGAAAATGCGGCTAAGTGCCGGGTCGTTGGCAGTGTCGATTAATTCAGGCTCACCAATAGCTTGTAGCAAACGTTCTGCTGCATTTGCATAAGCGGTTTGATCCTCTTTACAAATTTCAAGGAACTCCCCAATGGTGAACTCTTCCTGTTTTCGCTCTTCATAGCGACTTTGATAGTGTTCAAAAATACCCATGAATACCCCTTAAATACGGAACCCCGTAATTTCAGCTTAGTAGGTATTTGGGAAAACGATAGTAATTATTGTGTATAGTTTTTAATCTTTTCGTCTAATGAAAAATGCAACTTTAATAAGAATTTAGTGTCACTTAATGAACAATAGTGCATAAAAAAAGCCCCGCTTGGAAGCGGGGCTTTTTATAACTGATACTTTACGCTGTTAAGAGCGCAAGGCGCTTAACGCTTCAGTCTTTGGCTTATGCAAAGTTGCTGCTTGCGAATTCCCAGTTAACNAGCGCCCAGAAANTTTCTAGGTACTTAGGACGCGCATTGCGGTAGTCGATGTAGTAAGCGTGTTCCCAAAGGTCAACAGTAAGCACTGGCGTAAGGTCGTCGCCAGAAATAGGCGTTTGCGCGTTGCTTGTGTTAACGATATCTAGGCTGCCGTCNGCAGTTTTAACTAACCACGTCCAGCTTGAACCGAAGTTGTTAACCGCTTTATCGTTAAATGCTGCTTGGAAGTCTGCAAATGAGCCCCACTTCGCGTTGATAGCTTCTGCTAGCGCGCCTGTTGGCTCACCGCCGCCATTCGGGCTTAGACAGTGCCAGTAGAACGTGTGGTTCCATACCTGCGCTGCGTTATTGAAAACACCGCCNTCAGAAGATTTGATGATTTCTTCTAGGCTTTTGTTTTCCATGTCAGTACCTTCAACTAGGCCGTTAAGCTTAGTTACATAAGTAGCGTGGTGCTTGCCATAGTGGTACTCAAGCGTTTCAGCAGAAATATGCGGTTCTAGTGCATTTTGTTCGTATGGTAATGCTGGTAATTCAAAAGCCATGACGGTCTCCATGTTGGTTTAGTATTGTAGTCTAAAGCCCACTTATCTTCGCCTGTTCAATAAGTGCATATTAATTCTATGTTCAATATACTGCTTTAGACGCTAAAGCATATCCCAAATGTGGGGATAAAGTCCTATAACTCAATGACAAAAATGTGAATTTTTTTTCAAAAGTTAAAATGTGACACTAATTTGTATTGCAATGTATGGGTAGATAACGATCCAGAGGTTGAAAAGATCAATTCAGCTATGGGTAATTAAACATAAAATTATGATACTCTTTCCCTTGATAAATCATTCATGCATTCCCATCTAACTGGGAATACACTTTTGTGCTCAGAGGAATCAAATGGATAATACTGAAAATCAATCAACGCTAGATAGAATCAAGCAGCAAATCGAAGAAAACCCAATTTTGTTGTATATGAAGGGTTCTCCTAAACTACCTAGCTGTGGCTTTTCTTCACAAGCATCGCAAGCGTTGATGTCATGTGGCGAACCATTTGCTTATGTAGATATTCTTCAAAACCCAGACATCCGCGCAGAACTACCAAAATATGCAAACTGGCCGACATTCCCGCAACTATGGGTTGAAGGTGAGCTTGTAGGCGGTTGCGATATCATTATTGAAATGTTCCAACAAAACGAGCTTCAACCGCTTATTAAAGAAACGGCTGCAAAGTACAAAGAAGCAGAGTAAATCTTGTTTCCATGTACAAATCTTTAGGTTTGTAAAAAACGATTTAAAAGCCGGCTTATAGTCGGCTTTTTTTATTAAAACCCGCCAAAAATCCCGCACTTTTATTCCCNTAAAAATTATATAGACAGGTCAGAAATTAAAATCCTCTACGGAGTGAAAAAATATTTTTATTTTGTCGAAAAAGGTTTGTTTTTTAATATCTTGCGTTCTATAAAAAACACCATCTGACCGCNAATGAGTCAGTGTTGAAGGTAAAAAATAACAACTACTCTGAGCATTTTTTTAATGTGTTTAAAACGNTGAAGGTGTCTTAGAGAAACTCCGGGAAACCACCATGAATACAACCTTGTCTTTATTGACCAAAAACGTGCGTGGCGTATTAGCCGCATCAGCTGCGTTTTCAGTAATGGCCGCTGCACCTGTTTATGCGCAAGAAGCTGAAGAGAGTGCTAAGGCCGAAGATTTTGAACAAATTGCGGTAGTTGGTTCACGTGCAGCGCCTCGCTCGGTNGCTGACTCAGCGGTGCCAATTGATATTATTTCTGACGAAGAGTTTAAGCAGCAGGGTGCCACTGATATGGTNTCTATGATGCAGACTGTTGTTCCGTCTTTTAACGTAAACGACCAGCCGATCAACGATGCTTCAACGCTTGTTCGTCCTGCTAACCTTCGCGGTATGGCATCAGACCACACGCTTGTGCTTGTAAATGGTAAACGTCGTCACCGTTCTGCGGTTATCACTTTCCTTGGTGGTGGTCTTTCTGACGGTGCACAAGGTCCTGATATTTCTGTTATCCCAGCAGCGGCATTAAAGCAAGTGGAAGTACTTCGTGATGGTGCAGCAGCACAATACGGTTCTGATGCGATTGCGGGTGTAATTAACTTCGTACTTAACGATGCATCAGAAGGCGGTTCGTTTGAAGCCCGTTACGGCTCTTACTACGAAGGCGACGGCGACATGATTCAGATGTCGGGCAACGTAGGTCTTCCGCTATCTGATAAAGGCTTTATTAACCTTTCAGCTGAATACCGCACTGCAGATGACACATCTCGAAGTGTACAGCGTGCCGATGCTGCTGAATTGATAGCGGCAGGGAACACCTTTGTTGCAGACCCTGCGCAAATTTGGGGCTCACCTGAAATTAAACACGACATCAAACTTTTCGCTAATGCAGGTATTGAGCTTTCTGCTACCTCAGAAGCTTACATGTTTGGTAACTACGCCGAGCGTGAAGTTGAAGGTGGTTTCTACTTCCGTAACCCACACAATCGTGGTGGTGTGAACGATGGTGGTACAAATGACGATGGCGAGCAACTACTGCTTGTTGGTGATTTAACCGGTGATATGTCAGGTAACTGTCCAACCGACATCGTAGTTGGTGATAACGTACTAGAGAACCCGCGTTATATTAACGAAGTTCAGAACAACCCTGACTGTTGGGCGTTCAACGAAATGCTGCCAGGTGGTTTCACACCTCGTTTCGGTGGTACGGTTACAGACATGTCACTTGTCTTTGGTACGAAAGGCGAACTTGACCACGATATCACGTATGACGTGAGCTTGAACCTTGGCCAAAACGAAGTTGACTTTGCTATTAGCAACACCATCAACCCGTCTTTAGGTCCAGAAACACCTACAGAATTTAGCCCAGGTCGCTATACGCAGTCTGAGCAAACCCTTGATATTGATTTCACTAAGCCGTTCGATGTTGGTTTATATGAACCACTATTCGTGGCAACTGGTTTCCAATATCGCAACGAAAGTTATGAGAGCTTTGCAGGTGATACTGCCTCTTATGAAATAGGTCCGCTGGCGACACAAGGCTTTGGCATTGGCTCAAATGGTTTCCCTGGCTTGGCGGCCAATAGCCAAGGTCGTGTGTCCCGCAACAACATCGCACTGTACATTGACGCAGAAGCGTATATCACTGAAAACTTCATGTTAGCCGGTGCGCTACGTTATGAAGACTTCTCTGATTTCGGTGACACAACGAAAGGTAAGATTGCTTTCCGTTGGCAAGCACTTGAGAACATCGCTTTCCGTGGTGCGTTCTCAACAGGCTTTAAAGCACCTACCCTTGGTCAAAGCAACGTGCGTAACGTAACTACCGCGTTTGGTACAGGTGGTGAACTTATTGACCGTGCAACACTGCCTCCGACAGATCCAGTGTCTCAACTTAAAGGTGGTGAGCAGTTAACGCCTGAAGAGTCAGAAAGTATCACGTTTGGTGTGGTAGCCGATTTCGATAATGGTCTATTCATTACCGCAGACTACTACAACATCGAACTGACTGACCGTATCAGTACTGCCTCTGGTATTGCGCTGACTGAAGAAGACATTGCCACGCTGCTTGAGCAAGGTATCAACGATGCGTCTAGCTTCTCTGAAATCAGNTTCTTTACTAANGACTTCGACACCACCACCGAAGGTGTAGACGTAGTAGCGAACTATTCGATGGATATGATGGGCGGTGAAACTAAGTTCTCACTTGCATATAACTGGACGTCTACAGAAGTTGACCGCGCGTCGGANAATATCTCTGATTTCCGTATTCGCATGCTAGAAGATAACCTTCCAGCGGTACGTTACAGTGCAACAGCTAACCACACTAATGGCGACTGGCGCTTCCTTGCGCGAATGAACTACTACGGTAGCATCTTCGAAGATCACCTAGACTCTGCATTGCCGATTGACAAAGTAGGTTCTGAAATTACGTTCGACTTTGAAGTNGCATATAACTTCACTGAAGAGTTCACGGTAACTGTTGGTGCTAAGAACGCGTTTGATGAATACCCTGACGAAAACAACACTGATGCAGGTGGTATCACCTACGCACAGATTGCAGGTTCAGCGTATCCGACAACATCACCAATTGGTATAAACGGTGGCTTCTACTACCTAAGAGGTGTTTACACTTTTTAATAGGTAAGCAATTACCTATAAACCAAACTTTCACTTAATGTTTCAAAGTTAAGGGGGCATTAGCCCCCTTTTATTTTATTAGGTGAAAAAGAACGAAAAAGCAGGCATTATTGATGCCAATGTAAGCAAATCGAAACACACAACATTTAATATTATGACGAGAAAGTCGACAGTAGCTGAAACCTTTTTAAAATACCGCTCAAAGCTAATGCGTGCGGTAGGTTCTATTGTTGGCGCCGACGACATTGAAGACATCGTGCAAGAAGCTTTTATTAAAAGCTACGAAGCAGAGTTAAAACAAGAAATACAGTATGAGCGTACCTATATGCTCAAGACAGCGCGTAATCTAGCGCTGAACCATGTTGCGAAAGCTGAAAACAAAAATAAGCAGCAGCTCGATGACATGGATATTTTGCCTTATGAGCTTGTAGGGCACAGTTTAGAAAAAAATGTAGAAAGCAAAGAGCGTTTTATTCATTTTTGCCGAGCGACAGATACANTGTCTGCTGATGTAAAACGCGTATTTTTGCTGAAAAAAGTATATGGCATGCGACAAAAAGAGATTGCAGAGCTTGTGGGGCTAAGCGAAAGCACCGTTGAGAAGCATGTCGCCAAAGGTTTAATGATGTGCTCTAGGTACTTAGCCGAGCTGTCAAAGGACAGTGCATCCCCCCGTGCCACTGCTAACGCGACTCAGGACATAAGCCGTAGTTAACATGAATAATATTCGCCAGTTTTCAAGCAAAGAAGATATCCAAGAGCAAGCATGCTTATGGATAAGCCGTCTCGATCGCGGCTTAAACAGTGACGAAAAGACGGAGCTAGATGCTTGGTTGTCGGAAAGTAATGCGCATCGTCAAGCTTTGCTCGACGCCGCTAGCTTGTGGGACGACATGTCGGTATTAAATGAATTGAGCGGTTTATTNCCGCAGCCAACCTCTCGTCAGTCGTCGAAAAANNGCAANATGNCTAAANCNGCNGTTTGGGGCATNGCGGCCACATTNTTAGTGATGGCAATNGCTGTTGGGGTAGTGGTTCAGCGCACGTGGCTAAATAGCACCCCTGAATTCGCAGCGGTAACACAAAAGGTACAAACCGGTGTTGGCGAACAGAAAAACGTGACGCTAGCCGATGGCTCTAAACTTCATCTAAATACAAACTCTGTCGTTACCGTAGACTTNTCATCAACGGCGCGCAATATCGTTTTATTGAAAGGGGAGGCACACTTTGAAGTGGCTCACGACACGTCTCGCCCGTTCTCTGTGACTGCNGGCAACAACACCGTTACCGCTGTTGGAACTGCTTTTAATATGCAATATGTGGATGATAATGCGTTTGAGTTAGTGGTTACCGACGGAAAGGTATTGGTGAAAGATCGCTTTAAGGCTTCATCCTCAAATGANTCGCTCTTCACTAAACGTCCTGTTGCTGAAGAAGGGCTTCTCATGTTCGCAGGTGAAAAAGCCACAGTGCAAGGTAAAGTTGAAGCCCGTGAAAGCATGTCTCAAAATGACATTGACGACGATTTAGCGTGGCAACAAGGTATGATTGTATTTAAAGGTGAACCGCTAGAGGCCGTATTAGCTGAGATTGGGCGCTATACACCCGTTCGCTTTAACATTTCGGATGAAAGTCTGCGCAAGCGACGTGTAGCGGGCTACTTTAAGGTAGGCGATATAGACGGTTTGTTGTCAGCACTAAAGAGCAGCTTTAATATCAATTACGAGAAAGTCACAGAAACAAGTATTG
>JGI12090J13086_1000127_pt1 | contig 13563 bp, 9 predicted proteins | sample DeeseametaMP0960_FD_13086 | JGI IMG/M metagenome (IMG submission 13086)
GGGTTACACGCTTTCAACCAGCGGCGTGGTGTAATACCGTTGGTTACGTTAGTTAGCTTACCTGGATATAGTTCATCGAACTCTGGGAACAGAGACGACTTAACAAGACGAGAGTGCATTTCTGCCACACCGTTAACGGCAAATGAACCGATTACCGACAGGTGGCCCATACGAACCATCTTCTCGTTACCTTCTTCAATGATTGAAAGCTTAGCTTTCATGGCATTGTCGCCAGGCCACTTCTTATCAACCTCTGCCATAAAGCGGTGGTTAATTTCATAAATGATTTCTAGATGACGAGGAAGGATCTTCTCAATCATGCGCGCAGGCCACTTTTCAAGTGCCTCTGGCAGCAAGGTGTGGTTGGTATATGCAAATACTTTTGTACAAATCCCCCACGCTTCATCCCAGCCAAGCTCTGCGCGGTCAACAAGAATGCGCATTAGCTCTGGTATAGAAATAGCTGGGTGCGTGTCGTTTAGCTGAATAACAACCTGATCGGCGAAACGGCTCCAATCGTCACCATGAGCACGCTTGTAACGACGGATAATGTCTTTAAGCGAGCACGAGCAGAAGAAGTACTGCTGAATAAGACGCAGCTCTTTACCCGCTTCGGTCTCATCGTTTGGATAAAGTACTTTTGAAATCGTTTCAGCTGATACATTTTCACGCTGTGCATCAACATAACCACCNGCATTGAATACGTCCCAATTGAAGTAGTCAGACGCTTCTGACTGCCACAANCGCAGTACGTTTACGGTTTTACCTTCGTAGCCTACAACCGGAATGTCCCACGGCACACCTTTAACAATTGAGCCAGGGTGCCATTCTTTCAGCACTCGTCCGTTGTCGCCGTATTTAGTCTCTACATAGCCGTAAAGCGATACTTCTTGAATAGATTCNGGACGGCAAATTTCCCATGGATTACCGTAGTCACGCCAGCTATCTGGACGCTCGATTTGCGCACCGCTTTTAATTTCTTGGCGGAANAAACCGTGCTCGTAATGAATACCATAACCTATTGCAGGTAATTCCATTGTCGCNAGTGAGTCGATGAAGCAAGCCGCTAGTCGGCCAAGGCCACCATTACCTAGCGCCATATCAGGCTCTTCTTCAAGAATGTCTGAAATNTCAACACCTAGCTCTTTCANCGCACCACTCGCTACATCGAANANGCCAAAGTTTTGCAGGTTGTTTGAAAGCAAACGGCCCATTAGGAATTCAGCAGAGAANTAATGAACGGCGCGGGTGTCGTTCAGGTAATGACTTTTCTGGGTTTTGCGCAACCCTTCAAGTACTTGTTCTTGAATTGCAGCNCACGTTGCTTTCCACCAAGCGTGATTGTTTGCTTTGTTTTCGTCGGTGCCTAGCGTGCAGTGTAAGTGTTTAATAACCGCTGCTTTGAATGCAGCCTTATCGATCACTGGAGAGGGTTGCGTCTTGGTCGCTTTTGCGTTCATTTTGCGTCTCACTCTTAAGTAGAAGCGGTGTTTACACACCGAAAACGTAATTTAATTACAGAATAACTTCAGAATATGACAGCAATATAGCAGCGCTTAAACGATTATGTTGTAATAATTTTGTTAAAATAACAAAAAATCGCATGAATTCGTATGCATTCATGCGATTTTTAACAATTNATTTACAAAAANGAATTTAAAGTGATTTNTTTTTGTACTTATTTAATTATTTTTCCGACTAAGGCTTCGGCTTCAGCAATTAGATCCTGTAAGTGGCTTTCACCGTTAAAGCTTTCCGCATAGATTTTATAAATTTGTTCGGTGCCAGAAGGACGCGCTGCGAACCAGCCATTTTCTGTCGATACTTTAACGCCACCAATTGCCGCGTTATTACCTGGNGCATGGGTTTGAACGGCAGTGATAGGCTCGCCCGCCAACGTATCGCTAGTGACGACAGATGCATCCATCGCCGAAAGCTTTTGCTTTTGTTCAAGTGTTGCTGCCACGTCAACACGGCTGTAAACCGGCGCTGCAAATTTTTCCGTTAGCGCTTTGTAGTGCTCGCCAGGATCTTTACCTGTGATGGCTAGGATTTCAGCTGCCAGCAAACAAAGAATAAAGCCGTCTTTGTCTGTCGCCCACGTGCTTCCATTGCGTTCAAGGAAAATTCCACCAGCACTTTCTTCACCCGCAAAACCAATAGTGCTGTTTGATAAACCATCAACAAACCATTTAAAGCCTACCGGCATTTCAGCTAAAGGTTTACCTAAGCTGTTGGCTACGCGGTCAATCATACTGCTAGACACCAGTGTTTTACCGATATTTAGATCGCTAGGCCATTCTGGACGGTGGGTATAAAGGTAGTTAATAGCCACGGCCAAATAATGGTTTGGGTTCATTAGGCCCGCACTTTTGCACACAATACCGTGACGATCGAAATCAGGATCATTGCCCCAAGCTAAGTCAAAGTTATCTTTCAGCTCGATAAGCCCTGCCATCGCATAGGCAGACGAACAATCCATGCGAAGCTTACCGTCTTTGTCGCGGCGCATAAAACCAAACTGTGGGTCAACCGCGTCGTTAACAACGGTAATGTCCAAGCCATATTTATCTGCAATTCGCGACCAATAACCTATGCCTGCACCACCTAATGGGTCAGTACCTAACTTCAAGTTAGCTTTTGCAATCGCTTCCATGTCGATAACGCTTGCAAGGTCTTCAATGTAAGGTTCCATGAAGTCTTCTTCACGAACCAATTTGCGCGCGGTAGCTTGACGAATATCAATGCGCTTAACATTCTTATTGCCATCGGCAATTAATTCATTCGCGCGTTCTTGAATTTGTTTGGTTACATCACTATCGGCAGGCCCACCATGAGGCGGGTTGTACTTAAATCCACCGTCTGAAGGAGGGTTATGAGAAGGCGTAATGACGATACCATCTGCCTTGTCGGTGTTACCTGCGCGATTGTAGCGAATAATAGTACGTGAAATAACAGGTGTCGGCGTATAGCCCATGCTTTCATTGTCTGCGCGCTGCACGACAACATTGACACCGTTTGCACACAAAACTTCGATAGCGGTAATCATGGCAGGCTCAGATAACGCGTGGGTATCTTTACCAACGAACAGCGGACCGTCGATACCTTCTTGTTTACGATACTCTACCAATGCTTGGCAAATTGCACTGATGTGGGTATCGGTAAACGTAGCGTTGAAAGCTGTACCTCTGTGACCTGACGTGCCAAAAGAGACCGCTTGACCCGGGTCATTCATATCCGGTTTATAGCTGTAATACTGGCTCACTAACTGCGCTACGTTAATGAGTTGCTCTTTTGCTGCATGCTGTCCAGCCTGCGGATGTAATGCCATGAAAAAAATCCTTATTTAGAAGTTTCGTTGTTCTATACCTTGGCTTGCTATTTACCTTCTGAAGAGAAACGCGCAATCACGGTTTCAATAACATCGGGTTGATAGCCTAAGTTACGCAAAACTTGTTCCAGCATATTCGTTTTCTTGGCAGTATTGTTATTTGTTACCACCCAGAACGGGCTATCAGGGATAGCTTTAGGATTAGTACTGCTGCCGTTTTCCAACAATGCCGCCTTACTTGTCGCAAAGTACGTACGGTTTTTACCTTTTATACTTTCAACACGAGTAAAGTTTTCTGCATTAAGCTTGTGCGCTGCACTTAAAACAAACAGGAATTGATCAACGCGCTTGGTAAATGTGCCTAATGCATCTTTTGACACCGCTTCAAGAATGTCTCTTTTCGAGTGAGCTTCTGTTGCTGGCGTTACTGAAGAAACTTCCGAAACCTTTTTAGCTGCCCTTGAGCTCGCAGGCGCTTTTGCTGCCGTTGCTTTAGCTGAGCTTTCTTCGCTGCAGCCTTTGGCGCTGCTTTAACTGCTGAACTGGCTGTCGCTTTAGTAGGCGCTTTGGTTTGTACTTTAGTCGCCACTTGAGTTTCAACTTCGGGTGTTGACTCACTTGCGTTATCTGCGGTTTCTACAACGTCTGTACTTTTTGGTTCGCTTGTTTTTACAGATGTAGATGAAGCCCCACCATGCTGGACACCTTGGGACACGGCACCGTCTTCAGGCAAAAGTAAACGTCTTAAAATTTGTGATGCACTCTCACCAATATGCTTCGTTTGGCTGGCGATGAAGGCATATAAATCGTCATCTATTTCAATGCTTTTCATAACTACTTCCTTTTTAAGAGGCACCATTATAGACAACACAGATAAACTACGCAGCACTTAATAACAGATGTTTTGCGGGAATCTATGCTAATAAGATAAGAAAGTGACGTTTTACTGCTTCCCAACCCGTCGTATTTGCTGTCGATAAAGTCCATGTAAGCCGTTTTTACTTTTTTAAAATAGACGTCGCCTTAACAACATTAAGAACATAGGAGAAACAACGCAACGAACCATCAAGTCGCTGATATACCTGCGTATAAAATTTAACAGGTAATTCAATAGAAAGCCTTTCACTATCGTTGCTATTATTAAGAAGTAGTGACCTTCGAAACACCGCATTGTCGGCACTCGTTACCGTTCGCTAAACATGTAAACTAGAACATGAACTCAGACATGAACTTAAACATCATTGCGCAACATCCTTAGAAAAGCCTGAATCGCTTTCTCACTGTTTAATACGTAGTGTGACAGAGTAACTTTAAACTTAAGTGACAATTATATGCGCCAAGATATCATTAATGTACAGCGGGCTCTTAGTCAGAAAATTATTGGTAAAGATCACCAGTTAAAACTCGCAATAACTTGTTTACTTGCCAATGGCCACTTATTAATTGAAGACTTACCAGGAATGGGTAAAACCACCCTTTCTCATGCGCTTTCCCAAGTTTTTGGCCTACAATATTCTCGCATTCAATTTACTTCTGACTTACTCCCATCAGATATGTTGGGCGTAAACATTTTTCATAGTAATGAACAAGACGAGGCAAAGCGCTTTTCGTTTAGACACGGCCCTATTTTTAGCCAAGTGGTGTTAGCGGACGAGCTAAACAGAGCCAGCCCCAAAACACAAAGCGCCCTGTTAGAAGCGATGGAAGAGCGACAAGTAAGTATCGATGGTGTAACCCACGCGCTACCCTCTCCATTTTTTGTTATTGCTACACAAAACCCAAGCTATCAATCGGGCACTTATCCCTTGCCAGAGTCCCAACTCGACCGTTTCTTTATGCGTATCTCTTTGGGCTATCCAGCGTGGGAAGCAGAAAAAGCCATGCTATTGCAACAGGATGCATCAGCACCGCTTGCACAAATACTAAATGAGGAGAATTTGCGCGAGATGCAACGAGAGGTAGCCGCTATTCATACCAGCGATGCCATTATTCATTACATTCTAAGATTGGTGAGTGAAAGTCGAGAAAGTAATGTTTACCCTAATCCCCTATCGCCACGAGCGAGTAGAGCGATACTCCAAGGTGCCAAAGCCTGGGCGTTTGTTTCCGGAAAATCATATGTTACTCCCGAAGATGTACAGGCCGTCTTCGTGGCCATTACCGCTCATAGGCTAACATTGTCTTCACATCAGTTGGCACAAGGGCAGCAAACCCATGCTTTTGACGGTGAAAAACTGAGCCAGAAATTACTCGATAGTATTGACCCACTGGCAGCCTAGCATTCATGAATTTTCGGAGCGCTAAAGGTGCGTAGAATGCCAGCTTCACTTTCGAATTACCTACAACGCAGGCTATTAAAGTGGTTAGACAGGCGAGTTCCGGCTTCTCACGAACATCACCTCAACGTAAACAGTATTTTTATATTGCCGAGCGGATTCGGTTGGTCTTTTATTATTCTATCGCTGTGTTTGTTTTTACTTGGCACTAACTACCAAAACAACTTGATGTTGCTGCTTAGCTATTTGTGCTTAAGCATTATGCTATTAACGCTGTTTTACACTCATCAAAACTTTGCGCGTTTAGCGCTTAAGGCGACGCCCCCCAGTCCATTTCACTGTAACTTACAGGGTGAATTGCAGCTTCAGGTTATCCCTCTTGCGGCAGCGCCAACGAAAACGTGCAATGGTGTATTAGCAATAAAGTGGCTAAATACAGCGCGCCCCATGGAAACCACTGTTCTTGCAAGCAATGAAAACATCTCAGTGGACCAGCAGACGTACAGCTTTTCTTTAAACGACAATGAAGTTGCGGATACAAGACAAACGCAAACCCTCAGCGTGCCTCTTCCAATACCAGTACGGGGGCGATTTGCACTGGGCAGACTAACCATTGCATGCGATTTTCCGTTGGGATTATACAAATGCTGGACCCACCTCGATTTTGACCAACAGGTTACTGTCTATGCAAAACCTCAAGAAGGTCCGGTCACTGTTAATAAGGTAGCGAGTTCTAATGAGTCGGATAGCGTCAGTCAGGTTAACGACCTTACAAGTAACGAGGACTTCTACGCATTAAACGATTACGAAGTTGGACAGCCGCTTAATCGCGTATCGTGGAAGCATGTGGCGAAAAACGGAAATTGGGTTTCGAAATCCTTTACCTCCTTGCAAAGCGACAGTTTTGTACTTTCAGTTCCCTCAAACATCGATGTGGAAACTGCCGTGTCGGCACTTACCTATGCAACATTGTCTTGGACAGGCGCAGACCGGGTATTTGGAATACAGTACAAAGGGCTTAATATTGCCCCTGCTCACGGGGTAAAACATAGGCACGAATGTCTTAGTGCACTTGCTTGTTTGAATTCGCATTCATCACAAGCTTCTTCAACCTCAAATAAAACGGTCTCAATATCTTCCATAAAGAGTGAAAGAGCGAGGTCAACGAAATGATCTCCGCTATCTTAAGCCGTTTATCACAATTAACCGTTGTTAAAAGCGTGTTTAGCCAACCAACGTCCGTGGCTGTGCTTATGCTCTGCATAGCTTTCTCTCTTATTCTTTTTTCTCTTACCGCGCCACTTATGACATGGGTAATTATGCTAGGTGGATGTGCTGTGACAGTGAGGGCCGCAGGCCTTAGTGCGTTGAATAGTTTGCCCACATCACGCACGGTTAACTTGCTGGCGATATTGGCAGTGTTCGCATTATCGTGGTTCGGCTTTTCAGTAGGATTGCTTGATAGCATGATCAACCTATTGACCGTCGCTTGCGCGCTCAAAATCATGCTGGTTGAGAAAAAACGAGATTTTCACTTAATTGTATGTACCTGTTTGTTCTTGATCGGCTGCGGATTTATCTCGTCTCTAAGCGTATTTGCGTGGATTGGCTATACAGGAATACTGGCCCTGCTGCTATTCGCGACTGCCATTTATCACGGTGCAGGAATACCCAAATCAAAAAGCATTAAATTCGTGACCGTGCTTATTGTCCAAGCTTTCCCTATCGCGCTGCTACTGTTTTTACTGCTTCCCCAACTCCCTCCGCTTTGGCAGATGCCCACGTCAAAGTCGACTGAAACCGGGCTTTCTGACACGGTGACGCCTGGTGATATTGCGTCACTTGCAAGTTCATCTGAATTAGCTTTCAGCGCCACATTTGAAAGCGCCGAAGAAGTCCCCGATGCACCGTCCAGGTATTGGCGCGCTATGACCTTAGAACATTTTGACGGGAAAACCTGGTCTATTAGCGACAAACGCAAACAGGCAGAGCAGCAGCTAGCTTACATGGGCAAGCCAACACCCTTGTCAGCTCTGGCCGAGGAAAGTACGCCTCAAGTGATAAGTTATGAATTGATCGTGGAACCCACACAGCAAACGTGGCTGTTTGCGTTAGCGCCTTCGACCCCCAACAACCGCGAGCACAGTATTTTCGTAAGAAGTCTTTTTGATTTTACGTTAAGGGCGAATAGCCCAATATCCAGTAAAAAAGCGTTTTATCTGCGCTACTATCCAACTGCTCAAATCACTAGCGGAATAGGAAATTTTGAATCGCAACTAAACCTTCAGGTTTCCATGAATGGCAACCCTCAAGCCAGAGCATGGGGACAGACACTTGCCAAACAATACTCAAGCGCACAGCAAATAGTTAGCGCAATAATGCGTGAATTTAATCAAGGGGGCTTCCGCTACACCCTATCGCCGAACGCCATGCCTACCGACCCCATCGACCGTTTTTTATTTGAAGAACGCTCAGGTTTTTGTGCCCATTACGCAGGCGCCATGGTGTATGTGCTTCGCGCCGCAGGGGTACCGGCAAGAATGGTGACAGGCTACCAGGGCGGAAGCGCACTTAATGACAATGTGCTTCAAGTAAGGCAGTACGATGCACATGCATGGGTGGAAGCATTTATCGATGGTGTTTGGGTTCGACACGACCCAACGAGTATGGTGGCACCGTCTCGCCTAACCTTTGGACTTGAACGTGCGTTGGAAGAGCTTGGGGAGTCTCGTGAAGCCAGTATTTTGGGCGACCTTAGCAACGCTGCTATTTTTGCAACGTTACAAAGCTGGTTTCAACAGCTCGATTACTCGTGGAGTAAATGGGTACTGGGCTTTGACAATACTGCGCAAACCAACATGCTTGAAGAATTACTAGGCTCGCTAACGCCGCAAAAAATGCGAGTTGTATTTCTTTCCGCCATTGGCCTAATTGGGCTTATTTTAGCACTTTATTTTTTACCCAAAACGCATCGCAACACACTGTCGCCCTCACACAGAGTTTTACTAAACGCAATAAAATGCGTTGAAGCTAAAACAGGAAAAGAAAGAGGGAATAAAACCTTGTCCGCCTTTATGAGTGAAGTTAACCCTTTGATAAACGAAGATGCTACCAAGGCACTAACACTTCTGTGTGAACTATTTGAGCATGAAAAATACGCACACCGAACACAAGAGGCAAAAGTTTATCCAACCATGAAGCGTCAGCTAAAAATGTTAAAACAGGCATTAAAGTAGGAAATAGTTAAACCGGTTGCACCTTAAACACTCACACTCCCCCCTTTTTAGTGCAGACTAATTAATAGTGCCTTGGCGCAAGCGACTATCAATACAGCCACGAATTTACACAAGCCATTGTTTTAAATAGCAATAAATAACACATTTAGGTACATTTTGGTTATTGGCACTTTTTTAGCTTTGTACAAATGGATAACAAAAGTACGAAGGCGCTTATACAAGTATTAGTTGCCAACGGGCTTTAGAGTACAAAGGCGTACACATAACCGACGGTTTATTTGTTAGCTACCACAATGCATGAGTTTNGGACAAAGGCGTCCCCAGTTCTTTCTTACGAGAGCGCTGCGGACGCCTTTTTTTGATCTTCTGGAACGCATTGAAACAGTAAACGCCAACACACAGATGACAACTTATTAATAACGACAACGTGAGGTGAAACCATGGCTTATCTTCTCCCCGCTGAGTTTGCAACCAAGATGGTAGATGCAGGCGAAGCCAAAATTTATATGTCTACACGAGATACTCTAATTCGCGCTTATATGGCAGGTGCAATATTGGCCCTTGCCGCTGTTTTTGCCGTTACCATTGCCGTTCAAACCGGCGTGTTTCTTCTTGGCGCAGTGTTATTCCCAGTGGGCTTTTGTATGCTCTACCTTATGGGGTTTGACCTATTAACCGGCGTGTTTGTACTTACCCCNCTCGCTTGGCTTGCACAGCGACCTGGCGTCACGCCAAAACAAATTCTACGAAATTGGGGATTAGTATTTTTAGGTAACTTTGGCGGCGCATTAACCGTGGCCTTTATGATGTCGTTTATTTTTACCATGGGGTATAACGTGGATGGCGGTGCCATCGCGACTAAGGTAGCCAGCATTGGCGAAGCTCGTACATTGGGCTACGCAGAACACGGCGTTGCAGGCTGGTTCACCATTTTTATTCGCGGCATGTTGTGTAACTGGATGGTGTCGCTAGGCGTAGTGGGTGCAATGATTTCAACTCACGTTAGCGGAAAAGTACTAGCCATGTGGATGCCAATCATGCTGTTCTTCTTTATGGGTTTTGAGCACTCAGTAGTAAACATGTTCCTTTTCCCATTTGGCCTTATTATGGGCGGCGACTTCTCGGTTATGGACTACTTCATTTGGAACGAGATCCCAACTGCACTTGGAAATCTTGTTGGTGGCCTCGCCTTTACTGGACTAACCCTGTACACCACCCACGTTAAGACGCTACCCAAACGTACTATCCCTGTTGATAAAGCCGCTGCATCGCAAACACTGCCTATTTAATTAAGGCGCTTATCTTAAAGCCATCATGCCTTGTCCCTACAAGACACGTCATGATGGCGTTATCCGTTTCCTTGGAAATAACTAATTGGGCTCATAATTAAATATGCAGGTAAGAAACAATTAAACATGAATGAGCGAGCCGCGTTAAACGCCCCAATTAACCCACCAGCTAACACGCTCAGTGTAAGTGCATTTTCTACAGCCGGCGTTAAAGCGATAAACCAAGATGCATANGCTTTTCATGTTTCTGATAACCCAAATCAAAGCAGCGTTTTTGTTATCGCCGACGGTGTAAGTAGCAGTACGGTTAGCCAAGTTGCTAGCGACTTTGCTACCAGTCAGTTTATTAAACTGTTTAATATGGCGCCGGAACAATGGTCGGTTAAGATGCGCGCTGAAACCATTATTAAAGAGATAAACGCGCTGCTTTACACACGTACGCAAAGAAGTCCCTTCTGCTATACACCAGAAAAAGGTTATGTGTGCACGTTAACAGTGGCGGTGGTAACAGGCAATCACATGGATGTATTTCATGTGGGAGATTGTCAAATTCAGGCTATTTCTAAGAACGCACAGTCGCCTGTCTTACTCACAAAACCTCATCGTCAAGTATCGGAAAGTGAGCCTTCGCAGAGTTATCTTACTAAAGCATTAGGCGTTCAAGCACATATAGACATCGACCACACAACACTCACCCTCAACTCATCGAGCACGTTTTCGATAAGTAGCGACGGGGTTTATGAGTTTGTTTCGCTATCTACCATTCTTATGAAAATCAGTGAGGCCGATACGCTTTCTGAAAACCAAGCTGCGTTGGTAGTACATGAGGCATTTACTAGAGGGAGCGATGACAACCTCACCTTACTTCTCGTAAAGGTTCTTGTAGCTAGCCATGATGGCCTAGACGATCACAGACACCCACTGTATACAGGCGTTTCAACTTCACCTCATTCATCTGTACTTAACAGGCCGTTGGGCAACCAACTGATAACCAATTCTGAGGTTTCTGATGCTGCGATTCATTACTCAAATCAGCAGTCTGATGAACATGTATGCGAAGAGCCTGCTGCCGCAAACTTTAAGACGGGTGATGATGTTGATGGACTGAAGCTAGAACGACAGCTTTATACGTCGGCCCGAAGCCATGTTTTTATTGCCACCAATTCGTCTTGTGAAGCTACGCACANAAACAGCCCTGTGGTTGTAAAAACACCGGCTACCGACTTTACCCTATCACCAGAAATGGTAAATGGGTTCCTAATAGAGAGCTGGTTTTCGAGACGGATTAATTCGGCACACGTTATTAAAAGCCCAACGTTTACTGATTTGGGTNTACCGTACNCTCCTTCTGCTTTTTACAGCGTAAGTGAATATNTNCAAGGTCAAACGCTAGCTCAATGGNCTGTTGATAANCCTACGCCGCCATTAGAGCAAGTTAGNAATATAATCGAGCAGGTTGGTAAAGGTTTACAGGCAATGCACCGTCAGGGCATTGTTCATAGGGATATACGCCCCGACAATATTATTATTAGCGAACAAGGGCACTGTACAATTATAGATTTGGGTTCAGCAGCCTTAGCCGATGCCCCAAGCCTCTATAGTGACACACCTATTCCTGGCGCTGCACTTTTTTCCGCACCTGAATACTTTTTAGGAAATGTTGGCACAGAGCGCTCTGATCTGTTCTCCTTAGCCGTACTCACCTACTATCTCTTGTGCGGGCGTTACCCCTATGGCACAAAGCTCGCTCATTGTCGCACGTTGGCCGAGCAGAAAAAGTTAAAATACCAAACCGCATTGGCTCCTAATCGGCCAATACCTAATTGGGTTGATAGCGCTCTTAAACGTGCTTTGCATGTGAACCCTGACAAGCGATTTTCTTCACTATCTGAGTTTCTTTTTTCGCTTCGCTACCCAAATCCATCACAACATACGGCGTACGAGCCGTTAGTAAAACGACACCCTCTTTTTGTGTACAAGGTGCTAATACTGGCACTTATTTTTAGCAATCTAGTTACGCTCATTTTGTTTAACTAACCCTTTAAGGAAATGTAAATGATTACATCGAGAACCCAAGTTACCGACATGATCCAGTCAGCCAAAATTTTAAAAGGCATAAAGTGGAGCCAGATTGCCGAAGTTGTTGGTCAATCAAAAGAATGGAGTACAGCAGCTTGCTTAGGACAAATGGCCATGACAAAACAGCAAGCTGAAGCCGTGGGTGAGTTACTTGAGCTTACCGACGAAGCCATTGCCTGGCTTCAAATCGTGCCTTACAAAGGCTCGTTACCCACAGAAGTCCCTACCGACCCACTTATTTACCGCTGGTATGAATTAGTGAGTGTGTATGGCACTACATTAAAGGAATTAATTCATGAAGAGTTTGGCGACGGCATCATGAGTGCCATTGATTTTTCGATGGATTTACAGCGCGAGAACGACCCTAAAGGCGACCGTGTCAGCGTAGTGATGTCAGGGAAGTTTCTGCCATATAAGATGTACTAAACGTATTTTAGGACGGGACACCCGACATAAAAAAAGCCGGTCATGCGACCGGCTTTTTAGTATTTCTTGAAGCGTAAGCTAACCCAAGGTCAGCTTACGTTCGCAAAGGCTAATTACTTAGCAGCTTTACGTGCTTTCGCTTCTTCAATTACTTTGTCAGCTACGTTCTGAGGACAAGCTGAGTAGTGGCTGAATTCCATAGAGAACTGACCACGACCAGATGTAATAGTACGTAGGTGACCGATGTAACCAAACATCTCAGATAGAGGTACGTCAGCCTTGATGCGAACGCCAGTAGCGCCAGCTTCTTGGTCTTTGATCATACCACGACGACGGTTAAGGTCACCGATTACGTCACCAACGTTGTCTTCTGGGCTGAATACGTCAACTTTCATCACAGGCTCAAGAATTTGAGGACCTGCTTTTGGCATTGACTGACGGAATGCACCTTTAGCTGCAATTTCGAACGCGATTGCTGATGAGTCAACTGCGTGGAAACCACCGTCGAATAGCTCAACTTCAACGTCTAGTACTGGGTAGCCCGCTAGAGGACCTACTTCCATCATACCTGCAAAACCTTTTTCGATTGCAGGGAAGAATTCTTTAGGAACGTTACCGCCCACAACAGTAGATGTGAACTTGAAGCCAGAGTTAGTTTCGCCCGGACGGATGCGGTAATCAATCTTACCGAACTGACCAGAACCACCAGACTGCTTCTTGTGCGTGTAGCTGTCTTCAACTGCTTGTGTGATAGTTTCACGGTAAGCAACTTGAGGTTGACCAACTTCTAGCTCAACGCCGTAAGTACGCTTCAAGATGTCTACTTTGATATCTAGGTGAAGCTCACCCATACCTTTAAGGATGGTTTCGCCAGAATCTTCGTCAGTTTCAACTTGGAAAGATGGGTCTTCTGCTACTAGTTTACC
>JGI12090J13086_1000128_pt1 | contig 13560 bp, 17 predicted proteins | sample DeeseametaMP0960_FD_13086 | JGI IMG/M metagenome (IMG submission 13086)
AAGATAAGCTACAACTACTACAGCTAAAAATGCGCCAACAGTAATTAATGTATTTTTTATATTTCCAGAAAATAAGCCTTTTAAAACAAAGATGACTACAAACAATACCGTTAACAAGAATACTGCATAAGCAATATACATTAAGGGTTGCACCAAACTTTGGTTTCCTGTTGAGAATAGCCAAATACCCATAACTAGAGCGACTACACCCAACAATAGGGCTACTAATTTTAATATTTTATGTAAAGCCATAATTAATTTGGTCTTTTAAAAGTTATTACTTTCTCTTTTTGTATGCTACAAGCATATCAATCAATGTGATTGATGCATCTTCCATATCGTTTACGATACTGTCAATTTTTGCAATAATATAATTGTAAAAAATCTGAAGGATAATAGCCACAATAAGACCAAATACAGTTGTTAAAAGTGCTACTTTAATACCACCTGCTACAAGAGAAGGTTGCATATCACCAGCTGCTTCAATTTTATCGAAGGCTTGAATCATACCTATTACCGTACCCATGAAACCAAGCATTGGTGCCAAAGCGATAAATAAAGAGATCCAAGATACATTCTTTTCTAATTGTCCCATTTGCACACCACCATAAGCTACAACTGCTTTCTCTGCAGCTTCGATACTTTCGTCTGCGCGATCAAGACCTTGGTAGTAGATAGATGCTACTGGACCTTTTGTGTTTCTACATACTTCTTTAGCAGCTTCAACTCCACCGCTATTTAATGCATCTTCTACATCTTGAGCTAATTTCTTAGTGTTAGTTGTAGAAAGATTTAAGAAGATGATTCTTTCAATGGCGATAGCCAAACCTAAAATCAAACATAAAAGTACAATCCCCATAAACTCAGGACCTCCTTCTATAAAACGTTTCTTTAATTCTTGATGGAAGCTAGCAGACTCCTCTACTGCATCGTCAGCTGCGTCTTCTTGCGCGACTACTGCTGTTGTTAACGCTGTTGCGTCTGTTGTTGCGTTTGCATTAATTGTGCTGAAAACCATTAATGACGCAATCGCCAAAATTGAAAATAATCTTTTCATTGTTATTGTCTTAATTTAATTAGTTAAAGGGTTAAAGATAAAAAAATATTAGTTGTTTAAAAACGTAATTGAATATGATTAAAAATAATCGGTGTTATTCTCGTTTATTTACCATTAATAGGTGTTAAAATTACAGTTTTAGCAGAGAGGAAGGGATTCGAACCCTCGATACGCTTTTGGCGTATACACACTTTCCAGGCGTGCGCCTTCGACCACTCGGCCACCTCTCTATACAATCTTTGTTTCCTAAATGGTGCGCCAAATAACGAAAAAATAAGCGCACCATAAAGGATTTGGCATAATTTTAAACCAATTTTAGGATATTTCTCCACGTAATGAAGTTTCAAATATAGTCTTAAAGACATTTGGCGCTAAATTCTTACCTAATAAAAACATTAGTTTAGCTACAGCAGACTCTGTTGTCATATCTTCCCCAGAAATAACACCTATTTTTTTTAATGCAACACTGGTTTCGTATTGTCCCATTGCAACGCTACCACCACTACATTGTGTAACATTAATAATAACGACACCTCTTTTAATTGTTTTTTTAACTAGATCTATAAACCAATTGCTTGAGGTTGCATTACCACTTCCATAGGTTTCGAAAATAATACCTTTAAGATTTTCAATATTTAATATTTGTTCTAATATTTTCTGATTTACACCAGGAAAAAGTTTTATAACAATGATGTTATCGTCTAAATCTGTGTGTAATATAAGTTTTTTTCGACGGTTAGGAATTTTTAAAGCAGTATGGTTAACTTTAAGGTGAACACCACTTTCAACTAATTCTGGGTAGTTTAAGGAAGCAAATGCTTCAAAATGTTCTGCATTAATCTTAGTTGTTCTGTTTCCTCTATATAGTTTATATTCAAAATACAAACCTACCTCTGCTATTACAGGCTTACCGTTTTTTTGTAATCCTGCAATTTGTATACTCGTAATAAGGTTTTCTTTGGCATCTGTTCTTAAATCTCCAATTGGCAACTGTGATCCTGTAAATATTATTGGTTTTGCCAGATTCTCAAACATAAAACTTAACGCTGATGCAGAATACGACATGGTATCACTACCGTGTAACACAACAAATCCATCGTAATTATCATAATTGTTTTCAATAATTTCTGCCATATCAACCCAATATTTAGGGTTCATGTTCGAGGAATCTATAGGTTCTTCAAAAGTTACCGTATCAATGGTGTGTTCTAAAAGCTTAAGTTCTGGTATGTTTTGTAAAAGCTCATCGAAATTGAATGCTTTAAGGGCTCCAGTCTCGAAGTCCTTGATCATACCTATGGTACCACCAGTGTATATTAATAAAATGTTTGCTCCCTTTTTCATATTCCAAATACGTCTTTTGAGTTCTCTGTAGTTACTTCAGCAATTTCAGCTACAGTTAAATTATATATGTCTGCTAACTTTTCTGCTATATTAATAAGGTAACTACTTTCGTTTCTTTTTCCTCTATAAGGTGTAGGTGCTAAATATGGCGCATCTGTCTCTAATACTATATGTTTTAACGGGATATTTGCTAAATATTTATCTAAACCTCCGTTTTTAAAAGTTACAACACCGCCAATTCCTAATTTCATATTATATCCAATTGCTTGCTGTGCTTGTTCTTGTGTTCCTGTAAAGCAATGAAAAATACCATATAGACTCTTGTCTTTTTCGCTTTCAAGAATTTCAAAAACCTCATCGAAAGCATCTCTGCAGTGTATGACGATTGGTAAATTTTTAGATTTAGCAAGTTGTATTTGAGCTCTAAATGCTTCTTGCTGCATACCAAGCGTGCTTTTATCCCAATATAAATCGATTCCTATTTCACCTACAGCAATAAAGTCCCGTTCATCAAATTGTTGTGTTACGTGTGCTAATTCTTCTTTAAAATTTTCCTTTACATGTGTTGGATGTAAACCCATCATTAAATGTACATGGCTAGGAAAGTCTTTTTCTAATGAATACATTGCTTTTGTATACGTAGAATCTATCGCTGGTATAAAAAAACGGGTTATGTTATTATCTAAAGCTCGTTGCACCATGGCATTTCTATCTTCATTAAAAGACTCACTATATAAATGGGTATGCGTATCTGTTAAAATCATACTGCAAAAGTAAGTATTTAAAATCCCTATTTTTGAAATAGGAATTTAGATTTTACCGACATTTTCAGCCTATGACCTTAAGACAGCTTCTTTTAAAAAAAGGGTATAAACGCATAAAGCTTATACGCACGGCAACAAATCACTTAGAATTAAAAGCTACAATTAACTCAACTGAAGGAACATTTATTTTAGATACAGGTGCATCTAGCTCTTGTGTTGGTTTTGAAGCAGTTGAACGTTTTCAACTTTTAGCCGAAGACAGTAATGTTAAAGCTGCTGGTGCTGGAGCGACCGATATGCTTACACAGCTTTCGTCTAAAAATAAAATAACCATAGGAAAATGGGCATATAAAAAACTTTCTTTGGTTTTATTTGATATGACTCATGTTAACAGTGCTCTATTAGCACACGATGCAGAACCAGTTGATGGCATTATTGGTGCAGATGTTTTAAAAAAAGGAAAAGCAGTTATAGACTATAAAAGTATGTGTCTTTATTTAAAGTAATCACTACTTAACGCAAACTAAAGCCCTTAGCTGCCCACCATGGTTTCACTATAACAGATAATCTTCCTGCTTTTACCATTGGATCACTATTGGCTAAGCTATCTGCTATGTCTTTTGTAGGTACATTATAAATAGTTATGCCTCTCATATCGCCATCGTCTCCAAATGGTCCAGATATATCTGCAAAACCTAAATCGTACATCTTTCCTAAATGCGCCATATGTAACGTTTGCAAACTATCTGCTACTTCTTTGGGTTGATCCCTTTGCTCTCCTCTATTTAAAAAAGCAATAAAATACTTTTGCATTACTATTGTATCTCCAGTTTTTTCGTCTTTATAAGGAAAAGTTTCAAATCCACGAGCCGTAAGGCTATCTACCAAATAACCTGTGGTTTGTTCTTTTATTTGCTGGTCTTCTATGATCTCTGTGGTGTTACTTTTTGTTTTGTTTGTATCACAAGAAAAAAGTAAACACATAGGAATTGCAATAAAAAGTAGGTTTTTAATCATTTATCCAAGTATTAAATGGGGTTTTACTTAATTGGGAATTATAATATTTGGTATCTCCTGTAACTTCTTCTCCTAGCCAGTCTGGTTTTAAGAATGTTTCATTTTCTTCAGAAAGTTCTACTTCTGCTATAGTAAGTCCCTTATTATCTCCTTCAAACACATCTATTTCGAAAGTATGTGAGCCAGATTGTACTTCATACCGAGTTTTATCAATCACGCCTCTTTCACATAGCTTTAAAAGATTTTCAGCTTCAGTAATTGTAATTTGCTTTTCCCATTCAAAACGACTCCTATGAGATGCATTTGGCTTCCCTTTAATGGTTAAAAATGCACTCTTATCTTTAATTCTCACACGCACTGTTCTTTCAGGATGTGTATTAAGAAAACCTTGTTTAATAGTATAACTGTTAGATTTTTCAGTTATAAAATCTAAAGAGGTTACCAGGAATTTTCGTTCTATTTCAATCATTATTTCGCTAACATACGAATTTCATCTGAAGGTATCTTACTTGAGTTGTATCCTGTTTTTGCAACGTGCATCATTGCTTTTGCAATATCCTGAGGATTAATTGATCTAATTTTTTTTGGTAAGATTGGGTTAAGTACAGAAAAGAAAGCTTTTGCAATTGTCTCTCCTACTCGAGACTCGTTTCGTTTCCCGCCAATTAACGATGGTTTAAAAATGTATGTTTCATTACTATTGTAAAACTGGACATCACGTTCCATTTGTCCTTTTACTCTATTATAAAAGACTTTGCTTTTACGATTAGCTCCCATTGCAGATACCACCAAAAGCTTTTCTATATTATTGAGACCTGAAAGTTTTGCTGCATCTATAGGAATCCCATAATCTACTTTCTTGTACATTTTTTTATCTGGAGATTTAGATTTTGTAGTACCAATACAGCAAAAAACATCATTTGCTTTGAATTGGTTGCAGTAATCCTCCAAATTGAATAAATCTATAAGGTGCTCTTCTATTTTAGGATGTGTTTTTTTTATAGGAGATCTTGAGAAAAGAGTAACCTTTTCATAAGATTCATCTTGAAGTATCTCTTCCAACAAATGATGACCTACCAATCCTGTTGCACCTAACACTATGGCTGTTTTAGACATATGCTATTACTTTTATCTTTATTCGTTTCTAAAAAATAGGGGGCAAAATTTGTGAAATGAATAATAGTTTTAAACGTTATTTACCCATCACAAATGAACTAAGTGGTAGTTTCTTTTCTCGTAATAAAGATATTAAATTTACCGTATGAGTAAGCATTTTTTTGAAAGAAAAATCATACACGTAGATATGGATGCATTTTACGCCTCCGTAGAGCAGCTCGATAATCCAGATTTAAGAGGAAAACCAATAGCTGTTGGCGGTGGTGGCAAGCGTGGCGTGGTGAGCGCAGCAAGCTACGAAGCAAGAGTGTTTGGTGTGCGCAGTGCAATGAGTGGCGCTCAAGCTCAACGTCTTTGCCCAGAATTAATTTTTGTAAAAACAAATTTTGCTCGTTATAAGGAGTGTTCTCAGCAAATTCGGGAAATTTTTTATGAATATACAGATAAGGTCGAACCGCTTTCACTAGATGAAGCCTACTTAGATGTAACAGAGAATAAAAAAGGTAATCCAAGTGCTACATTAATAGCAAAAGAAATTCGAGAAAAAATAAAAGCAAAAACTGGTTTAAATGCTTCTGCTGGTATCTCTATAAATAAATTTATTGCTAAAGTTGCAAGTGACATTAATAAACCAAATGGACAAAAAACCATAAATCCCGAAGAGGTTATACCCTTTTTAGAAACTCTGGACATTAGAAAGTTTTACGGTATAGGTAAAGTAACCGCTGAAAAAATGTACCTCCATGGCATCTTTACAGGTAACGATCTTAAATCTAAATCACTCGAATATCTTGAAGAGCATTTTGGAAAAAGTGGCACATACTATTATCACATCGTAAGAGGTATACACAACAGTGAAGTTAAACCTCATCGCACTCGTAAGTCTTTAGGTGCAGAACGTACCTTTTCTGAAAATATAACATCTGAGCTTTTTATGATGGAACGTCTTGAGCATATTGCTGAAGAGATTGAACGCCGTTTAGAAAAGAGTAATGTGGCTGGCAAGACGGTAACACTAAAAATTAAATACAGCGACTTCACTCTACAAACAAGAAGTAAAACATTGCCGTATTATTTACGAAAAAAAGAAGTTATACTTGAAACTGCAAAAGAACTTCTGTACCAAGATGACATGAAAAATAGCGTAAGGTTGCTCGGTATTTCACTATCTAACCTTAATACAGAAGACCATCCTAAAGCAAAACCATCACTAAAAAAAGAAATAGCAGTACAGCTTAAGTTTGAATTTTAAACGTGTTTCCCTACCTCAAAACCGTGCTTCCTTAAATATTGGTTACCACTTTCAATCGCATCACCTTCAAGCGTTGTTCCCATACTATCATTCCATCTATTAAGATATCCAAAGAGAGAAATAACACCTAACATTTCTACAATTTCACCTTCGTCCCAATGTTCGTGTAATCGTTTTTGGATATCAGCATCTACAGCATTTGGTACTTGGCTAGCAGCCAATGAAAAATCTAAAGCAGCACGTTCTGCGTCGCTAAAAGCACTATGTGTTCTGTATTCCCATATATTATCCAGTTGCTCTTGCTCAGCGCCATAGCGTTCTGCAGCTCTTATAGCATGCGCTTGACAATAACGACAACCAGTAGCATTACTACTTACCCAAGCAATCATACGCTTTAAAGAAGAAGTTACACGACCCTCATTTGCCATTACCGCTTTATTAAGATTAATAAATGCTTTTGAAATAGCAGGTCTGCGTTGCATAGTTAATACTGAGTTTGGACAAAAGCCCAAAGTCTCATTAAAAAACTCTGCAAGCTCAGCAGTTTCCTTATCGTGAGAAGCATCTAATGGTGTAACTAATGGCATATCTTAATTATTTTGAGTTTAATTTATAATAGATTAATGTTATTGGTTTTTTATTTTTATCGTCTTAACGTTTAAGTAAATAGGTCCATTTTCTACAGGATAGCCATCTACACGTTTAGCAGTAATCTCAACATATTCACTGTCAAAATCATCTAAAATAATCGTATCGCTGGTTAATGCATATACATCATTTTCATTAGTCAACGTATGAGTTCCATATTGGTAGGTTGTAATACCTTGCACCTTTAAAACACCTTCATAAGTTGATGTTTCTGGTGCCACTTTTGTACTCTTACAACCTAAACAACATAATACTAAGAGTATTACATATACATATTTCATATCTTCAATTTTCTGAAAAGTTAAGTAATTTTTAAGTACTTTGCCTAACAGATTTTCCTCTCTTTTATGCGTTGGACGTTAAAACCAAAACCAGATTATACAAAAGTAACAGCTCTGTCTGCAGCCTTATCTGTTCCAGAAAATATAGCCGCATTGTTAGTACAACGTGGTATTACAAATTATGACAAGGCTAAATCTTTCTTTAGACCATCTCTAAGTGAGCTCCATAACCCATTCTTAATGAAGGATATGGATGTTGCGGTTACACGTATTGAAAAAGCTATTAAAGAGTCTGAAAATATTTTAGTTTACGGCGATTATGATGTAGATGGCACAACAAGTGTTGCATTAATGAGCTCTTTTCTTAAAACAAAAACACCTAATGTTGCCACATACATTCCAGATAGGTATGATGAAGGTTATGGAGTATCATATAAAGGGATAGACTTTGCAGCAGATAATGACATTACATTAATTATAGCTTTAGATTGTGGTATAAAAGCGATTGACAAAGTTGCCTATGCAAAAGAAAAGGGAGTAGATTTTATTATTTGTGATCACCACAGGCCAGGCAAACAGATTCCAGATGCTATAGCAGTGTTAGATCCTAAAAGAGACGATTGTAATTATCCTTATAAAGAACTTTGTGGTTGCGGTGTTGGCTTTAAGCTCATACAAGCTATTAATGAACAATCTGGCGGAACAATAAATGACCTTTTAGGTTATTTAGACTTGGTAGCTACAGCCATTGGAGCAGATATTGTACCAATGACTGGAGAAAATAGAATTTTAGCCTACCATGGGTTGCACATTATAAATACAGCACCTAGAATGGGGTTTTATGCCATTATAAAACAGGTTAAAAAAGAAACTTTAACGATTACAGATGTTGTTTTTATTATAGCGCCGCGTATTAATGCTGCAGGAAGAATGAAACATGGAAATCATGCCGTTACCCTTCTAACCGAAACAGACATTAATCTAGCTGCAAAGTACGCTCAGGAAATAGAGACCTTTAATAAAGACAGGCGTGAGACAGATAAAAGTATTACAGAGGAAGCACTACTACAAATAAATGATAATTCAGAAAAAGATTGTAAAACCACAGTTGTTTATCATGAAAGTTGGCATAAAGGTGTTATTGGTATAGTAGCATCTAGACTAACTGAAACTTATTATAGGCCTACGCTAGTATTCACCAAAAGTGGAGAAAAGCTTGCTGCCAGTGCACGCAGTGTTAAAGGGTTTGATGTTTATAATGCCTTAGAAGCCTGCTCTAAACATATAGAACAATTTGGTGGCCATAAATATGCAGCAGGCTTAACCTTACTAGAAAAAGATTACGAAAACTTTAAAGCTGAATTTGAAAAAGTAGTCTCTGAAACTATTGAAGAGCGTCTCTTAACTCCAGAAATTAATATAGACTCAGAACTAGATTTAGCAGATATTACCCCTAAATTTTTTAGAATACTTAAACAGTTTGCTCCATTTGGGCCAGGAAATATGCATCCAACATTTATGACCAAAAATGTACGCGATACAGGTTATGGAAAATGTGTTGGACAAGATAATGCTCATTTAAAACTTGCAGTGCAACCTAACAATGTGCCAAAAAGCGATAAACGTGGCATTGGTGCCATTGGCTTTAACCTAGGCAATAAATGTGAGCTTACAACAGATAGAAAAACTTTTGATATTGTTTACAGTATTGATGAAAATGAATGGAATGGTAATGTAAGTTTGCAATTAAAACTTAAAGACCTAAACGCCTAATGAACTACATTGGCTCTAAACAAAGCTTACTTCCTTTTTTAGAAAAAACAATTTTAAATGTCTGTGGAAATGACATTTCAGAATTTGTGTTTTGCGACTTGTTTGCAGGAACAGGAACTGTTGGACATTATTTTAAGCCGAAAGTAAAACAAGTCATTTCAAACGATTTGGAGTTTTATAGTTTCGTGTTAAATCGCAACTATATTGGCAATTCAAGAGCTATTGACAGCTTTAAACTTTTAGAACAATTAAGAGGTGTTAAAGGAGTTGAAGGCTTTATTTTTCAAAATTATGCTGAAGGTGGCGCAGCAAACCGACTCTATTTTTCAGCTGAAAACGGGAAAAAGATTGATGCCATTCGCCAACAAATTGAAGCTTGGAAAACTGCTGAAAAAATTTCAGATGATGTCTATTTTTTCCTCTTGGCAAGTCTTTTAGAAAGCGCCGATAAGGTTGCTAATACCGCATCGGTTTATGGTGCATATTTAAAGAAACTAAAAACTTCAGCTCAAAAAAAATTGGAGCTAAAGCCAGCTGAATTTGCGGAAACCAATCAAGATAATTTGGTGTTTCAAAAAGATGCTAATCAGTTAATAAATGACATAAGTGGTGATATTTTATATCTGGATCCGCCTTACAATGCTAGACAATATGGTGCCAACTATCATTTATTGAATACGATAGCACACTATAAACCATTTACACCAAAAGGAAAAACCGGTTTGCCAGAGTATAATAAAAGTGACTATTCCAGTAAACCCAAAGTTGCAGAAGCTTTTGAGGAACTCATAAAAAATGCAGACTTTAAACACATCTTCTTAAGTTATAACAACGAAGGCTTACTACCGCCAGAACAGCTTCGTGAGATTTTAGAGCGCTATGGTAGGTATGATTTGGCAACTACAAAATACAATAGGTTTAAAGCCGATAAGACTGAGAATAGAAACCACAAAGCAAATAGTGTTGTGGAGTATTTACATGTCTTGACAAAATAAATATCCTATACCATTATCTAATAAGCGTCTTACTCTTTAAATGTGTTTAAGCACATAGTTTCCCCATCAAACTTCCCATAAGTATAATATGAAATCCAATCACCAAGGTTGATGTATTTTGAGTTATTACCGACTTTAATCTCCATAGGTAAATGACGATGCCCAAAGATGAAATAATCGTAATGCTTACTTTCAAGCTTCTTCTTGGCATATTGAACAAGCCACTCATTATCTTCACCTAAAAACTTAGCGTCTTCGTCACCACTAATTAACTTGTTTTTTACTGAAAGGTGTTTTGCTATTGGAATACCAATATCTGGATGCAACCAACGGTAACACCATTGAAAGAATTTATTAGTAAATATTTTTTTCATGCGCTTGTAGCCTTTGTCGCCAGGACCAAGACCATCGCCATGACCAATTAAAAAGGTCTTATCGTTAAACGTAAACTCCTTTGGTTTGTGATATACAGAAATATTCAGTTCTTTTTGAAAATAATCGCGCATCCATAAATCGTGGTTGCCTACAAAAAAATAAATAGGGATGCCAGAGTCTCTAATTTCAGCAAGTTTACCAAGTACACGTACAAATCCCTTAGGCACGGCATGTTTATACTCAAACCAAAAATCGAATAAATCTCCTAATAGGAAAATAGCTTCGGCATCTTTCTTTACCTCATCTAACCACGCAACAAATTTTAACTCTCTAGGTTTAGAAAGCTCATCTGTAGGCGCACCCAAATGGTTATCGCTAGAAAAATAGATGTATTTATCTTTAGGAAGCTTCATTCTTACATATTATCGCTTGCATACCACTCTGCAAAACTCGTTTCGGTTTCCTGAAGCTTTAGGGAATGTAGAGAAATATGCTCTGGTAATCTAGTTTTAATTTTTTCAGCAAAATCTGTTACCATCATTTCACTAGTAGGTTGATAATCTACTAAAAGTACATTGTGTCCTCTGTTGCTAAGTTCTTTTGCAAGATCCACGTGTGGTGTGTTTTTGTTAAATACAGTAGCGTGATCATAAACATCTACAATCTCTTCTTTTACAATCTTTTTAAGGTCTCCAAAATCTATCACCATACCAAACTTTACGTGTGAGGTATCGCCTATAGGTGTTCCGATAACTGTAACGCTTAACTTATAGCTATGGCCATGCACATTTTTGCATTTACCATCGTAACCATAAAGTGCGTGACCGGTTTCAAAAGAGAATTGTTTTGTTATTCTTATGTGACTCATGACATTATTATAGGCTTCAAAGATACATATTTTAGAGCTCGTCATTTTTTTCAAATCATATGAAATCAAAATTTATATTTGCGCAAATTTTAAAGCGTGAGCACAACACAACTTTTTGAAGATATTACGTTTACAGAAAACGAAAGTTACGAGCGTATTATAAGTGACCTCATCACTAAAAAATACAGTATAGTAGATGATTTTTTTACTCTTGAAGATGTTTCGACTTTAAGAGAATCTTTATTAATAAAGTATGAAGAAGATTCTTTTAAAAAATCTGCCATTGGCAATTATACCAATCAAGAAATAGACAAAACCATTAGAGGTGATTTTATTTTATGGATCGATGAGAAAAAGGAAGAGCCAACAGAGCAGTTGTTTTTTGCTAAAGTGAATAGCTTGGTATCTTATTTGAACAAAACTTGCTTCTTAGGAATACTAACAAAGGAGTTTCATTATGCTATTTACCCTACCGGAACATTTTATAAAAGGCATTTAGATACTTTTCAAAATGATGATAGGAGAAAACTTTCTATGGTGTTTTATTTAAATGAAGATGGTTGGTTGCCAGAATTTGGTGGAGAGCTCACACTGTATTTAGATGAAGGCGACAAAACTATTTTACCGTTGCCAGGACGCGTGGTTATTTTTGAAAGTCAAGTCATAGAACATGAGGTAAAACGTGTCATGGCTAACGAACGATTGAGTATAACAGGTTGGCTTAAAACAAGATAAAAGCTTATCTGTTTTTTATTTTTTTATAAATAAATACGCCTACTAAAACTAGTCCTAATATTAAAAATAAACCTGCACCACTTAAGAACTGTAAAATTTCCATTGTTTCTTTTTTAGCAAATATACATGATAAAGCTGTGATTATTGAACTGCTGCTTTTGGTGCATATTGTTTTCTAAAGGCTATTATTAAGGCTCCAGCTCTAAACAACATCCACACTACAAAAGCTACCCAAATACTGTAGAGCTTATAGTCAAAATAATCTAATATAAATAAGGTTGGCACAAACCCTACAAAGGTAGAAATGAGTAAGACATTTCTTAGATATTTCATTTTACCTAATCCCTTAAAAATTCCATCGAAAATAAACGCGACGGCATTTAAAGGCTGCATAAGTGCTACTATCCAAAAAACTTCTTTGTAACGTTGTATAACCATAGGTTCTTTACTAAACAACAAACCTAGTGGTGTGTATAAAAGAAAGCCTATAACCACTAAAAATAGACCTACGGCCATACCATATAAAGAAACTTTTTTAGCTAGTTTTAGTAAGCCTTCATAATCTTTTGCACCAAGTAACCTTCCAGATAATATATTTCCCGCTGCCGCGTAACCATCAATAAAAAAAGCAGAGAAGAGCCAGATGTTTATGAGGATTGTTTGAGCTGCAATATAGTTTTTACCATAATCTGTAGCAAAAGCATTGGCTAAGTATAAGGCAACGTTTAGCGCAATAGTTCTTACAAATAAGTTTAAAGCCATTCCTATTAGAGTATACAACTCTGTATGAATAGGGAATTTTAATCTAAGACTAATATTTGTTTTCTTTAGTAAAAGAAGTAATGCTAAAATGGCCATTACCGCTTGAGCTATAAGACTCGCATAAGCAGCTCCTTTTAAACCAAATTCTGGTATATAGCCATCAATACCATACACTAATATAAAATCTAAGCCTATGTTTAATACTGCTCCTATAATAGCAACTACCATTGGCCAGAAGGTATTTTGTAATCCTCTAAAAATGCCAAACACCGCAAACGTAAAAAGTGTTAGAGGAAATCCCCAAACACGTATTTCATAATAGTCTACACAATACTTTAAAATAAGACCGTCTGCATTATAAAGACTAAATATATCTTGGATAAAGAAAACTGTGCTCCCTAATATAACAATGCTTAGTAAGACATTAAAATATATAGCTTGTGCTGGTAACGTTGAAACCTCATCAAGTTTATTAGCGCCATAATATTGGGATATAATGGCTTGCAGAGCACTTCGTGTTTGCCCTAAAATCCATATTAAAGCGGATAAAAAAGAACCTACAATCCCTACGGC
>JGI12090J13086_1000133_pt1 | contig 13320 bp, 9 predicted proteins | sample DeeseametaMP0960_FD_13086 | JGI IMG/M metagenome (IMG submission 13086)
TTTTTTAAACGTTTAAAACATTTCTCAATCATTCATTTTTATATGTTTTAAGTATCACACTGTTTGATTATTTAAATGACAATTCTATATATTTGATTGCCCTCCAAATTAATTACTAATTCTTAAATTTTATAATATCTTGATTTTAATTCCATCAAGAATATTTCTAAACATCATAAATGGCAATAAAAAAATCAGAACTCTACTCGTCACTTTGGGAAAGCTGTGACAAGTTAAGAGGTGCAGGCGGTATGGACGCCTCACAATATAAAGACTACGTACTTACTATGCTTTTTGTAAAGTATGTAAGTGATAAATATACCGGTGATGCAATGAGTCTAATAGAAGTGCCAAAAGGTGCTTCTTTTGAAGATATGGTGGCGCTTAAAGGACAGCCAGATATAGGCGACCGTATCAATAAAGAAATATTACGACCACTATTTGCCTCAAACGGACTAGAAGGCTCGCTGGAAATTGTAGATTTTAACGATGATGAAAAACTAGGTAGCGGTAAAGAGAAAGTAGAATTACTTTCTAAGCTTATTGCTATTTTTGAGAATCCTGCGCTTAACTTTAAAAACAACCGAGCCGAAGATGATGATGTATTAGGTGATGCTTACGAGTTTTTAATGCGTCACTTTGCAACCGAGTCCGGTAAAAGTAAAGGGCAATTTTATACGCCTGCCGAGGTTTCTCGCATTCTTTCTAAAGTGATAGACGTACATAAAGCAGACAAGCCATCGTATAGTGCGTATGACCCAACTTGTGGTTCTGGTTCGCTATTATTAAAAGTAGCTGGTGAAGCGCCTAATGGCTTAACACTTTATGGTCAAGAAAAAGACGTAGCGACCAAAGGTCTTGCCATTATGAATATGTGGCTACACGGTTATCCAGAGGCGTCTATCGCTGGTAAAAACACCATTACATCACCACAATTTAAAGATGAAAACGGAAAATTAAAACGTTTTGACTTTGTAGTGGCAAATCCACCGTTTTCTATTAAAAACTGGGACAGTGGCATTGTACCACTAGATGATGAGTATAACCGTTTTAGAGGTTATGGCGTGCCACCAGAAAAAAATGGAGATTATGCCTTTTTACTACACATTATCGCATCGCTTAAAAGCACTGGTAAAGGCGCTATTATTTTGCCGCACGGTGTTCTTTTTAGAGGTAATGCAGAGGCTGCCATTAGACAAAACATCATAGAACGCAAACTAATTAAAGGCGTAATAGGTTTGCCTGCCAATTTGTTTTACGGCACCGGCATACCTGCCTGTATTATTGTGATTGATAAAGAAAATACAGACAGCCGCGAGGGCATCTTTATGATGGACGCCAGCAAAGGTTTTATTAAAGACGGTAACAAAAACCGACTGCGCGAGCAAGACATTCATCAGATTGTAGATGTGTTCAACACACAAACCGAGGTAGAAAAGTATGCACGCTTTGTCTCTTTTGACGAGATTGAGAAAAACGAGTACAACCTCAATATACCACGCTTTATAGATACCCAAGAGGCTGAAGATATTCAAGACCTCAATGCACATCTTAACGGTGGTATTCCAGATCGTGACATAGACGGCTTGCAACGCTTTTGGGAAGTATACCCTACGCTCAAATCTCATTTGTTTTCTCGCTTTCGCGAAAGCTACTCACAATTGAACGTAGCTGCCAGTGATATAAAAAGTGCCATTTACGAGCATCCAGAATTTACGGCATATAGTGATGAGTTGGCATTGGTTTTTGACAGTTGGAAGACGAAGATCTATGACGACCTACAAGGCATAATTGAACTTACCGCACCCAAAAAACTAGAAAAACATATCTCTGAAGCGCTCCTACACGAGTACAACGGTAAACCACTGGTAAACCCCTATGCGATGTATCAGCATTTTATGGATTACTGGAACGATATGATGAAGGATGATGTGTACCTACTTGCCGAAGATGGCTGGGTAGCCACCACCAAACGTGTACTAGAAAAAAACAGCAAAGGCAAAGAGGTAGATAAAGGCTGGACCTGTGACTTGATACCTAAACAACTGGTGATAGACAACTATCTAGCAGACGAGCAACAAGCCTTAAATGATCTCATAAGTACCCTGGAAACCAAGCAAGCCGACATTGCAAGCTATAACGAAGAACACGCTGGCGAAGAAGGACTCCTAGCCGATGCCACTAATGATAAAGGCACGATTACCAAAACCACACTTACTAAGTACCTAAAAAGCATAAAAGGCGATAAAAGTGAAAAAGAAGCCTACGATTTGGGTAACAAAATGTTGACCGCTTTCGCGAAAGAAGCCACACTCAAAAAACAGATTAAGGCAGCCGAAATAGCACTAGACGAACTTACCTTAAAACAATACGGACTCCTTACCGAAGCTGAAGTACGCACTTTAGTAGTAGATAAAAAATGGCTCGCATCTATACGTGCCGTTTTACAAAGCGAAATAGATAGCATCTCACAACGTCTTACCGGGCGCATAAAAGAACTTGCAGAGCGTTATGAAAATGCCTTACCACAACTCACCGAGCAAGCCACCACTGCCGAAGATAAAGTAGCCAGCCACCTTTCAACAATGGGATTGGTATGGAGTTAGAAATAAAACAAAGCTTTAAACAGACAGAGGTTGGGTTAATTCCAGAAGATTGGAGAGTTGTTAAGCTTCATAAAACCCTTGACAAAGAAAATCTACCATCAGGTTTGTATAAGGATAAAAATCTTTATGGCGATGGTTCCAAAATAATAAAGCTTGGGGATGTTTTTGCTTATGACTATTTCCAACCTCAGTTTGCTCAAAGAGTCAAAATATCAAAAGAAGAATCAATTAACTATCAAATCAAGATAGACGACTTAATCGTTGCTCTAGCTTCTGTTAAGTTAGAAGGTGTAGGTAAAGTTTTATTAGTTAGGAATATAGATGAGCCTACGGTGTATGACCATAATGTAGCATTGATTCGGCTACAAGAAGGGTTTCACGCTTCATATTTTGCACATATTTTTAAATCTGGTAGATTAAGATTACAAGTTTCAAAAAATGCGACTCAAGTTGGTACTACTTTTTTAAAAGCAAGTAGCTTAAAGAAATTTAATATTCCACTGCCACCAACCCTAGCCGAGCAAAAAGCCATTGCCACGGCATTAAGTGATGTAGATGATTTAATAAGCAGTCTAGACGCACTCATCGCCAAAAAGAAAGCCATCAAACAAGGCGCAATGCAACAGTTGTTAACGCCACCTCATAAAGGCGGTAAAAGATTAGATGGTTTTGATGGGGAATGGGCAGAAACGAGTTTGGGAGAATTTGCCAAAATTGATATGGGGCAATCACCTTTATCTTCAAATTATAATACTAGCGGTGATGGACTTCCACTAGTTCAAGGTAATGCTGATATAAATAATAGGAAAACAATCATAAGAAATTATACTTCGCAGATTACTAAAAAGGCAGACAAAGGCGATATAATTATGTCAGTTCGTGCACCAGTTGGCGAAATTGCCATTGCTGCGTTCGATTGTTGTATTGGAAGAGGAGTTTGCTCTTTGAAAAGCAATAATGACTTTCTATATCAGTTTTTAGTCTTTTTTGAAACATCTTGGGCTAAATTCTCAACAGGCTCTACATTTGACAGTATTAATTCTAATCAGTTGAAAGAATTAACATTTCTCGCTCCTGTAGATGAAGATGAACAAAAAGCCATCGCTCAAATTCTTTCAGATATGGATGAAGAATTGGAGGAGTTAGCCACCAAAAAAGAGAAATACGAGCATATTAAACAAGGGATGATGCAGGAGTTGCTTACTGGTAAAACGCGGTTGGTGTGATGGGAGAAGAAGTTACATATTTCTATGAGAATTGGGAGTTTTGGATTGGTATCTTAAGTGTAATTGTTACAGGAGGTTTGGGGTTTGCTGTATGGTACTCAACTAACAAGTATAACGACACTCAGTTAAGCCTAGCTAGTCATCAAATGCAAAAAGAATTGTTCACAGAGTTTAATCAACGGTACGATAAACTTAATGGTTACTTAGAAAAAATCACTAAATACGAATCATTAAAAGAGCTAGAAAAAGAAAAGCCAAAGAAACAGCAATTCTTAAGAGATAAACTCAATGATTATTTCAACCTATGTGCTGAGGAATACTATTGGCATAAGAATAAAAGAATCGACGACGATTTATGGAAGTCTTGGGAAGTAGGTATGAATGCGTGGTATGATAAACACAAAATAATTAGAGAGGCTTGGGAAGAAGAATATGAGAATTTTGGATATCAATCTTTCTATATGAAAAAGGATGAGCAATTTTTTAAAAGGTATAAAAGAAGTGATACAAGAAGTGCTTAACTTAAAAACAAGATTTAATTTATATGATATTTAAAAATACAAAAGATTTAGTTCAACAAGTTAACACTGCTCTAGGGCAGTTTTGTAATGAATTTGGAAATAAAAGAAAAGAACTTGCTCAAATGGGGAGAGCACCAAAGCGTGGTATCTTATTTACTTATGATGACGACAAATCTAACAATTGGGCAATTAATGAAGGTGGTGGCACAGAGATTCAATATCATATAGTTTTTGATAGTAAAACATTAGAAATAAGATATGGTTTAGGTTTTAATACGCAGTATGTTCCTTTTGCAAATGATATGACAACGGTTGAATATATGCAGCCTTTTATGTTGGGCTTTTTAAAAAACGAAACTCAAATAAAAGCATTACTTCCAGATTATGATTTTGTTTATGGAGATATAAATCAGTTGAAGAAACCTAGAGATAACCAATACACACTTTTTGGAAAGAAAGTTTCTGTCAAAAAGAATGTTAATGATTATACTATTGCAGATAGTGAATTCGATAGCATTATTGCAGATTTAAAAAGACAATTTGAGCCTTACAAAATCATTTTCAGAGAAAAGAAAAACTTTAGAGCATCAGTTATGAAAATTCAAAATACGATGAATGTACTAAGCCAAAAAAAGCAAATCATTTTACAAGGACCACCTGGCACCGGTAAAACTAGAGAGGCAAAAGACATTGCAGAGCAATTGATTTTTGGTAATGTAACAGACGACAAAAAGGAGCAGAAAGCCAACTTAGAATCATCTGAGCAATTTAAACTGGTTCAATTTCATCCATCATACTCCTATGAAGATTTTGTACGTGGTATTGTCGTTAAAACAGATGTAAGTACTACACCAGAATATAAAACTGTCAATAAAATATTAGGGGATTTTGCCAAAAAAGCAAATCAAAGCAACTTATCAGGTGGTGTAGATGATTTTGATAGAGCTTGGCACGAGTTAATTCAAGATATTAATGATGGTTCAGTTACCAAAATAGGAAGTAGCGGTGTTCCTGTAAGTATTAATTCTCAAGAAAATATTAAGTTCAATTCACCAGTAGCTACTTATGAAAAAACGTATGAACTTTATAAGTTTGGTGAGACCGATTTAATATATGAAACTTATCAAAAAATTGTACTTAAATATTTAAAAGACCCTAATGGTAAGTATAAATTACAAGATTATGATGCGCCTAAAGAGATAAGCTCGAATAAACCTTATGTACTTATCATAGATGAAATAAACAGAGCAAATTTACCAGCCGTTTTAGGGGAATTAATTTACGCGTTGGAGTATCGTGGTGAAAAAGTAGAAAGTATGTACGCCACTCCAGAAGATGGCAACACTTTGCTTATTCCAGAAAACCTGCTCATTATAGGAACGATGAATACCTCAGACCGTAGTGTTGGTCATATAGATTATGCAATAAGGCGACGATTTGCTTTTATAGACATACTGCCTAAAGTGTTGAATATTCCAAATTTTGAACTAGAGTTGTTTAAAAAAGTAACTGGCTTATTTATTCAGAATTTTGATGAATATCAAAAAGATAATAAGGTTCTTTTGACTCGTTCAGAGCACCTGTCTGAAGAATTTAGACCAGAAGATGTATGGCTAGGTCACAGTTATTTTATAAATACTGGCGAAGACTTTTTAATGAGAAAAAATTATGAAATCATCCCTATTTTGAAAGAATATATTAATGATGGTATTTTAAAACAAAGTGCGACAGCAGAGGTAAACTCTTTTTAAAAAATGATAAAACTTAAAGAGCAATACGGATACAATAGGCCAAAACCTATAGATAATATAGATGATTTTGCAGCTGTGTTGGGAAATAAATCTTATCATAAATCTATAAAGCGTGGCGAGAATAAAGCGTATTGCTATTCTATTCATCATAATGAAGATGATGAGATTAAATTTAGGTTTGAAACATCATACTTTATTGGATTAGATTGGGTTGTAGAAAATAAACTACCCATTTATGTACATCCTAAATTAGATAATGAAGCAAAAGAAGTAGATTTTCTAAAGATGCTATTTACTGCATTAAAAGAACCGCAGAATTATAATCACCTAGATCAACTTTGTGAGATAGACTTTAATAAACCAAGCATTGCAATTCATCAATCTCAAGATATTCTTACACCATTTCTTCTCATTCAATATCTGAATGTGCTTAAAAAGATCGTTCAAAAAGGATTAAAAAAATCGTATTACCCAGTTACAGAAAATCTAAACGCAAAAGTAAAAGGTAAAATTCTAGTTGGTGAGACAATCAGAAAAAATCACTTTAAAAGCAAAATGTTTAGTAGCTATTGCCAATACAATGAGTTTGGAATCAATAGTCTCGAAAATAAAATTTTGAAAAAAGCATTACTGTTTTCCGTTTCGGCTGTTCAAAATATTGTAGGAGTCGATAAATCTTCAATAAGTAATCTCATCAACTACGTTAATCCTGCTTTTTCAAATGTAGAGAGTAATGTAAATGTGCGAATGATTAAAAACACAAAATCAAACGCATTGTATAATGAGTATGATGTTGCAATAAAGCTAGCAAAGGTAATTCTAAAGAAATACGGTTATAACATTTCTAATACAAAGGCTAAATTAGTTAAAACTCCTCCATTTTGGATAGATATGAGCAAACTCTTTGAATTGTATGTTTATGCTAAACTAAAGGAGCGTTTTAAGGAGTATAACGAAGTAACTTATCATAAAACATTTAACTATTTAGAGCCAGATTTTATAGTAAACTCGAAAGATGGCTTAACCAAAATGGTAGTAGATGCCAAGTATAAGCCAAGATATAAGGATAATAATATCAGCACTGACGATATTAGACAAATAAGTGGGTACGCAAGATTAAAAAAAGTCTATAAATTCTTAGGGTATGACTTTACCAGCAGCATCAATAGTGTTATTGATTGCTTGGTAATTTATTCACATCAAAATTCAAAAAGGCAGGACTTTATGGAAGAGAATTTTAAACTTATAGAAGAACCAGAGTATAATAAGTTTTACAAAATCGATATTCAATTGCCGATGAAATCAAGTCCGATTAAAAATTAAGTCATATGAACCACATAGGCAAGTCAGAACGCGAGTCACAAAATAGAATCATACAGCTGTTTCAAAACGAGTTACACTATACGTATTTGGGTAATTGGGAAGAGCAAGAACGTACCCAACCCATAGAAGAAAACTTGCTTTTTGATTACTTAATAAAAAATGGCAAGTATTCTAGGATACTGGCTCAAAAGGCAGTAGATAAACTCGTTAAAGCAGCTACTAGTTTATCTGGAGACTTGTATGAAACTAATAAAGAAGTCTATAAACTCTTGCGTTACGGTGTTACCGTTAAGGAAGACTTAGGGCAACCCAAAGAAACTGTGTGGCTCATAGACTGGAAAAATCCTACCAATAATGAATTTGCTGTTGCAGAAGAAGTCACTGTAAAAGGAAAAAATACCAAACGACCAGATATCGTCTTGTTTGTAAATGGTATAGTAATAGGTGTTTTAGAGCTTAAAAACAGTCGACGTGGTCTAACTGAAGGAATACGTCAAAACTTAGATAATCAGAAAACAGAATTTATTGAAAAGTACTTTACCACAATGCAGCTTATAATGGCTGGTAACGATACACAAGGTTTACGCTACGGTACTATTAAAACTTCAGAGAAATATTACCTTAAATGGAAAGAAGAAAGCATAAAAGAGTTTGATTATTTAATAGATAAACAAATCAGTCAGCTTTGTGAGAAATCACGTTTATTAGAAATCATACACGACTTTATCGTTTTTGATAAAGGCACAAAAAAGCTATGTCGTCCTAATCAATACTTTGGAATCACTGCCGCACAAACTCACGTAAAGACAAAAACTGGAGGAATCTTATGGCATACCCAAGGTTCTGGAAAGAGCCTTACTATGGTGTGGCTTACTAAATGGATACGCGAGAATGTAAAAGACAGCCGTGTATTGATTATCACAGATAGGCAAGAACTGGACGATCAGATAGAAAAACTATTTACTGGTGTAAATGAAACCATCTACAGGACTAAAAGTGGTCGAGACCTAATAGCCACATTAAATGAAAAAAATGAATCACTGGTGTGTAGTCTCGTTCACAAATTTGGTAGAAAGTCTGATGAAGGTGATTATGACTCTTACATAGAAGAATTAAAAAACAGCTTGCCTACAGATTTTAAAGCCAAAGGAGACATCTATGTCTTTGTAGATGAGTGTCACCGAACTCAATCTGGAAAGTTACACGAGGCGATGAAAATGATCTTACCAGACTCACTCTTTATAGGTTTTACAGGTACACCACTACTCAAGAAAGACAAACAGAAAAGTATTGAAGTCTTTGGTCCCTACATAGGCGATCCTTATAAATTTGATGAAGCTGTTGAGGATGGCGTTGTACTCGATTTATTATATGAGGCGCGCGATGTCGAACAATTCATTACAGACCAGCAAAGTATCGATGAATGGTTTGAAGCAGAGACACGAGGATTGACAGATGTGGCTAAAATTCAGCTGAAACAAAAATGGGGAACGATGCAAAAAGTACTCGGTTCAAAATCTAGACTGGAGAGAATCGTATTTGATATCGTAAAAGATTTTAAAGTAAAACCTAGATTATCCACAGGCGATGGAAATGCAATGCTAGTTTCTGGTTCTGTATATCAAGCTTGCAAGTATTATGAATTATTTCAAAATGCAGGGTTTAAAAATTGTGCTATTATTACTTCATACCAACCACATCACGGTGATATCAAGGGTGAAGAAACAGGAGAAGATAGCCCTACAGATAAACTTTTAAAGTATGAGGTGTATACCAAAATGCTTAACGGACAATCTACAGAAGATTTTGAAGCTTTGGCGAAAACACAATTCATAAATGAACCTAATAAGATGAAGTTGCTTATTGTAGTAGATAAGCTTTTAACAGGATTTGATGCACCTTCGGCTACATACCTATATATCGACAAGAAAATGCAAGATCACGGTTTATTTCAAGCGATATGCCGTGTAAACCGAGTAGATACAGATGATAAGGATTATGGGTATATCGTAGATTATAAAGATTTGTTCAAAAGCCTTCAAAAATCAATAGGCGATTACACCTCAGAAGTTTTTGATGATTACGATGAAGACGATGTAAAAGGATTGTTGAAAGATCGTTTTATTGAAAGTAAGGAACGTTTAGAAACTGCTCTAGAAGTGTTACGAGCAATGTGCGAACCTGTACATCCTAAAGATGAACCTACGTACATTAAGTTTTTCTGTGGAAACACAGAGAATCCATCAGATATAAAAGCTACCGAAGAAAAGCGCGTTGGACTTTACAAAGCTACAGTAAGCCTCATTAGAGCGTATGCAAACGTGGCTAACGAAATTCATAAATTAGGATATAGTAGTAAACAAGCACAAGACATTAAAGAAGAAGTAACATATTATTCCGATTTACGCGAAACCATTAAAAGAGCTAGTGGCGATTATATTGATTTAAAGCGTTTTGAACCTGGTATGAGGCAGTTAATGGATATGTATTTAGATGCTAAGTCAAGTAAAAAAATATCAAACTTTGAGAATAAATCACTAGTAGATTTAATTGTACACGTATCAGAACCAGGTGAGAAATATGAAACTAAGAAGAGTAGGGAAGCTGTTGCAGAAACCATAGAAAACAACGTAAGAAAAGCCATAGTTGAAGAAGCAAAAGCAAATCCTAAGTACTATGAGAAAATGTCTGCACTGCTTGACGAACTTATAAAGTTAAGGAAAGAAGATACGATTTCTTATCAAGAGTATTTAGAAAAAATAAAAGCTCTAGCAGAGCGTGTAGCAACACCTTCAACTGGGTCAAATTACCCAGTACCTATTGATTCCCGAGCAAAACAAGCTCTTTATGATAACTTAGAAAATAATGAGCTCCTCGCACTTAGAGTTCATCAGGTGGTAATGGATAACAAATTAGATGGTTGGCGTGATGGTGGTATCAAAGAAAAGAAGCTAATGCTAGCAGTTAACAGCGTTGTTAATGATCCAGACACTACATTACAGATAATGGAGGTTATAAAAGCGCAAAATGAGTACTAAAAAAGAAACCATTGCATTTGCAAACGTTGAGGTTGAGGTAGTACGTAAGGATATTAAAAATATGCACCTTGCCGTATATCCTCCAGAAGGTGCTATAAAATTATCTGTTCCCACTAAAACAGATGACGAGGTTGTGCGCCTTTTTGCTATTTCAAAGCTAGGATGGATAAAGAAGAATGTAAAAAACTTCAAAGAGCAAGCAAGAGAAACAAAACGTGATTATATTTCTGGAGAAAGTCACTACTTTAAAGGAAAACGATATTTACTGAATGTGATACATCATAATGGGTACAATAAAGTAGAGATTACAGGAACCAATAAACTTCAACTTTGGGTAAAGCCAGGTGCGACTGTAAATGAAAAAGCACACATAATAAAAGAGTGGTATAGAAAAGAACTGAAAGCTCAAATACCTGAATTATTAGAAAAATGGGAGACCATTATAGGGGTAAAAGCAAACCATTGGGGCGTAAAGCAAATGAAAACAAAATGGGGCGCTTGTAATATTGATGCTAAACGTATTTGGTTAAATCTAGAGCTTGCAAAAAAACCTCAAATTTGCCTTGAATATATCTTAGTTCACGAATTAGCGCATCTTCACGAAAGAAATCATAATTCCCGCTTTATAGCATTAATGAATCAGTTTATGCCTAAATGGAGAATGCATAGAGATGAACTAAATAGCTTACCCATAGCACATAATGATTGGGGGTATTAATAAATATTACATTAACTTACCAATTTATATAGTTTTAAATAAATACGTTACAAGTCTATTCAAAGGGGAAATATTATTATTTACAAGTAGTAATGAATAATCTTGATATTAATAAGCGACTCCCCGTCACTATTAGGCGAAGTTATACTTCATATTTATCTATTTAAAAATTAATTATGAAAATCACTTGTATTTCAGATACTCATGGTCATCACCTTAAGCTAACAAAATTTTTAACTGGTGGTGATCTTCTAATTCATTCAGGCGATGTTACAGAGTTTGGAACAAAATCTGAGTTAGAAGATTTTATATATTGGTTTTCGAAACTTAATTATCCGCATAAAGTATTTATAGGTGGTAATCACGACCTTTTTCTTGAGTCTAGTAGACTTCAAAAAAATTTAGGAGATGGTATTGTCTATCTTCAAAACGAGAGTGCTTTGATAAATGGCTATAAAGTTTGGGGATCTCCAGTATCTCCTTATTTTTTAGGAATGGCATTTAATGAAAAGCGTGGAGAACCCATAAATAAGGTTTGGAAGCAAATTCCATTAAACACAGATATTCTCATAACACATACTCCACCATTTAGCGTTTTAGACAATAATTTAGGTTGTAGTGGGTTAGGGGATAAAATTCAAGATTTAAAACTTAGACTACATACGTTTGGTCATATTCATGAAGCATATGGCGTTATTGAGAAGAATAGTACTACTTTCATAAATGCATCAATGGTAAATACTAAGGACATAATGGATTTAGAACATAGAGTAGTAAATTCTCCAATTACAGTATCTTTAATATAAACTTTCTATCATATTATACCTAAATAATCAATGCTTTCAAGCTGATTAAATTAGCAGGAAATAAAATTTATTTCTTGAGGTTGATTAACGCTGTAGTAATTTCAATCAAACTTTTTTCTACATTTCTTAAAGTCGCAGCCAATTCAAAACGCTTCATTTTAGTTTGGTTATATTTTAGCTTAGTGACTAATTCTTGAGAATCAGCAATGGTTTGAAATAGATTCGTAACCAATTTTTCATTTTGTTCCCTAAGAGGAAATGAAATTGGTTTTAAGTCCTCATTAAATATGTTAGATTTATTGTGCCTATTAAAATTTTCAAGTAGTGTATTGATGTTTTCTGCCCCAACAGGATTGGCAGAGTGAACATAGTGTCTAGGCAAATTTAGTTCGTGGTCTAAACAAAAATCAACCAACCATTTCGCGCAATCCATGCCCGTATTTTCTTTACGGTCATTACCATATACGTCTGCCAAGTCGTGATCAAAAGAAATAATATCAGGTAAGCCAAAGCGTTTTATCCATTGGGTAAATTGCTCGTAACTGAGCACCCATTCAATATGAGTAGTTTCTAATGGCACAGAACCTTCTAGGTTTAAAAACGGATTTCTTAAATCATCAAGCCAGAGTAGTTTCATGTATTTGGTCTTTCTTTATTATTTCTATAAGTTGTTTTATAGCTTCGTTAGTCCATCCACTAGCACCGCTCAATTGCTGACAATAGATGATTAATTGTGTATCACTTTTATAAATATCACATGTGATTTCTTTTGAGTTATTTTTTCCTTTATAATCAAGGTGATAAGCCTTAGCATCTAAATTTACCTGAAATAAAGATTTTATTTGATCTTGTTTGAGATAACCTTTGGCTCCTATTATGATGGCCTCAAAACTCCTATAAAATTGATTTTGTAAAATTTTAAAACGCTCATCATTCAATCTAAACCCTTTACTATATTTAGATGGCATATGATTTATTTCGGTCATAAAACAGTAATCGAATAGACTATGTTTAGTTTTAGTGTAGTCTTCTAATAACTCATTTAATTTAGCTTTTGGGTAGAGACCGGAAATTATTTGAGCGTATTTTCCCCAAGTGTGGCGTAGATATATTTTATCTGGATAAGATATTCTCGGATTTCGAGGATCGAAAGAGTCTTTAAAATCTTGTTTATTGCCATTAATTGCTTGCCATTGCAAGATGTTATTGACGCTTTCATTGAAAAATGATTTAGGCGCTTTGTAAACGTCAAATCCTTTCTCTTTGCCAATGAATAATACTTTAGCTTTTGGATTACCAAATCCTACGAAGTAAGGATTTGCCAAATATGG
>JGI12090J13086_1000141_pt1 | contig 13185 bp, 8 predicted proteins | sample DeeseametaMP0960_FD_13086 | JGI IMG/M metagenome (IMG submission 13086)
AGATGCACGCCATCCACTGCCAAGGGCTATGCCATAATACAACTCATCGCCTAGCGCTATCTCTGTTACGTCTGGCCCATAGTAGAAATGTCGGTTGGTTTCTGCTGTGTCGCCACCGAAGTCGGCAATGCGCGCGCCTTTTATAAAATTCGTACCTGAATTTCCATTATAGATGTCTAACCTGAATAACTGGCCGCCCATATCGGCCACATACATATGGTCCGCAAACCCATCGTTATCCCTATCAATAACTGAAATTCGCCCTGGAACGCTGTATGTCATATTCGTTAAGTTTAAATCCGCATCTTCATTACTTGCATGCCACAAGAGGCTGCCAGTATCAGCGTCGAACATAAACACAGCATTGCCAACGACATCATTTGCTCGAATAGCACGATCATCTTGTGCGTCATCGTAGCCACCGCCAACAATCATGACATTTTTAACTTGTCCGCCCATGTTCACTTTAGTGATTGTTGGTCTCGACCACGTCTGGCCCAACTTTGCCAGCGTCCCCGCCCCGCCTTCAATTTTGAATTTCAGCGTGGGTGAGGTCTTTTGCGTCACATCAAAGACATAATAATTACGTCCCCCCCTGCGCATACCAACATAAAGGTACTTGTTGTCTCCAACTGTTCTTAGAATCATGTCACCATCTAAGCCATATTTGTGCTCTAGCGATGATGTGTCTTTATAAAAATGATGTAGATTCTGCAGCAATGTTTTAGGCATGATGGCAAAGTTCTCTTCGCCTGTTGAAGTGTCGAATGAATGCAACATTCCTTGGTTGGTGGCGACAAAAATGGCCGAGTCGTCAGTACCGTAGTTAACAATTATAGGTTGAGAGTGAATGGGATCGCCCATTTGAGAGCGATAGTCAGTTGTACTTCCATCGCCGTTACTGTCTTTTACGTCCACGCCTCGAGTCCACTTTAAGATGGCATCTCTTAGTGCATTCGCATCAGTTTCATCCTGAATGGCAAGATCAGCATTCGTTATATTCGTATTGTTTTCGTGTAATTCATTGGCACTTCTTACAATGCTGCCCGTATCATTAAACACGTATATATTTCGGTTCCCGCCCAAGCGACTGGCTGCACCACCTTCACTTACCTCGCTACCGTCAGCAAGGGTTGACCAATAGCTGTGTGCATTTTCAGCAAAGAATCCCGTAACGCTATCCACCGCATTTAGGCTGTTTTTGTCGAGAATTTCATCACCACTTAAGCGATAACGTTTAAGGTTCCCAGGCCAAATCGCCCCCTCGCTCGGCTTAAACAATGCGAAGTATAATTCATCTCTATGGGTTAGACGGTTTAGCTGGTTAACCGCCACACCAGGCGACACAAAGGTTGCATTAATATCTTTTACAGAACGCAAAATAGTATTAAACGCCTCGAGCAAATCCGTACTGTTATCAGCCTGATAGAAACCACCACCACTTTGCAAAGCAAGCTGATTAAGGAAGTTGTTGGCGTTATTGTTCGCCGCAAACCCGATGGTGTGTGTAATAACCCTTGGGCCTATTACTGACGTTGACGCTTCACTGATATTTCTCACTAAATCTAGGCCGCACTTCTCACCGCTACTTCCGGTACAGCTTTTACCAAGTAACGTCTGAATTTTCGAAACACTGTGGTTGTTGTTCGCTTCACCGTCGGACAATAAAACAATGTGGTTGTTCGTTTGGCACTGTAGGTCAGACACTGGCGAAATGTAACTTGCCGGCGTTGGGATCTGCTCAGTGATACAGTCGCTGTCTGACAAGTTGTCTTCCGAGCAGCCCGAAGGCAAAATTGAATCTGCACCTATGTAAGAGCTTCTGTGGCTCACACGAGTACTTCTTCGCACAGAGCTGCTAACGTCACTTTCCCCACGTTTTCGCCCATAATCTACGTCTCTACCGCCATAATAGTTAGCCGCTTCCAACAATGTGTCTACTATAGGGGTTAGACCGTTGGCGCTAAGCTCATCTATTTTGCTGATCAAATGTTCACGGACCGTTGCTGAAGCGCCAGGTGTCGCCGAGCCGTTAAACTTCACAATAAGCTTCGGTGCTTTAGATGGCGAGTTGTTATACGTATGCGCACCGCGGTACGACACAAAATCATCAAGAACAAATGCCATATCGTTACCTGACTGCCACCCTGAACGATCAACAATTTGCTTAACAATGTTGCTCACGTCAGGCGTACGGTAGGTATAATTGTTGTAAAAATCAGGCATGGACCAAGTAATACCCGATGTTTTAGGCAAATTTCGTAAGCGGTTACGACGGTCTGGATGAAAATCAGACGCATCATCATCAGCTACGCCCCTAATGCGCATGCTCGGGTTACCATAGGTCACCGTACTGTAAGCAGTAAACTCAAGATACGCTTCTGTTACTACCGCCCCTTGAGGAATGTTCACATTGCGAAATCGAACGCCTATGTAATCATTGTAAGATGGGTGGAAGGTCAGTTCACTGCCGGTATTCGGGTAGCCGTTTACGTTCTCTTCCAAGTTATCTCGTGAACTGGCTACTTGATAAATTGCTTCGCCTTGAACACAGCCCGTAGCGGTAGAGTCATCATAAGTTACCACCAACTGTGGCGCACCACTTTGGCCTACGTCACTGGCTCTTACCTCACGAGAGCTTGCTGAATCGGTGCTAGAGCCTTCTATTAAAATATTAAGGTTCTTGCCGCCACACCATGCCGATAAATCGACGACTTCTTGAATGACTGCACTTATATCAGGTGTAGTTATCACCTCGCCTGAGGCGGGAAAGCTATTATCGGTGGCCCACTCAACGTTAGCCGCGGTCTTCGTTCGCGCACTCAAATTGTTCGAAGACGAAGCAAAGGCTGTACTTGATGCCGATGCTTCAGCTGATATGACAAGGGATGTACCCGCCACATTGAATTTTTCTGAAGTAAACCTAATACTGGCATTAACGATTGTCGCGCCTTGAGGTATGTTTAACTCGGTAAAACGCAGACCAGAGGTTACGGTTTGGGTACCGCTGCTTAATACAAGGTCATTGCTGTCAGTGGTAACGCTACCGTCTATTTCATGTGCGTCGTGATCGTCGTCGTTGGTTGAAATGATAATTTCAGGTCTTACCGCTTCATCTATATTGCGAACCGGATAGAGGATTGGGCCACCGTAATCCGAAAAACGCATCAAACCTGCGTTAATATTGGTCGCCGAACCGAGCGCTTCTTTTAGTGCATTCTGTACGCGCAACATTCGAGTTTGGCTGGTGTTATCGTACGATCCCATACTTCCCGATGAGTCCATGATAAACAGCACATTCGGGTTATAGGTTACGGCGTTATTTGCGTTGCCTAGGTAAATATCAAGGTCGTCACCAAACGCAGAGAAACCGATACAGCTAAATAGTGTAATAGAGGCAAGGTAAGTCGAGAGTTTCTTCATATTAATACCTATTGAGACGCAGGGCCAAATACAGAGGCAGCCAAGCTGTTCGCCACAACAGAAGATTTACCCGCCACTTTCCCACATCCTCTGATAATGAATACATGGCAATTGACGTTGCTTCCACCAATCACGTTACTCGAGCCTCGACAAGCCTGCTCTCTGATAAAGGCAGTGCGCGACCAACTCTTTGACGAGGCCTCACTTTGATACGTGCCATCCACCACATGTCTGTCACCAACAGCAAGGCCGCCTTCAGTCATGTATCTGTCAGTCCACTCCCCGTCATCGAAACAGCTCATTGAATCTGCTTCAGGGTCAAACACGTTACCCTGCCGAGCTTCCGAGAGCGGGTCTGTCTTATTCGGGTCGGTAAGTAAGGTTTCATCTTCAGATTCAAAGAAAACGCCCGCGATCGCTGCTTCAGCAGCATCAAAAGCCAAACCACTTTGCTGCATAGACACTGCCATTTTAGACTGAGACAAGCTACTGGTTACCGCGCTTACCCCTAAAACAGTGATTGAAAGCAACACAAGAAGTGCGAATACCATCACTAAGCCTTGTTGTTTCATCGCGAACTCCTGACAAAATTTTTCATATTTCGAAGTGCCAACGTTTTTGAGAACACTTGATAATAATGGGCCGTGTCCATCGTTTTAGATGCTTCGTTTAACAGCGCATATTTCTGAGACTGTGTTTGTCTCACTTCATTTTGATAGCTTTTAAGCATTAGCGCCCAGCGCAGTGATACAACTTGTTGATTAAGCGCCCTTAAATCTTCAATTTCATCTGCGGTTACATACGAAACAGCTTGCCCTTGAGAATTGGTAATGCTGCTTGAAACGCCGAACTGCACTTGGAAACTTTCGACGTTATCGAGCAATGTTACGGTAAGGGGCGACACTGTCTGCACCTTTAGGCCACGAAGTACACGACCATCATATCCTGTGCACTTAAGTGTACTGCCGCTTACAAAGTAGTGATTAACAACGTGAAACTCGAGACCGCCATAGCCGTGCTGGTTTCCAGTACAATCTTCGTCACTTAGTAGGCTCACAACCAGCTTATCACTGCCGCCACTAGAGGTTTGTATGCTGCCTAGTGTCGCGTTGGTAGCGAAATCCCCTGCTACAGCGATGGGGTGATTTTCCACATAGGCCGCTTCGGCAACGATATCAACGGATGTATCCACATCCGCGACTATCTGATCATAACGGCCGACTTCATAGAATTCTGCTGAGAGGCGAGCCATGATAAAGCGGCCTGACTCTTGTACTTGAGCCACGGCTTGATTGAGCTTATTCGTCACGCTACTACTGACGAGCACTTGAATAATCGCGCCTGATATCACTAACCCCAGCGTTAACGTAATCATTAACTCGACAAGGGAGAAACCCTGCTGTGGGCGGTGGCGACGTGCATTCATAATGTAATGTCCTTAAACACACATGCGTTACTGTCACCTTCAGATTCGTTACATCGCGCATTAAGGGTATAGGTCTGATTTCCCGAAGAAGCGACAGGCCACGTCAACAACACTTCTACACGAGAACCTGCACTACAGCTGTAAATATCTGCCGTATTGTTGTCGTCACACGATACCGACACTTTAGTTTGAGGATTGGTTTGTACCGCTGAACACGATAGCGCCCAACCATCGTACTCAGCCATCTGTGCTTCAGTACAGGCCTGGCCTTCGCAATTTGGGATCCCTGCCGGCCTTGCCAGACAGTAACAGTGATAAGGATGAGACGAGCCAGAACAACTTAACGTGGCAAAATTATAGGTATCGCTAGAGAAGTACGCATTGTTGACTACCATGCCGTCTCCCACTGTTGCTGGGCGAGCGGCGGCTCTCAATCGTTCTGCAACTTGTGCTGCCACCATTTCGGCCTGAGTTCGGCTTATTGCGTCTTTATTGGCAAAAGAGCCCGTAAACTGGAGCGCAGCAACACCCAGTAAGCCCACAGCTAATATAAATAAGGTGATTAAGATCTCTATAAGACCTGCACCGCGTTGTGCGCGAATATGACTTCCCTTCACTCGCTTCATTATCACCTTTTCAGCAATCATCTTTTTTTGCCATATACCTAACATTCAAATTGGTGTTATCACCAATGTAGTATAGTAAGACAAAAGCGTATAACACTGGGTATCAATGGTTATTAAAACGTATAATTTTCTGTGACCTGTTCTAGCAAGCAAGTACAAGGCAGACTGTTCAACCATTTTATCTTTAAAGTAACAGGCTCTAAATGGTTAGCGTGCAATAACACCGCTTTACAATGTACGTTTACGGCATAAAAGGTGCTACCTTAAAGCCGAACCGTGTAGCCTGTTCATGTTAAAATACCCAGTTCTAAAGGTATTATTATCCATTCGCAACTTGTTGAATTTCCAGTAGACAAAAGCATAAAAAAACACCGCAACTAAGTGCGGTGTTTTTTTATTTTGATAGTGCGGATAAATTAAACGACCTGTTTAACACGCAGCTCTTTAGGTACAGCAAATTCCACATTCTCTTCGCGTCCAGCACGCTCAGAAGCTGAAACAGCACCCCACGCTTTGAGCTTGTTTACCACACCTTGCACTAACACTTCCGGTGCAGACGCGCCTGCAGTAACGCCAATATGCTCTACACCTTCTAGCCATTCCTCTTGAATGCAATTAGCGTCAGCAATCAAATACGCTTTTGCGCCAATTTTTTCAGCCAACTCGCGAAGACGGTTCGAGTTTGAGCTATTCTGTGCCCCAACAACCAGTAAAACCTGACAATCTTGGGCTAGGTCACGCACCGCGTCTTGGCGATTCTGCGTGGCATAGCAAATGTCGTCTTTTCTCGGACCATTGATTTTGGGGAACTTAGCGCGAAGTGCGTCAATAACATCGGCGGTATCATCAACAGACAGCGTAGTTTGGCTGCAATAATAAAGATTGGTCGGATCTTTAACTTCAAGCGTTGCCACATCAGCTTCAGATTCAACTAAATAAATACCGCCATCTTCATTGCTGTACTGCCCCATGGTGCCCTCTACTTCAGGGTGACCAGCATGACCAATCAAGACACATTCAGTGCCCGTTTTGCTAGCGCGGGTAACTTCCATATGTACTTTCGTCACTAAGGGGCACGTGGCATCAAAGACCTTTAAACCGCGATTTTCCGCTTCTTTTCTTACCGCTTGCGATACGCCATGGGCAGAAAATATTACTATGCTGTCGTCTGGTACTTCGTGAAGCTCATCAACAAATAGCGCACCACGCTCACGTAGCCCATCTACCACAAATTTATTGTGTACCACTTCGTGGCGTACATAAATGGGCGGCTCGAACATTTCAAGCGCGCGTTCAACGATGGTGATAGCTCTATCAACGCCCGCGCAGAAGCCACGAGGGTTAGCTAAATGAATTTGCATAACTAGTTTCCACCTTGTGCTGACACGCCAGGTTTAACATCAATAATTTCAACGTCAAAGATAACCGTTTGCCCTGCTAGCGGGTGATTGAAGTCTACCGTAACAGAATCTCCAGCAGCACTTCGAATAATCCCCGGAATCTCTGAACCGTCAGGCTGAGCAAACGCTAAAATCATGCCTTCCTCAACCTGTAAATCTGCACCAAAGCGGCTTCTATCCATATAGTGAATATTATTCGGATCAGACTGGCCGAATGCATCTTCAGGGCCTAATTTAAATGACTTTTTGTCACCTTTTTTAAGCCCAAGTAAACACGCTTCAAAATTCGGCGTAAGGCTACCGTCACCCATCACCATTTTGGCAGGTTTGTTGTTTACACGAGTACTGTCAGCGGCAGAGCCATCTTCTAGCTTTAAATCAAAGTGAAGAATAACTTCGTTATCAGCACCAATTATCAATGAGTCTGTCATAACCTTTCCGAATACTACTTAATGGTTTCGCTATTGTCCGCGGCACTGGCTCGCGCGTCTGCACCGTTCCCTTCACTTTTTTTGTCGCCATTTTTAAACATGTCGATAATAAGTAAGGCAGCGCCTATAAATATTGCGCTGTCAGCAATGTTAAACGCTGGCCAGTGGTAATTGTTTACGTAAAAATCTAAGAAGTCGATGACATAACCATGGACTAAACGGTCGTAAACGTTACCTAATGCACCACCTAGAATAAAGGCAAACGCAACGGGCAGCATTTTTTGCGAACGGGGTGACTGCTTCAGCCACCACAAAATCACTACACTTACCACGACAGCAATGGCAGTGAAGAACCAGCGCTGCCAACCACCTGCATTTTCTAAAAAACTAAATGCGGCGCCGTAATTATGTACGTAAGTAAAGTTAAAAAACGGCAATACCTGTATCGACTGATACAACGACATGCTGTCGATAACCGTGTACTTACTCCATTGGTCGAGGATAAACGCAATTGCGCTTATCCACAAAAAACGCAAGCCTGTTTCGCGAAAAAGCTTAAGCATAGTGGCGTTCTTCTCCATCACCATCAATGTTTGTCACACAGCGACCACAAAGCTCTTCGTGACCTTCATGTGAGCCTACATCTTCACGGTGATGCCAGCAGCGAACACACTTTTCACCGCTTGCTTTATCAACGCTCAACCATAAACCTTCAACGTCTGTAGCTTTCGCATCAGACGGTGCACTGTCAACTTTCGTTAGCGTAACGCCTGAGGTAATAAGTACGAAGCGTAGCTCGTCTTCAAGCTTTGCAAGTACGTTGTACAACGACTCAGTAGCATAAAGCGAAATGCTCGCTTCTAGTGAGCCACCTAGCTCGCCATCTTTACGCGCCTGCTCCATCGCCTGGTTTGCGGCGTCTTTTACGCTTAGTACTTGATGCCATAAGGCATCGTTAAACGTATCGCTTTGCGTGAAGTTATTAAACCCTTCGTACCAAGTTTCAGTGAATACAAACTCGCTGCGCTCACCTGGTAACGTTTCCCAGATTTCTTGTGCAGTAAAACTGGTAATAGGCGCCATCCAGCGAACCAATGCTTCAATGATATGATACATGGCCGTTTGGCATGAACGACGGGCTAGCCCATCTGCTTTAGCTGTGTACTGGCGGTCTTTAATCACGTCTAAATAGAATGAGCCCAGCTCAATTGAGCAGAAGTGCGTAAGCTTCTGTGACACTACCAGCAAGTCGTAGTTGTCATACGCTTCGATAAGCTCTTCTTGAAGTGCCTTAGCACGAGCAACAATCCAGCGGTCGAGCGCGACCATATCTTCTTCTGCAACCGCATCTTCAACAGCGAAACCATTCAGGTTCGCAAGCAAGAAACGTGCGGTGTTACGTACGCGGCGGTAGCCATCTGCAGCACGCTTTAAGATTTCATCCGATACCGCAATCTCGCCGCGATAGTCAGTAGATGCTACCCATAGACGAAGGATGTCTGCGCCTAATTTGTTAGTCACTTCCTGAGGTGCCACAACGTTACCTACCGACTTCGACATTTTTCTGCCGTGGGCATCTACCGTAAAGCCGTGTGTTAGCACTTCTTTATAAGGCGCGTGACCGTGCATGGCAGTTGATGACATAAGCGAAGACATAAACCAACCGCGATGCTGGTCAGAACCTTCAAGATATAAATCGGCAGAGGCCGGAATGTCATCGCGACGATCGACAACGAAGTAATGCGTTACACCCGAGTCAAACCAAACATCTAGGGTATCGGTCACTTTTTCATAGTTGTCCAACTCGCTACCAAGTAGAGCAGCATCATCGAGATCCCACCACGCTTGAATGCCTTTCGCTTCAACTTCCAGTGCCACCTTTTCCATTAACGCCGCAGACTCTGGGTGGATTTCACCGGTAAGTTTGTGCACATACAAAGGAATAGGCACGCCCCACGTACGTTGACGAGAGATACACCAATCTGGACGGCCCTCAACCATTTTCTCAATGCGGTTTTGGCCCCAGTCCGGGATCCATTTGGTTTGCTTAATTTGTTCAAGTGATTCAGCGCGAAGGCCTTTTTTATCCATGCTTACAAACCACTGAGGCGTAGCGCGGAAGATGATTGGCGTTTTGTGGCGCCAGCAATGCGGGTAGCTGTGCTCGTATTTTACGTTTAGGACAAGGTTACCCTTCTCTTTAACCGTTTCGATAATTTCATCGTTGGCTTTAAATACAAACTGACCTGCAAACAGCGGTGTGTTTTCAAGGTACACGCCATTGTTGCCTACCGGATTGTACACTTCGATATCGTATTGCTTGCCCACGTTAAAGTCGTCAACACCATGAGCTGGCGCTGTGTGTACACAACCTGTACCAGACTCAGTCGTAACGTGGTCGCCTAGAATTAACGGAACTTCAAGGTCTAAGAATGGGTGATTAACTTTAAGCTTATCAAGCGCAGCACCAGTACAGGTTGCCACTTCGCGGAAATCTTCAACGCCGTAACGGTTCATGCAGCTTTCAAGCAGGTCCTGCGCTACCACTAGCCATTCATTTGAAGGCTGAACTTCAACAATCGCATAGGTAAGCTCTGGGTGTAAGCTGATTGCACGGTTGGCTGGCAGTGTCCACGGTGTGGTAGTCCAAATAACTACACCTGCTTTGTGTGTGGTTAAATCACCTTCAGACACACCAAACGCTTCTGCAATAGCAGCCACATCAGCTACTGGGAACTTAACGTCGATAGCCGGTGATACTTTGTCTTTGTATTCAACTTCTGCTTCAGCGAGTGCCGAACCACAATCTGTACACCAATGAACAGGTTTGAAGCCCTTTTCTAAGTGACCCGAGTCTACAATTTTACTTAATGCGCGAATGATGTCGGCTTCAGATTTGAAGTCCATCGTTTTGTATGGGTTATCCCATTCACCAAACACACCTAAGCGTTTAAAGTCAGCCATTTGGCCGTCAATTTGCTTTTGTGCGTATTCGCGACACTTCTGGCGAAATTCAGCCGCAGTAACTTTCTTACCTGGCTTACCAACTTTCTTTTCTACCATCAATTCAATCGGCAAACCGTGACAGTCCCATCCAGGAACGTACGGAGAATCGAAGTCAGAAAGGTTTTTTGACTTTACAATAATGTCTTTAAGAATTTTGTTAACCGCGTGACCAATGTGAATATCGCCATTTGCATAAGGAGGGCCATCGTGAAGAATAAATGGCTTTTTGCCTTTTTTCGCTTCACGAATTTTGCTGTATACCCCTTTTTCCTGCCAGTCTTTAAGCATTTTCGGCTCGCGCTGAGCAAGGTTACCGCGCATCGGGAACGCAGTTTCTGGAAGGTTCAGTGTGGCTTTGTAATCACTCATAAAATTGTATTATCCGGTTACCTTAATTTTCACCCAATGCACTAACACATTGTGAAGGCGATATTCATTTTGCGATGTTCAAATTAAAACGCTGAATGTAAAAGGTTCAACGTAAAACTGTGTGTCGTTCTTACTAGCGCAAGGCTGACATTATATGTTCTAGCACAGTGACTTACTTACGCGTTTCGCGAACAAGGATCCACGTTTAAAAAATCAAGCTCAATAAAATTAATACGCGCAGAAACTTTTCGTGACTTTATCACGTTTAACTATGCTAATAACAGACGCGCTTGTGCTGCATCTGCTTGAATTTGATTTTTCAACGCCTCAAAAGAATCAAATTTAATTTCATCTCTTATTTTTGCCATCGGAAACACCGTAATAGGCTTGCCGTATAGGTCAGATGACAAATCAAAAATATGGACTTCTAACTGGTTTCTTACCCCGTTAACAGTAGGACGGGTACCAATGTTCGCAACGCCGTTATAGTGTTTTCCATCTACGTCGACACGAACTGCGAACACGCCGTGAATTGGCGTTTTTTGGCGTTTTAGCATAACATTCGCGGTGGGAAAACCAATGGTGCGACCTTTTTTCTCGCCGTGAACCACCCTACCGTGAATAGCAAACGGGCGCCCTAGCATTTCGGTAGACAAACCAAAATCGCTGTCAGCCAATGCTTCTCGCACCGCGGTAGAGCTTATTCGATGGGCATGCATGGTAAAACTGTGGGTGCTTACTACTTCGAAACCATATTGGCGACCTGCCGCCTCAAGCATTTCGAAATCCCCTTTGCGGCCATTGCCAAAACGGAAATCGTCGCCAACAACAAGAAATCTAACACCCAGTTTGTCCACCAGTAAATCGTGGACAAAGGTATCGGCACTTTGCTTAGCAAACTCCGCGTTAAATCGCACAGCAAGCAGCCTGTCGACACCTTGTTGGCGCAGCAATTCGTACTTTTCGCGAAGAGGGCTTATACGCGCTGGTGCTTTATCGGGCATAAAGACTTCTTCAGGCTGCGGTTCGAACACCATTACGGTGGCAGGAAGTGATAGCGATTTCGCTTTTTCAAGCACGTTAGCCAACACAGCTTGATGACCACGGTGTACGCCGTCGAACTTGCCAATAGTGAGCACACACCCTTTATGGTGCGGTTTTACATTGTTTAGCCCGCGGATAAATTCCACTGTTAGCCACTACCTTTTAACTGCTAGAAAATCAAAGCTCGCGATTATAGCCGACCGCGAGCACAATACCAAGCACACGGGCCATTCTGACTCCATGCGCTATTTCGCATCTATTGAATACTAATCGCCGCCGCTTCTGAAATGTCTGGGTCGCATGCCCAGCACCACCATGGTGGTCACAAACAATATAACCGACAGAGAAATGGTTATTCCTACCTCTACCATTTGGGCGGGAAGAGACAATTCAAAGAAAGCTAAGCCTTGATCGCGATAATAAATAAGCCCGCCCATGGCAGCACTTGCAATAACCACACGGGCAATAAACAAAACCGATGTGCGGCTTAACGCAAATACACCTTGTCTATGCAGTGTTATATAAAGCAAAGCGGCGTTAAGCGTAGCTGACATACTGGTAGCGACAGCAAGCCCTACATAACCAAACGGAATCGCTAAAATAAGGTTAAACACCATGTTTGCGACCATACACCAAATACCAAATTTCACTGGCGTCTTGGTGTCTTGGCGGGAGTAAAACCCTGGCGCGAGAATTTTTACCAGCATAAAGCTGAGCAAGCCAAACGAGTACGCGGTAAGCGAGTAAGACGCCATAATAGCGGTTTCAGCAGTAAACGCGCCGCGCTGAAAAATAACGGTCAAAATAGGCCTTGCCATCACGCCAAGTCCCACTGCAGCAGGTATGCCCAATAAACACACCATGCGAAACGCCCAATCGATATTCGCAGCAAACGCTTTGGGGTTATTACTGACGTGGTTTCGGGATAGCGTAGGTAAAATGACTGTTGCGATGGCAATACCAAACAACCCTAGGGGAAATTCAAGCAGCCTGTCTGAATAGTATAACCAGCTAATAGAACCGGTAACTAAAAAGCTGGCGATGAAGGTATCAAACAACAAATTGATTTGCCCTACTGACACACCGAATAAGGCAGGGATCATCAGGGTGCGTACTTTTACCACGTTTTCGTCATGCCAGCCCCACTTTGGCTTTACCAAGAGCCCTGCCCTGAACAAAAACGGTAGTTGAAACAAGAACTGTACGATACCGCCGATAAACACACCCCACGCTAGCGCGTATGCGGGTTGCTCCAGCGTAGGTGCTAAGTATATTGCGCATGCAATAATGCATACGTTAAGTAAAACAGGGGTAAAGGCAGCAACCGCAAACTTATTGAGCGTATTGAGTATCGCCCCTGCCAACCCAGTCAGAGAGATAAACGCCAAATAAGGAAAGGTAATTTTTAACATGGTCGACGCGAGCACAAACTTATCTCCGGCCTCGTCCCCTTCGAGCCA
>JGI12090J13086_1000149_pt1 | contig 12687 bp, 13 predicted proteins | sample DeeseametaMP0960_FD_13086 | JGI IMG/M metagenome (IMG submission 13086)
TTGGAAAACAGCGGCATTAACGAGATGCCGGCTGAAGAAAACAGCACCGATGTGGATTTAGAAGCATTAGTTATTCGCTTACCCGAGCGAGCCAGAATGGTTTTTGTCCTCCATGCAATTGAAGGTTACAGGCATGAAGACATTGCCAGCATGTTGAACATGGCAGTGGGCTCAAGCAAAGCACAATTTTTCCGTGCTAAGCAATTATTGAAAGATTTTATGGGAGTCGATGATGAGTAATTTTGACGACAAGCTTGCTCAGCATATTTCTGAGATATCAAAAGAGAAGCAGCCAGAACGAGATTTGTGGCGAGGTATTGAACTCGGCATAACATCGCAGCAAGGCGACGCTTCACAAGACGACGCTTCACAAGACGACGCTTCACAAGACGACGCTTCATCATCTACGGTTACATCAAAACAGTGGATGGCGATAGCCGCAAGCGTTTGTTTAGTTACTGTATTGTGGTTTGCGGCTCCTTTTGCGTTTAAAGCTGATGAAAGTCGAAGCGATGGCTATGCCTTGATTGACGCAATGAGTATGCAGCAGCAACAACAAGTGAATAGTCTTCTTGCTAGTTATGAAAGTACAACGGCGCTAACGGAAGATTGGCAAGAGCAATTGAAAGAATTGGACGATGCTGCAGATGTTATTAAAGCGGCATTAAAGGACGATCCAGACAACTCAGCATTAATCAAAATGCTGCATCACGTATATCAACAGCAGATTGCCTTAATTGAGCGAGTGCACGCGCCAAAGTGGCAGCAAATTTAATAAGGGTTTAAAGATGAATATAAATACGAAAAGCACATTTTTGCACACGTTCATGGCACCTTTGGGGGCCAAGGTATTACTTACTACTGCGCTGCTAAGTATCGCTACTGCGGCGTTTGCAGGAGAAAAAGTAGATAAGACCATCGACACATCGTCTTCGCCGAAAGTGGACATTGAACACATCAACGGAAAAGCAGACATCCGAGTTTGGGATAAGTCTCAGGTTCGTGTCACCGGTGAACTGGGCGATCAAACTGAAGAGTTTATCTTTGAAAGACGTGGAGATGTCGTGGTTATACACGTTGAAGTCGAGCGCCACTCAAAGAGCTGGTTTAATAAAGGTAAAGATGGCGACGACCTTGTTATCTATATACCTTCAGCAAGCGACCTTCACTATACCGCAGTCAATGCTGATCTTATTGCAGAAGGTATAACAAAAGCAGTAGATGTTGAGGTGGTAAACGGCGACGTAACCCTTAAAAACATAGGTGAGCGGGTTGAAGTTGAGTCGGTTAATGGCGATATCGTGCTTGAGAATGTGAGAGGCCGTTTAGAGGCGGAAACAGTGAATGGCGAAATTGAAGCGTCACACTCAGGAAACACGCCAGTGAGCTTTGCGTCAGTTAATGGCAAGCTCGACATCACTTCCGATAGCCCAGACGTATCAGTAGAAACCGTCAACGGTCGAATCGATGTGTCTCTTCAAGCGGTGGACGTACTGCAAATCAATACGGTTAATGGAAGGACTTACGCAAGTTTAGGTCTTAATAAGAACGGTAGCGTAAAAGCGAATTCTGTAGGCGGTGCGATGGAATTTGTCTTTCAAGATGGCGTATCGGCACAATTTGATATTGAGACGCACGCTGGCGGCAACATTGTAAACAATATCAGTGATGAAAAGTCGCAAAAGCCTAAGTATGGCCCAGGTAGCTGGCTACGCTTTATCCACAACGGTGGGGCTGCAAATGTAGACATCTCTACGGTACACGGGCGAATTGAAATAGACCAAAAGTGAATAAGCTATAGGCAACACAATTGAAACTTTAGGTTGAAAAAATGAATTTAGTCCACATTTATTAATCAGACATGTGGTGATTAATGAAAAGCTGCGAGTGATCGCAGCTTTTTTTGTTTGGTCGCTAAAAATGTGTAGCTGAGCGTTTGTAAGTAACAAAAGTGCGTTTTAATGGCTCTTAGTTACAAGTTAGCGGACCTGCACGCTTCACCCACATCATCACATGGTTTGTTATTTTTTGATTGGAGGTTAAATTGAGTATTGTTGGACACGTCAAAAGGTTTTGGCGATTTCATAGTCTAATTATTGGTGCGTTTGGAATATGCGCATTTACGCTAGGCTGTGCTGTTCAGGAACCCGCTTATTACGAAGGTACTTGGGTGGTGACCAAGGCCTATAATGTAGGTGTTTCAGCTCACTCATCAATAGAGTCAGAAAAGTTCTTGGGTCGCTCGGTAACCTATGCTTCAGACTCGGCTAAACTCGATCAGGCATTTTGTGAGTCACCGGTGTATTCAACGAAAANTATCAGTAATCAAGATTTTTATGCTGCTTTTAAAGCCTCTCCATCATCGCTTGGCTTTAGCGACGACAAGATTACTGAAGTAAGTTTGTCGTGCCTTGATAATTCAGCAATCATGGGTTCTACACTCATTTTTCAGGAAGGTGGCAGCGCCTACACCTTGGTTGATGGTACGTTTTTAAAGCTGGAGAAAACGCTTTAAACGATGTTGTCTTTTTGCGCTTTCGCAACAAAATGACGACTTCCTTTGTTGAGTGATGGACGTTAAAAGCGCATAATATCCAACTGACTTTTGTGCATTGGAATAGGTTTCACTCGTGGCGTCTGCGTCTAAAAACGATAAGAATGTTGAAAAATTGAAGGTTCCACCTCATAGCATTGAGGCTGAGCAATCTGTTTTGGGCAGCATGCTTATTGACCCTGAAAGCTGGGACAAAGTCGCGGAGCTTGTTACCGATAACGATTTCTACAATCGCTCACACCAAATTATCTTTCGTGCTATCACTCGACTACTAAACAGTAGCCAGCCAATAGATCTTATAACAGTATCAGAAGAGCTGGAAAAGCATGATGAACTGGAAGATGCCGGCGGTTTTGCCTACTTAGGTGAACTTGCCAAAAACACGCCAAGTTCTGCGAACGTTGTGTCTTATGCGCAAATTATCAGTGAGCGCGCGATAACCCGAGAGCTTATTGGCGTGGCGCATGAAATAGCGGAAGTTGGGTACAACCCCGAAGGCCGTGACAGTGCAGACATTCTTGACCTGGCCGAAAGTAAAGTATTTGAAATTGCCGAGCGAAGAACTGGTGAAAACGAAGGTCCTCGCGATGTCGAGTCTATCTTAGGGAAGACCATTGACCGTCTAGAAGAATTGGTGAAAACCAATAAAGACGTTACCGGTGTTACTACCGGCTTTACCGACCTAGACAAAATGACCAGTGGTATGCAGCCCTCTGACCTTATTATCGTGGCGGCTCGTCCATCGATGGGTAAGACTACTTTCGCCATGAACTTGATTGAAAACGCCATGATGGCAGAAGACAAACCTGTACTTGTTTTCAGTCTTGAGATGCCCTCAGAACAAATCATGATGCGTATGTTGGCGTCATTAAGCCGCGTTGACCAAACCAAAATTCGTACTGCGCAGCTGGATGATGAAGATTGGGCACGTATCTCCAACACCATGGCTATGCTCAAAGACAAAGATTGTTTGTTTGTTGATGATTCATCAGGCCTTACACCAATGGACGTGCGAAGTCGCGCAAGAAAACTCGCTCGCGAACGCGGTGGAATCAGTCTAATCATGGTGGATTATCTTCAGTTGATGCGCGTACCTTCTCTTAGCGATAACCGAACATTGGAAATTGCAGAGATCTCTCGCTCATTGAAAGCATTGGCTAAAGAGCTTGAAGTGCCGGTAGTTGCCCTTTCACAGCTTAACCGTACGCTAGAACAACGCGCCGATAAACGTCCTGTAAACTCTGACCTTCGTGAGTCTGGCTCAATCGAGCAGGATGCCGACCTTATTATGTTTATTTATCGTGATGAGGTTTATCACGAAAACAGTGAGTATAAGGGNATTGCAGAGATTATNATTGGTAAACAGCGTAACGGCCCAATTGGTACCTGTCGACTTACGTTCCAAGGTCAGTTCTCACGATTTGACAACTATGCAGGCCCTGCCATAGCCGACGAATATTAGCCCCTCTTATNGCGACTAAAGGCTTCGACCGCGGCCACGGTCTNCATTTTAAGGGTTAACAAGTTAAAGTATTTCAGACACAAAAAAGGCGCCGTAAGGCGCCTTTTTCAATTCATATACAATGAATTACTTTTCTTCAGCTACTTTCACTGTGTCTTTAACTGTCACTGAAATGCGACGGTTAACACGGTGTGCTTCAGCATTCTTACCATTGTCTAGAAGCTGAGTTTCGCCGTAACCGATAGTCTCTAAACGAGAACCTTCGATACCGTACATGTCTACCATTACTTCTTTGAAGTTCGCAGCACGACGCTTAGAAAGGTCCATGTTGTAAGCTTCACTACCTGGTGCAGAAGTGTGACCTTCAATTACCGCAGTTGTTGAAGGATACTGCTTCATGAACTCAGCAAATTCAGAGATTTCTGGATCTTTTGGCATTTTAACTACAGCACTTTCGTTGTCGAATAGAACGCGTAGTGTGATTTCTACTGTCTCTTCGTCAAATACTGTACAACCTTTTGCATCAACTTTTACGCCAGCTGGTGTATCAGGGCACATATCTTTGCTGTCTACAACGCCGTCGTTGTCCGAATCTTTAATTGCACAGCCAGTTGCATCTACTTTAGTGCCAGCTGGAGTGTTAGGACACTGGTCAACGTTGTTTAGAACGCCATCGTTATCATCATCGATGCTACAACCATTTGCGTCAACACGAACACCTGCTGGTGTCATTGGGCACTGGTCTTTGCTATCTACAACGCCATCGTTGTCGCTGTCTTTAGGTGCGGCAGGAGTGCCTTTACCAAATGGGATCGCGATACCAACTTTAACACTGTAGTCATTGTAATCTTCACCGAAGTCGTGATAAGCGGCGATTTCAGTAACAAGTTTAACATCTTCGTGGATGTCCCAGTGTTTACCGATACCGATGTTACCAAGCGTAGTTGATTCGCCTACTGCTTGACGCTTAACACCACCAAAAACGAACCATGCATCATTTGGCATGAAGTATAGTGCGTCAACACCAACCATTTCACCGCTTTCATCACCGCCGCCTGCATAATCAAGGTCTAGGGCTGTAAATTCAACACGTGCTGCCCAGCTTTGAGTAAAACGGAAACCGTATTCAAAAGCTACGCCACGACCATCGTCGTAAAGGCCGCCGTCAGTTAGATCTAACGGACGTGAGTCGTCAGTGTTGTAATACATGCCAGACAAACCAAACCAGTTTTTGTACTCTGGCTCAGAAGAGTCTTGTGCAAATGCATTAGTCGAAGAAATTACAGCAAGAGATAGCGCTGCCATTTTAAAGTGTTGTTTCATAGTCACATCCTGTTTAACGTTGAGTGATTATCGATTTTTGATAATTTTGTGTTGTGCTTAACGTTTAACGCTAGCACAAATTGTGCCATTTATAATATGGGTTAGGCTGCGATCCCTTGTAATGTGGCAATAATTGTTCGTCTTCCACCATGATCTCGGTGTTCGCCGAGCATGATACCCTGCCACGTGCCAAGTGCAAGCTTGCCTTGTTGGACAGGTATAGTAAGTTGACACCCTAGTATACTCGATTTTAAGTGAGCAGGCATATCATCTTTACCTTCATAAGTATGCCTGAAAAAAGAAAGCTCTTCTTTTACACTATGGTTGAAGAACGCTTCCATATCATGCCTCACTGTAGGGTCGGCATTTTCATTGATTGTCAAACTAGCGCTTGTATGCTGAAGCCATAGGTGCAAAAGGCCGACTTCAACATGACGAATACTGGGTAGTGCAGATTCCACCTGCTGTGTTATCAGGTGAAATCCTCTCGGGTAGCTGTCGAGTGTAATTTTTTCAGACTGCCAGAAATTATTTGTCAAAACAGATTTCCAAATGCGCTAACCCTTCGTCGCACATGAAAGGAAGAATAATTTTAGCACCATCAACCTGGTGACTAATCGTATGTTGCTTTCCTGATACAACAATGGGTGTTGCCATTCCAAACTCGTAACCCCGTTCAGCAAGGTCTCGTTTTGCGTTACCGCAAATCATGTTGGTAACTTCGCCAACCATGTCGCCTACTTCTGCATCAAGCTTCTCAGGGCGCTCGCCAACCATTCTCTCCATTATAGTCAGGGCCAAAGACTCGTCAAAAGTAATAGACATAGAGCCGCGAACGTCAGGGCCCACCATGCCAATTAGCCCCGATACATCGCCTTTGGCGATATCACTTTGTTTGCGCTTGGGCTTGCCCGGGGTCAATTTAGTTTGAGCCATGGTTTCAAGCACGTTCAAAAGACCAGCAATAAACGGGTTCACAAAATCAGCATTCATGTACACTCTCCTGCGCAGCGTGATCTTCCGTTTGTTGACAATCGGCACATAATCCATGGGCCTCTATAGTTTGTTTCGATACTTTGAATCCGTGTTGCTTTGCTTGGCTATCAAGGGTCTCTTGAAGACCTTCAGATTGAATTTCAGCAACATCACCACAGCTGTCACAAATTAGAAACTGAACAGGGTGGTTACAACCAAAATGATAGCAGGCCACAAACGCATTAGTAGACTCTAAACGGTGAATAAACCCAAAATCGAGAAGAAAATCAAGGGCGCGATAGACTGTCGCAGGTTTGGCACTAGACTCTGTTTCTTTTAGTGAGTCGAGTAGTTCATAAGCACCCATAGGGCCGTGCTTTGAAACAAGAATTTCGTACACCTTTTCTCTAAGCGGTGTGAATCTGGCGCCGCGTTGCTCGCAATAAGCCCGTGCCTTATGAATAAGTGTGGTTTTGTTCATTGATGATAACCGTAAACTCGACTTTCATTGTTATATTAAAGCGTCACTTCTGGATCACGTTTTTTAGTGTGTACATGAGCTATTAACTCATCTTCCAAGGCAAAACGCTCTTCTAATGTCTCACCAAGCTTGGCTAGCGCTGAGTCAAATTCAGCTGCCTGCTCGGGCGTTACTGCTTGTGCAAACGTATCATTAAATGCGAGTGCTGCGTCAGTGGTTTTTGTCAATCTGGGGTAAAGTTTATCTCGTAGTGCAAGGCCTTCATTGTCGTTTTCAACCAACATATCGAAAACCTCAAAGTGTCCTACCGACAAATAATCGAGTAATGCGCTGCAAAAGTTGTCTATTTCATCTGGGTCAGGTAAACACTCGCTTCGCCTGTTAATACCTGCTAGTTCACAGAAAGAAACTAACAGTGCCTGTCTGTCCATTAACCAGCGGTCAATAACCTGGCTTTTCCCGCCCCATTTTGATTTAACGCTTTCTAACTGTTGCAACATTTTGATGTGTTACCCGTTTAGCGACAATAAGTTTCAGTATAACACTGTGCACTAGCGACACAAATTTTGCGCGAAAAAGTTCGTTTCAAAATGTATGGTGGCGATCTATACGCTCAGTATTTAGTGTAGTATGAAGCATTAAAGAACAGGAGTGATGTGCAATGATGATAAAGTTGGATGAGGCGAAACTAGCTGCTCAGCAAGCCCTGTGGGTAGTTTTTAGTCGCGGCAAAATTGTAGTACAAGAATCGTCTGAGTCTATCCCCGTTGCTTACCTGAGTGATATTCCATTTTTAGCATCTTATATCGATGAAATTCATCAACTTCCGCCGCTCAATGAGACGGCGCATAGAGATCTGCCCGTATATGTTGTTGATTTGGGCGCTGAGCATGTTGACGAACCCGGTTGGGAACGGGTATCGCTTAGACAGCTTCTTTTTGCCGAATACGATATTGCCTTTTCCGTTATTGGGCGAGCCTGGCAATACATCCACTTCTTGCGTACTCATCAATTTTGCGGGCAATGTGGAGCCAAGACTGAACGCGTAGATTGGGAAATGGCAATGCATTGTCACCGCTGTCAACATCGCAGTTATCCAAGAGTGTCTCCCTGTATCATTGTTTCTATACACGACAACGAAAAAATATTGTTGGCCAAAGGCGTTCGCCACCGAGAATCCAATATGTATTCAACCCTTGCAGGCTTCGTAGAAAGTGGTGAAAGTCTGGAGCAAGCGGTCCACAGAGAAGTTTTCGAAGAAGTTGGCGTTAAGGTTAAAAACTTGCGCTATTACAATAGTCAGCCATGGCCATTTCCACATTCCTTAATGGTCGGGTTTGTTGCCGAGTATGACGAAGGGGAAATTCGTTGTCAGGAGAACGAGATAGATGATGCGCAATGGTTTGATATAGATGCGCTGCCGACTATTCCACCGAAAGTGTCTATTGCGGGACAATTAATTGCTGAAACGGTGTCTCTGATCGGCGACAAATAAAAAACCCTGCCGAAGCAGGGTTTCAATAAGTTTAGCACGGTCCCATGTAGGGCTTCTTTTCTTTAACGGTTATAGTAATAGCAAACACTCACTTTAAGTGCAAGCGTCTTTTTAAAGTAATGTTCAAGTATTGTTTGTCTTTAATAATCGACACTACACCGATTTGTCGTTAAAACATTGATTTTTTAATACAGGTTTTAGCACACCTTAGTTAAGAATACTGGTATACTTTCGCGCTCAAATATCTTCAGTAATTTAGGTGAGTTATATGTCGCAAAATTTCCCCAGTGTTGATAAGCCCGCGTTAAAGAACGATCGTTACTTACGTGCGTTACTTAAGCAGCCGGTTGATGTCACACCTGTATGGATGATGCGACAAGCCGGGCGCTACCTCCCAGAGTACAAAGCGACTCGTGCAGTAGCAGGCGATTTTATGTCGTTGTGCAAGAATGCAGAACTTGCATGTGAGGTGACGCTACAACCTTTACGTCGTTTTCCTCTCGACGCTGCAATTCTCTTTTCGGATATTTTGACCATTCCAGATGCGATGGGCCTCGGTCTTTACTTTGAAACAGGTGAAGGCCCTCGCTTTAAAAATCCAATCACGTGTAAAGCGGATGTGGATAAAATAGGCCTTCCTGATCCAGAAGGTGAATTACAGTACGTAATGAATGCCGTTCGTACTATTCGCCGTGAGCTTAAAGGTGAAGTGCCATTAATTGGTTTTTCTGGAAGCCCTTGGACACTCGCGACTTACATGATTGAAGGTGGTTCAAGTAAAGCCTTTACCAAAATCAAGAAAATGGCATTTGCTGAGCCAGCAACGCTTCATGCGCTACTAGCAAAACTGGCTGATTCTGTTACTGAGTATTTAAATGCTCAAATCGCTGCGGGCGCGCAGTCAGTCATGGTATTTGATACTTGGGGTGGCGTGTTATCTCCTCGTGACTACAAAGAATTCTCGCTTCAGTACATGGAGCGCATTGTAAGTGGGCTGACCCGTGAAAATGAAGGCCGTAAAGTACCTGTTACCTTGTTCACCAAAAACGGTGGCATGTGGCTAGAATCGATTGCGGCGACAGGCTGCGACGCAGTAGGTTTAGACTGGACTATCGACATTAAAGAAGCGCGTGCGCGCATTGGCGATAAAGTTGCACTTCAAGGCAATATGGATCCATCAATGCTGTATGCTCAACCGCAAAGAATTGAGCAAGAAGTGGCGTCCATTCTAGAAAGTTACGGTGAAGGTAGCGGTCACGTATTTAATTTAGGTCACGGTATCCATCTAGACGTACCACCTGAAAATGCAGGTGTGTTCGTTAATGCGGTACATGAACTTAGTAAGCAATATCACAAGTAAGCGACTTCGATAAAGGAAGTAAAATGAAAACGTGGCTTGTGTTGTTGCTGATAGCGTTTGCATTGATAGCGGGGTATAAATTTTCTGGCTATCAACACCAACTCAGTGAATCCAATGCAGAAAAAGAGCGACTAACCAATGTGTTAGCGCGCTCTCGTGCCACCGAAACGAGTGAGCTGAAAGTTATTAAGCCCGCCGCCAAGTTGGTTTCAAATGAAGCAGGTGCGGTGCTCTTGGATACAAGCGTTACGAAAAACGGCGAGATGAATGTTGCCCCCGTTGCTGAGAATGTCCAAATCATGGCGCCAGAGGTTTTCTATACTAAAACCGAAGGCTCACTCAATACGTTTTTTGCGCTGCCGCCTAACAACGAGCGCTTTGTTTTAGACTCGGTAAAATGTGAGAACGGACATTGCGAAATAACGGGTGAGTATGACGGTTCTGAAACTGAGCTGTCGCGAGTTATTGAAGCATTGGAACAGGAGCCGTGGTGGGAATTCGGCTCGCCTATCATAACCACGCAAGTGGCACAGCGAGGCCTCAAACTTAACGTTTCTTTCGCCGCATCCCATTCGCCAAATGCTCGTGTGCGCTATCGGAATAGCACTCAGGCCGATTTAAACAGTCAGCTTGCCTCAGCGGGTTAACCCCAAAACGTGTATATCGCCAATTGAATTCGCGGTATGCCTTATTCAAACGTGTACTGGCGTTAGGCGTCTCTTGGTAAACCTTTTTCAATTACGCGAATAAGCCGCGCTTGCTGCCTGTTTTTCGCATCAGACGCTTGTTGCTTCTCTTGCTGCCGCTTAAGAGCCCAATCAATATGTCTGTCCACCAAGTCACTCACGCTCCCTCGTCTTTCTTTCAAAAGCAGAATGCTTTGTTCATCATACGGAGCGTTTCCTAACGCAACGGCAATATTACGCTGCCACTTCTCAAAGCCAATCCGCCTGATGGGAGAGCCTTCCGTATTTCGCAAGAAGGTTTCTTCAGACCAGCCGAAAAGCGCATTGAGACTTTGGCCGTGTAGCACTTGTCGCGGGTGGAAATCTTCTTCACTGGTAACGTCGGCAAAGCGATTCCAAGGGCAAACAAGTTGGCAATCGTCACAGCCATAAATGCGATTGCCCATCATGGGGCGCAAATCTTCGGGAATATCTTTGTCTGATTCAATGGTGAGATAGGAAATACAGCGACGGGCATCTACTTTATAAGGCGCAACAATTGCATTGGTCGGGCAGATGGTTAAACACGCCGTGCAGGTGCCGCAACCCTCTTCAATTGGTGAGTCAGTGGGTAATGGCAAATTGATGAACAGCTCACCTAAGAAGAACCAAGAGCCGGCTTCTTTGTTGAGTGTCAGGCTGTGTTTCCCCGTCCAGCCAATACCCGCTTTTTCAGCAATAGCGTGTTCCAATACGGGGGCTGAGTCTACAAACGGGCGATATTGGGTATGCGCCAAGGATGCGGTGATTTTCTCTCCCAATTGCTTCAGACGTTTGCGCAGCACTTTGTGGTAGTCACGGCCCAATGCATAGCGGCTGATGTATCCTATTTCTGGCTTTTTTAAATGCTTAGCAAACGAGGCGTCAGGAGGTAAGTAGTTCATGCGAACGCTGATAACCCGTAATGTCCCTGGGACCAACTCATCAGGCCGGGCACGCTTCATCCCATGACTCTCCATAAAGGCCATGTCACCGTGATACCCATTGTCTAACCATTCCTGAAGGTGTGCCTCGTGCTGATGTAGATCAATATCGCTGATGCCAACCTGCTGAAAGCCTAGCGCTGTACCCCAAGCCTTGATATTGTTGGTTAATTCAACAAGGTCGATAGAACTAAATTCGGACATGTGCTCATGCTAGATACTCAATTAACGTCAAGTTTATCATACAAATTATTTCGGGCCGATCAGGTTAGGGAAAATGAGGGACAAGCCGCCGCGAATTCGGGCTGCGATATGTTCACGTTGATGCAACGAGCTGGTGATGTGGTGTTTAAGCAGTGTCTTGAGCTTATGCCAAACTCAGACGTTTACTTAGTGCTGGTGGGCCAAGGTAACAATGCGGGTGACGGCTACATTGCAGCAATAAACGCAAAACTTGCGGGTAAACAAGTGCATTTATGTACGGTTGAGCCTGAACGTACGCTGGATGGTGATGCTGGCAAAGCACAGCAGCGCTGGCTCGATTCAGGAGGCAGTATCAATGGGTTTGACGCTGCGCTCCTCGAGAAGTCTGACGTAGTGATAGATGCGCTTCTTGGTACAGGTATTAATAGCTATATTCGCAATGAGTTTGCAGACATCATTGATGCGGTGAATGCGTCATCAACACCGGTTGTAAGCGTTGATGTGCCGTCAGGGCTTGATGCAAATACAGGACAGAGCCTGGGGCGATGTGTTCAGGCTGATATCACCGTTACTTTCGTGGGCATTAAGCCGGGGCTTGTTACTGGTGCGGGTAAACAATCGTGCGGTAAGTTAGTGTATGCGGACTTGGGTATTGGCAAAGCGTTCCAAGCGTTCGCTAAAGCGAGCGCGACCATGCTAAATATCGACCACTTTAAAGGTATGGGGCCACGGGAGATTAACAGTCATAAAGGGACTTATGGTCGACTGTTGTGCATTGGCGGTAACCGCGGAACAGCAGGTGCCATTCGACTCGCCAGTGAAGCCGCACTGAGAAGTGGTGCGGGCATGGTACGCGTGTATACCCATGAGTCGTCGGTCGTTCAGGTCAGTGCAGGCAGACCTGAACTCATGGTCACCGACTTTAATTTGGAAGATGCATTAGCTTGGGCAACCTGTGTGGTTATTGGACCCGGTCTTGGGCAAGATGAATGGGCAGAAAGCGCATTTGAAACCACCATGAAACACTGTCAAAGCCAAAATAAGCCTGTGGTCATTGATGCTGACGCGCTAAATCTATTGTGTAAGCAGTCAACCGCGTACACCTTGTCGGACAGCATTCTAACGCCTCATGCAGGGGAAGCGGCTCGTTTACTTGGCGTATCGATTGACGATGTAGAGAGCGAC
>JGI12090J13086_1000158_pt1 | contig 12417 bp, 7 predicted proteins | sample DeeseametaMP0960_FD_13086 | JGI IMG/M metagenome (IMG submission 13086)
TGTGCGCTAAACACGTTTTATTGGCGGGCCAACTGATGCTTAATTTGAGCAAGTAATGCACTGTTACTTACTTGACCCTCGCGCACCCATACCTGAACGCCATTGGGCTTAACCGTTGCGGTTAACGCATCACCTAGTTTTACCGTTTGCGTTTCTCCAGATAATTGTTCCGTCCAGTCGCCCGATTGCATAAAGTCACTAACCTCAAAAGATTGTGCGGCATTACCCTTATTAAGTAATACAAGTGCAGTCTGCTGTGTTTCTGCAGTATCAACAACGCGATAAAACGCCGCTTGATGCCCGTCAAGTTCAACGTTGACTTGAACACCGCGCTGCAGTGCTACCGTGTTTTTACGCACATTGGCAATCTTTGTTAGCGCCTGTTGAATAGGATGTTTCTTGGCTTGGTCTAGGCGCTCTTGGCCAACATAGTTACGATTGCCGGCATGTTCCGCCGTACCGCGCATGAAGCCAATTTCAGATCCCATGTATACAACCGGAATGCCTCTTACTGTAAACAACCAATTATGCGCATTAATAAAGCCTTCATCAGTGGCATTAATGCGCGCCATATCGTGGTTATCGTAGAACGTAGTTAATTCATATGGATTGTTATATGGCCCGTGCGTAAGATGAAGCACCGTTTCTAAGTCAGCAAAATCACTCTCTAGCGGCTTTTCAAATACATTCACCATGGCCTTTTGCATAGGAAAGTCTAATACACTGACGCCCCCATTTTTCGGTAACGTATGTTGGGCAATGTTGTTCGCCTCATAGTCAAATGCTTCGCCAAACATAAAAAAGTCAGGGTTTTGCTCGCGTATACGATCTGACGCTTCACGCCAAAACGCATGAGGCACATGCCTGATTGTATCTATTCTAAATGCATCAGCACCTTGAGAAATCCAATACAAATAGCTGTTGATGAGATAATCGCGTACGGCGGGGTTTTCGTCATCTAGATTAGAAAGCTTTACTAAATCTGGATAGTTGTGAAAAAAGCTATGAAGCGGGTTGTTTTCAGGGTCAAGCTCTTCAGGTGCCAAGTTTTGATGATCAGCAACCAGATTTCCATCACTGTCATATATTTCCCCGTAGCCGGGTAAGTCCTTTTCCATGGTGAAGCTTGGTGTGCCATGATTTGCCACAATATCAAACACGGACTTAAGGCCATGCTGACGCATTTTCGCCGTATAGTCACTAACGCTTAAATTGGCGCTAACCAAATGCTCGTCAGCTTTATAGAAATTCGTTGCCCAATAGCCGTGATAACCCGTTTTACCACCGTCTTTAAAGGCACCGCCATAAGTAATGGGTTCATCGCCATTAAACGCATAGTCCGGGTTATCGTGGACAGGCGTCATCCATACTGCCGTGAACCCCATTTCTTTAATATAATCGGCGTTGTTTAAGATACCCTGTAAATCACCGCCCATGTAACCCACATAGGCTTTCTTACCTTCAGGACCTTCTAAGGGCAGTTGCCACGTAGGGTGATCGCCTCCCTGCTCTTCATGATTGTTCGAAGGGTCGCCGTCTACAAAACGATCTGTTACAACAAAGTACACCGCTTCGCTAGCAAATGGCGTAGTGGTACCCACGATAGCGTGGCTGTTTTCTTGTATATCGTTAGATGAAGGAACAGATGTACTCGAGCAGGCTGAGCAAAATAAACCAGCTAACGTTAATGCGATTGTTGTACGATTAAATGACATATTAAGCTCCCTGCGCTTCTTCAATTTCTTGCTTATCGGCCTCGTTCACGAAGAAAACTGAAACCGCACCAATTAACATAGAAACTCCGGCAACAACGATAATGTACTTTGCGTCGTTGTCGAAAACAGAACTTAGAATCCAGCCAGCAGTTAGGCCCGAAACAATTTGAGGGGCGGCAACGGTAAAGTTGAAGATACCCATATAAACACCCGTTTTATTTGCAGGTAACGCACCAGCTAACATAGCGTAAGGCATAGCAAGAATGGCAGCCCACGCTATACCTACGCCTACCATAGGGATTAACAGCTTCACTGCGCCCAAAGGTACTGTTACTTCAGTAATCACTAAGTTTACGTTGATCATCGTCAGGTCTTGGAATAACAAGAAGCTTACGTAGCTCAGGCCACCTAGCGCTAAAGACGAAGCGTAAACCGTTTTGCGACCAAACTTGTCAGCAAGTTTTGCTAAGAAAATAGAAAAAATAGCAGCAAATACCGAATACGCAGCAAATAGAATCCCTACCCAATCACCAGCGGCTCCCTTGGCCATGATGATGGTTTCAGGCACCATCGGGGCTGCAGCAATATAAGCTGGGTCAAACCACTGCTTATCTACATTCCATATATGCTGCGTAATAGCAGGTGTGGTGTATACCCACATAATAAAGAGCGCAAACCACGAGAAAAACTGCACGACAGCAAGTTGTTTCATCGTCTTTGGCATATCTTTTACTAACGTGAAAAACTCACTTAAGCGTTGTCCTAGCGGTGCTTTTTCAGTTGCAGGCTGCTCTTCGGTAAGCCCTTTATAGCGGTTGTATTCATCTGGTGCGTATTCTTTGGTACGAACTACCGTCCAAATGACCGTACCAAGCAGTACTGTAGCGCCAATGTAGAAAGCCCAAACAACAGAAGGTGCAACCTCACCCATTTGTGCCGTATTTTCAAGGCCAATAACATTGGTAAGTACAAATGGCAGTATTGAGCCGATAACTGCGCCTATATTAATCAGTAATGACTGAATCGAATAGCCAACATTGCGTTGTGACGGCGGTACCATGTCTGACACCAATGAGCGAAACGGCTGAAAACATACGTTAAACGACGCGTCCATAAGTGCAACCATTAACGCGCCCATTACCATAGGTGCCAAGAAGGCAACAAATATCGGCGCATTAGGCAGTAAAATCATACCCAATACTGCGGCGATTGCACCAGCAAGGATGAACGGGCGGCGTCGACCTAATCGATTCCACGTTCTATCAGATGCTGAGCCAACAATTGGTTGAACGATTAACCCCATGATTGGCGCGACGAGCCAAAATAGTGATAGCGAGTGAAGGTCTGCCCCTAAGTCTGAAAGGATACGACTTACGTTTGCGTTTTGCAGTGCAAAACCGAATTGAACACCTAGAAAGCCAAAGCTGACGTTCCATATTTGCCAGAAAGAAAGGCGTGGTTGAGTTGCTTGCATACTTTGCTCTATTTATTGTTTTACTATAGTTAATACGATTACTGCACAATGAAAACACTAGCAGACATTGCTGGTAAGCTTAAGGTATCCGTCGTCTTAAAAGATATCCCATCGCTAACTCGTGTTAACGTCTGGTGTGTGCTTAGCACCTCTGCATACTTATTTAGAGGCAGGTCCACTGGCTTTTTATTTAAGATGACCAATATTTTATCAGACTGATTAGTATTTGATTTATCTGCACCACTGGCTGAATCGACATTTGCCTCTCGAATATAGGTATAAACCCCATTCTCCGGTGCAAAATGCTTCAACAGGCCTTTAAACTGCAAAGGGTGTGATTTACGCAGTTGAAGTAAGCCCTTCACACGCTGCTGTGCCCAACGCTCATCATCCGTTAAACCGTGCCCGGTAAAAGCGTTTTTGTCATTGTCCGAAGGCCACCCGCCTGGAAAGTCAGAACGAATAATACCGTGGTCTTCACTGCCTTCGTTACCCATTAAAATTTCTGTACCGTAAAAAACTTGTGGAATACCGCGCGTAGTGAGCAATAGCGTCATAGCCATATTCCATTTGTCTTTATCATGACCGAGCTGAGTAAAAATGCGGCTCATATCGTGGTTATCAGGAAAGATGACCAAATTATTCGGGTCGCCGTACAAAAAGTCAGTAGCTAAAGTTTCGTATACAGAGATGAAGCCAGAATTCCAGCTTTCATCATTGCTCAACGCTTCAACGACTGCGGCTTGAAGCGGGAAATCCATTACCGATGGTAGAGCGCTATCGTAATCATCGTGGCGGTGGCTACCCGCCTGCCAATATGCCGTGATTGCGGGGTTAACTGACCACTCTTCCCCTACTATATTGAAATTCGGGTACTCGTCCATTATGCGGTTTGTCCATTGGCTCAAAAACGCCTTATCAGGATAGGAGTACGTATCCACTCGTATTCCACTTAGCCCAGCGCTTTCAACCCACCAAATCGCGTTTTGAATAAGGTAGTTCGCTAAATGCGGATTGCGCTGATTTAAGTCCGGCATGGTTGGCACAAACCAACCATCGCTAAACCCTTTTATATCGCTTGCTATGGCGTGAGGGTCGTGAAGAGCTTCACGCTTGTGGGTTGTCCCTACAAATTTACCGTTGTTATTGATCCAGTCGTGTGACGGCATATCTTTCATCCATAAATGATTACTGCCTATATGGTTAAGTACCATATCCATTATAATGCCAAGACCCTTTGATTTAGCTTCAGTACTTAACGCAATAAAATCGTCATTGGAACCAAATCTAGGGTCTATTTTGTAGTAATCCGTGGTGGAATAGCCATGATAACTGTATTTATCCATGGCATTTTCGAGCATGGGCATTGTCCATATTTGAGTAAAGCCCATATCCTGAATGTAGTTGAGGTTATCAACAATACCTTGAATGTCACCACCGTGGCGACCACCTTTGAATGAACGGTCTGCGGGATCGCCATAACCCTTAACATTATCATTTTCCACATTACCATTGGCATATCTGTCGGGGGCAATAAGATAAATAGCATCTTGAGGCCCAAAGCCTTCGCGCGACGCTAAGCCTTGTGCTCTTTTTTCTAACGTGTAAGTTAAATCACGGGTCGTACCATCGCTGTCAGTAAGCCTGATAACGAGTTCTTGGGCACTAACATTCGACGTGTCTAGCGTTACGAATAGATAGTTTTCACTATCAAGGGCTTGGCTATGCTTAACGCTTACATCGCCTTTCGCTATTGAAACAGTGTCATCGGCAACATCATCACCATAAAGCATCAATTCTACATTACTGTTTTGCATACCAACCCACCAATTCGGCGGGTAAACATCAATGCCACTGTTTGCAGATGATTGAACTGAGAACAAAGGAAATGTAGTGATACAGCTGAGGAGAAGCGGAATTGCGCGCTTTTGGATTTTTTTATGACCACTGTCATTAGTTACACGATTACGTTTTGGCACATCAACCCCATGTTAAAAATACGTTAAGTACAAGATGGTGATGAGATACTACCTTGCCCGTCCGATCTGACCAATGCTCTGCATACGTATTCACGAAACACCATGTAAAAAAACATGGTGTTTCGCGTTAACTCAGCAGCATGTGATAAAACCTAATTAGAAGGCGAATACTTTAGTCTCAAGCCCTTCCAATGAGAACGAAGCGTTGTAGTTAATGCCCTCTTTTTCTAGTGTTATGCCTTCATGAGAAAGCATAGGCGCTAGCGTAATCCGATCGCTATCTTTACCTAAAACATTTGAAGGAACAACAAGCTTCATTGCACCTGTAGGCTTATCGTTAAAATTAGCCACAACCACAAATCCGTGCTCACCTTGCGCGCGCACAAAAGCAAATTGCTGCTCAGTATAGGCTGAATCTTTCACATCAAGATTGAGCGCGTGTAGGCTTTGATATTCACCTGTAACAGCAGGGTTTGTGGCAGCAATAGCCATCACGTCTTGGTAAAATTGGTGAAGTGCTTTTTCATCTTCGGTAGATTTCCCTGCATCAAACTTACCGTCGTTCATAAAACGCTGATGGGCAGGAACACCTACATAATCGAAAATTGACGTACGTGTTGGATCTCCAAAACCAGTCTCCTCGCTACCGTCTTCACCCACATCTTGACCAAAGTACAACAGCGTAGGCGAACTGCTAATAAGCGCACTCACTGCGAGCGCGGGTTTACCTTTCTGGGCACTACCGGCAAAGTCGGGGCTGGCTATACGTTGTTCGTCGTGATTTTCTAAAAAATGAAGCATATGCGGGGCGATATCATTGATTTCATCATGAATAGTAACCAGTTTGCTTACTTCTCCACTCCCCTGCATAATCGTTTTTAATGTGTCGTAGAAACCCACCTTGTCGTAAAGGTAGTCCATTTTGCCTTGGTGGATATACTCGCGATACTTATCTGGTTGATAAACTTCCGCTAGCAAGAACGCATTAGGTGCCTTTTGTTTAATACTGCTATTTAGAAACGACCAAAACTCAACAGGCACCATTTCGGCCATATCGTAGCGGAAACCGTCGACACCTTTATCTATCCAATAATGTGCAATATCTCTGAATTTATACCACGAATCTGGTACGTCTTTTCCTTGCCAAAATGCGGCATGTTCTTCAAAAGACTTATCACTGTACTCTTCAGGTAAAACTGGAAAGTCGTAAGTGCCGTCAGGCTTCACGCCATAGTTCACTTTTACGGTCTCGTACCAGTCGTTTATATCCGGTTTCGAAGCTCTAGCACCGTTGCCTGTCCATTTTGCTGGAAACTCTTCGAACTTACCGTCAGATAGTGGATGCTTTTCACCACCTAGAGGTTGATAGTTATCAGCTGTGGGCACTTGAAACGCTTCACCTACTACATAGTAAAAGTTGTTATCACGGGCGTATTCAACAGACGTGTCGTCGTGCGCGCCGAAATCACTTACACCTTCAGGTGCAGAAAGTGAATGGTAATCACGGGCGACATGATTAGGCACAATATCGATAATAACCTTCATTCCCGCTGCGTGAGTCCTGGCAATTAGCGCTTCAAATTCTTCTAAACGCTTGGCTGGATCATCGGCTAGGTCTGGATTAACGTTGTAGTAATCTTTAACTGCGTAGGGAGAGCCCGCTCTGCCTTTCACTACATCTGGGTCGTCGTTTGAAATACCAAAATCAGTGTAGTCATTAATCACCGCATGGTGCGGCACACCGGTATACCAGATATGACTGGTTCCCAAAGATTTTATGGCCTTTAGCGCTTCGGGAGTAAAATCACTAAACTTACCTACCCCATTGTGCTCAATTGTGCCCCAAGGCTGGTTATTTGTATTCGTGTTTCCAAACAAGCGAGTAAAAACTTGATAAACGACCGGTTTACCTTGCCTTTCAGCCGAATCGTTTAGCGTCGAACTTTCGCCGCTTTGACCAAATGGTTTCAGACTAGCGTCTTTGATCACCGGTTTTTGATTATTCACTGGAGAGGTCGGCCCTGTACACGCTGTTAATCCAATTGACAGCATAGCAATTGACAAGGGTTTAAGACAAAAACGAAATTGGAAATTTGGCATGGTAATCATTGTGATAAACGTAAATTATGCCAACAGGATACGCGTTAACTGGATGTTAAAAAACATGCATACGTATTCAAACATAAAAAAACCGCCTGACGAGGCGGCTTAGTATTCCAGATAGCATGGTGTCATGCTGCATGGGCTATGCGAAGCGGCTTTCGAGTGTGCTCAATGGTGGGAACGGCCACATCGCCAATAGCTTGTAACGCACTATTTAGTTCTGAATGAATCTTTCTGTGAAAACCTTTTAGTGGTTTTGCTAAATCATCAAGCAGTACGTGCGGTGACAATCTATATGGCATACGTTTGCCATTGAATTCAATAGCTTCACCTACTGGATTAAAATGAATACCGAATGCCTTCATTCTTCTTGCTAACTTAGGCTCCATTAGCACATAGGCATGCTTAACGTTTAAATGAAGGCACACACTCGTTGCCATTAAGTACAGCGCAATTGAAAGATAAGGAAAATGCTCAACGTTAAATGGAACATTTTTCTTTTGTTTAACTTTTTCAATTTTTTCAGAGGGTAGGATTTTAGAGCGTAACTGTCGCACTCTAAATTCTCTCGGTATTGCAAGGCGAGAGATTTCACAGACGCTTTGTGGAGACAAGTTTGAAGGTAGCAATGCACCATCGCCAATTACTTCCGCACACTTTTCTTCTAATGGAAGTGCCAAGCCAGCTTCAGTTGGCAAGACCAACCTTATCGTGCCTGCACACTCTCCTGTTGGCAAATGCTTGATGTAGCAATTGATCGCGCGATCATCAAACTTGTCTTTTTCTAATGCAGTGGCATTTTTCTGCTCGAAGTTCATTTCTTCACAATACACTTTGTGTCGCGTTTTATAACTCACCTGCTTTTCACTTTCTTCGTTAGCAATCACAAGTTCGTAACGGCTAAAGAAGAAATTAGAAATACTCTCTTCGAGTGAGAAACGACTAGGGAGTACCCTAGAAAATGTTTGTGGTAGTCGACTCAGTTTGTTAGACACGGCGCCATTAAACGCTCGAACTGCGCTCATTGTTCTCATCTTCAACGCAAAGCTCCCCTGATTTAATTTATTATTAGGCTTGTGGGTAACTTCCTGTTCGCAACGACAGCCTTAGTTATTTAATTACTATTTAATCTTAGATTTGTTATTCGTATCTCTACTTTGTCTGATAAGTGCATCCCCACTTACGTAATCAGACTTTGACAGACGGTCATACAGCAACACATTTGCTGTGGCCGCTAAATTCATGCATGAAAAAGTAGGAACGTAGACAACATGATCGCACCAAGACAAAACGTCTTCGCCAATACTGCCATCTTCAGGACCTAGCAAGTAAAACGCATTGCTCGGGTGCTCAAACAAAGGTAGTGGTGTAGCACCCTCTACCAGTTCAACCGCTACGACTGACGCACCTTCAGGCACTACTTCTTTTAAGTCGTCGACCCCAATGGTCGGAATGACTTTATGAAACGCTTTCGTATCCGCATTAAAATCTTTAGCAAATCGATAGCGCTGACCAGTATAAAAAACGCTGGCCACACCATAACAACCTGCAGCTCGCAGTATAGAAGCAACATTTACGGGATTTTTTGGGTTTATTAACCCAATTGACATTTTCTGATTCGCAATTTGCACGTTTGTATTTATTTTATTTTTTTATTCAGCATTTGATATTGCCACGTTCTTTCTCACGCTTCTAGACAGGTTAGCGTAAACTAACCTTAAGTATGATTAAATTTATCTAAAAAGCGGTAGACACAAAACTCGCGATTCAACTATGCCAATAAGCACTGGTCTCCCCTTGTTATCGAGAAGCACGTGATATTGCAAAGCGTGGTCGATTATAATTTCTATATTTTAATAACGTGTGACAGTTTGGTCTATTTACTCAATCCCTTTTTTAAGAAGGATTTAATGTTGAGATAAATGAACCATCTGACATCTTCGCATCGTTAAAAAAACAGCGTTTATTGCCACCTGTTCAGCAAGATGCAGACCAGTTTAATGAAAATATTGCACATTGCCTGCAAAGTTTACATAAGAATGCTTCATAAACTCGATAAAATTCATTTTTTTCAAAATGTTACTAAAATAGGAAAAATGGCAAATTATGTTCAAACGGGAAGACAACAGCGCTAGTTATAAGCGATGTAAGGGAAATAGCGTTGCTAAATTCAACAATTCACGCTGTGTAAGACTGGTACTAGAAGTAAGAATTAGTAACTTAAGTTTAAACTGTTGCCAAATTGAAACAGGCTAAAATACTGAAAATTAAAGTTTTATTGGAGATAAAAAAAAGCCTGGAAAAAAAACCAAGCTCTATAAGCCTTTTGTTGCGATTTGCATACAGGCTTTGTACAGAAAGAAGAAATCAGTCTGGTAGGGTAGCTATGCGCTTTTGCGCTGTCTTTCCACTGAATTCTCACAGCAATGTTTAAGATAGCGTCTTGCCATGCGCCGCCCTTGACCGTAGCCTCGCAATAACTTCTTCTTATCCATAGTTAAACGCTTAACGCAAAAAGCTTCATCAGGCGCTATCACACGGATTGTGCAGTCGTCGGGTGGATTATTGAGAAAAGCTAACGTTTCGTTATAAATGGCTGCACGCTGCAACATCTTATCGAGTAGCGCAGGCTGGTTGCCATACATCTTTTGCATTAGCCAAACAGACTTTACTTCTGGTTTTGTAAAACCTAACGGTTGAGAAAGAATAACCGTGATATCCTTCGCACCCATTTTGTATGCTTGGATAGCAGGTATTGCATCTGCCACTCCCCCGTCCAAGTATCGCGTACCGTTTATTGAAATTTCGTCTCGGTATGCAGTTGGCAACGCACAGGAAGCTACCATTAAATCATCAACATTATCTTTGGTGGCTTGTATATATTCACATTCACCTGACTCTGCATTAGTAATCCCAACATACAGTGGCATGCTGCTTTTTTCACCTGGTGCAGGAATATTCATGGACTGTTTAGAGTGATGCCATAGCCAATGAACATCTGTCATGTGCCCACCTTTTATGAAACGAAGCGGGCTAAAAAACTCCCTCTTTGTGGCGTATTGCGTGATGATGGTTTTACTAAGCCCATGCATTTTCGACACGTAGGTTGAAAGATTAGTTGCGCCAGCTGAAACACCAATCGCGAAGTCGAACGAATGGTAGTCATGCTCCATGAATTTGTCTAACACGCCTGCTGCAAAAACTCCGCGCATAGCGCCACCTTCAACAACAAGTGCACGTTTCATTTTCATCTCCTTTTGAATAAATTCAACCACTCTGGTACGACCACTATTTTCTTGGTGATACTACTAGAGAATCAAGAGATATGCCAAAAACAAAAAACCGCGAACTACGTCGCGGTTTTTAAATCTTGGTTTATTAGAAATTTACCAAATTAGCGTTTATTCGGTCTTACTTTTTCGTAACCGTTAACGTAGGTGCATTTCCATCAGGGCCAGATACCTTAAACTCGTATAGACCAGACTCTGCAACTTCAATCATTAGATTATTGTTACTTGCGCCAAGTGTTTTCTGCTCGCTAGGCGTTACTACGTTGCTTGCTGCATCGTTCGGGTTGCCAAGGTTTACTGTCGACCAGTCTTCAGAAGCGACTTTGAATTCAATACTACCTGCGCTCAATTCAATGTCTGCGGTATAAACACCTTCTCCTTGATATTCAAACATATCGACAGCTCCCCAGCCATTCATACCACCACGGATATAAACTTGAGTGTCGCCCCAAAACGCTTCTTTAAATACACCAATGGTTGGCGCATCTAAATCAGTGACGTTGAATACGAACACATAGCGGTCGGCGGTTTCAATGTTCAAAATAAGATTGTCGTTAGTAGCGGCGAGCCCCAAAGTCTGACCAGGCGCAAGGTTGCGATCTGAATCATCGGCTGATATCGCACCGAAGTTCACGGTACTCCAATCTTCTGAAGCAACCTTAAACTCGTAAGTCCCTGGCTCAACATCACGAGAGAAAGTGTAAATACGTCCGCCTTGGTAAGCAAACTCCTCAGCCGTACCCCAGTCGTTCATTGCACCACGAAGATACACTGGTGTGCCAACATAGGGCTCTTCGTTTTCAACCATTAGGATTGGTGCTTCGCTATCAGTCGCATCAATAGTAAACAGGTAGGTCGCGCTCGTCGCTGGTGTAAATGAAAGGTTGGTATTAGTACGTGCAAGAACCTTTTCTTCACCCGCTATTACTGTACCTTCTTCACCATCCGCTGCGCCAAAGTTCACTGTACTCCAATCTTCAGATGCGAATTTGAATCCATATGTAACGCCACCTTCAAGTGTAGCTGTTACGGTGTACTTACCGTCACCCTGATAGGTAAATGCATCATCCGTTGACCAACCATTCATATCTCCACGCAGGTAAGCGATGGTGTCGCCGAAAGGAACAACATCAGGCGCACCAGACGTGGCATACGCTGATAGACCATAACCTTGAGCTCCAGACTGTGGTTTTACGAAAACAGCAATAGTTAGTGCAGGAACGGTAAAGGTTCCATTACCATCTTCACCTTCTACAAATGTGGCGCCGCGTACCGCTGCATCGACAGAATTCATTTGTGTGGCGTGAAGCGAAAAGCCTGTTGCTGTGTTTACCGTGATAGACTTCTCTTCATACCCTGTATTTACTAGCACCATAACCGCATCATTCATCATGTCTAAATCTTGGCGAGGTACTTCGTTGTTTTCAGATATGCCGTCATCAATACTCATCGCTATAAGACCACGCTGCTGGCGTTCGCCAATATTGTGGAAACCTATACGGTCGATGATGTCTTCAGCGGTGGTTAATCTAAACAGCGGACTTGTCATTCGAATATTAAGCAATTCTGCAAACACATCAGAGGCAAACATTATATCTGCCATTGAGGCCGCGCGATTTGGATTGTAAATGAATTCACCCATTTCTTCCCAACGGGCTTCGTTGTCTTGTGCCAACGGTAAACCTACGTTCCAATTGTTCGTTTCGTAGGTGAAATCGACGTAGTTAAACCAGTCGCCCGCATCATAGGTATTTCTATCCATTGATTTTGAGCGAAGCATGTCGCCGCCCATTTGTAAAAATGGAATACCTTGAGACACAAGATTAATACCCATTGCCACATTTTGGGCACGAACC
>JGI12090J13086_1000161_pt1 | contig 12301 bp, 10 predicted proteins | sample DeeseametaMP0960_FD_13086 | JGI IMG/M metagenome (IMG submission 13086)
TGATTCTTATCGTCATTATCTGAATTATTATTTGGGATGGGGAAATTATGCGCAGAAAGCTTACAAAACGGATAAAAAAGCAATTATTTTTGCAAAAAGTGTGAAGACACAATCAAATATTTACAGAAAACAATTGAAAAGTTGCAAAAAAAGTTTGGACAGAAAAAAATATATTATCTTTTAAGTTCTTTGTTTAGCTGAAGATCAACCGCATCAATTCTTTTAGTATTCTTTGTAAGCAGAACATACATTGTTGGCGTTACATAAAGAGTGAAAAAGGTTGATATAAGCATCCCTCCAAATATTGTTGCACCAACGGCTAAACGACTACCTTCCCCTGCACCTGGACCTATGTTTCCAACTAACAACGGAACCATTGCAATCATAGTTGAAAGTGATGTCATAATGATTGCACGAAATCTTCTTCTACAAGCTTCTAAAGCGGCACTTTGAATATTTTTTCCGGCTCTCCTAAGTTGGTTAGCCCAGTCAACTATTAAAATTGAATTTTTAGTGGAAATTCCAATTAGAATCACTAATGCGATCTGTGAGAAGATATTTATACTCGAATTGAAAAGTAAAATGAAAATTATACCGCCAAAAATTGAAAGAGGAACCGTTAAAAAAATTACAACGGGATGAATAAAACTGTTAAAGTTTGCAGCCATCACTAAGAAGGCAGTCAATAATGCTAATGCAAATATAATAAATAATTCATTACTAGTTTCTTTTAGTTCTTCTGATTTACCTTTCCATTCGATCCTTGCTTCTGGGACATTTTCATTTACAGTTTTTTCAAGATAACTTAAAGCTTCCGAAAGAGTATAATCTCCAACTAGTCTTGCGCTGATGGTAACAGCACGCTGTCTATCATAACGCGCTAAAATTTTTGCTGAACCAACCTCTTCAAACTCAACAAGATTAGCCAATGATATTAATTTACCTGTAGTACTCGAGCGTACAAAAATTTTAGTTAGGTTTTCGCTTTTTTTTCTATTTTCAATGCCAGCTTGAAGAATTATAGGATATTCTTTGCCCATTTGATTGAATTTTGTCACAGTTTTTCCGGAAAATAATGTCTGTACTGTTTCATTAATGGATTGAATAGAAACTCCTAAATCCTGAGCTTTTTTTCTATTTATTATAAATTTTACCTCAGGGTTCTGTCGGCTGAAATCAGATTCGATAGCAGCTAAATTTTTGTTCTTTCTTAGTTCCATCATTATTAATTTTTGCCATCTCTCTAATTCTTCATAGCTTTTTCCTTGCAAAACGAGTTGAATGGGTTTTCGAAACTGGCTGACTCGGATAGACTGTGGACTAATTGGAAATGCAAGGGTTTGAGGTAAGGTTACAATTTTCCCCATGGCTTTTCTCATAATTTTTTGAGCACTTTCATTTCTGTCTTTCCAATCATCGAGCAAAGCAATGATAATAAAACTATTATAGCTGTTTCCCGTACCCCATCCAGGCACTCGAAGAACTAATCTTTTGTAAGATTCATCTTCATTTTCGACTAAAGGAATTAATCTTCTTTCTATTTTCTCGGCTTTATCGNCTGTGTATTGGTAACTACTTCCGATATCAGTCTGGCCCACAATTAGATAGACCCCGCGGTCCTCTTGTGGCAGTAACTCCTTAGGGGCAAAATTGAAAAGTAATACGGATGCAATAACAACAGAAAACATAAATCCGATTATTACTTTAGGTTTACTGATCCAGTAATTTAGTGTTTCCGTATAGAACTCTAAAAAAGATTTATAATATTTTTCAAATTTTAAAACAATTTTCGTTTTTTTCATATTTTTATTGAGGAACTTAGAAGCAAGCATTGGACTTAAGGTTAAAGCCACGAAAGAGGAAACTACAATTGCGAAAGTTAAAGTAATTGCTGTTTCTCTAAACAATGTTCCTGAAATCCCTTCTATGAAAATTAGTGGTAGGAAAACTGCGACTAATACTAAAGTAGTGCTTATTATTGCGAAGGTTATGCTTTCGGCTCCGCGAAGTGACGCAACTAAAGGAGTCTCACCATTTTCAATTCTGTGATAAATTGCGTCTGTCATAATGACGGAATCGTCAGTTATTATCCCAATTGCTAGTATAAAACTTAGAAGTACAAAGACATTTATAGATAAGTCAAAAATCCACAATCCTAAGAATGAACTAATTAAACTGATGGGAAGTGCTACCGCTGGAACGATTACAGCTTTTAAATTACCAAGAAACAGGTAAATGATTATTACTACCAATATAAAAGCTATAAATAATGTCTTCCATATTTCGAAAATACTTGCCTTTATGAACGTACTCCGGTCAAATGCAATACCTAATTTTAATCCATCGGGTAAAGTTTTTTGGATTTCTTTTATTCTTTTTTTTATTCTTTTTGATAATTCTACTGTAGAGGCATCTGATTTAGCATAAATTCCGATTCCGACAATTTTTTCATTAGGGTTCCCATCTTTACCTTGTGCTTTAAATAATGTCTTTTCATTTTCGGGACCAAATTTTACTTCAGCAATATTTTCTAAACGAATGACACTGTTTTTGACTTTTTTTATAGGCAGCTGTTTTATCGAGGATAAATCTTTGTACGCTTTGTCCACCGAAATTGATAATTCTAAATTGGGTCCATCGAAACTTCCTGCAGGAAGGCTCATATTCTCTCTTCGCAATGCCTGTTCAACCTCTTGTATTGTTAGATCGTTGGCGGCTAGTAAAACTGGATTTATGTAAACTCTTACACTTAGCGATCTCAAACCACCTAAAAGTACACGACCTACCCCTTTTATATTTGCGAAGCTGTCTATCAGAAATCTTCTAGAATAATCTCCTAGTTCCAGATCAGACCATTTTTCTGATCCTGAAACTGATACCCACATGGTCGTTGTGAATCCACTTGATTGTTTTAGTATCTCAGGTGCTTTAGCATCTTGTGGTAAATTATCAGCCACCCGAGAAATTTTTTCTCTAACATCATTTGCTGCAACGTCTAAATCAATAGAAGTTTCAAATTCAATCTTAATTTCAGCACGTCCAATTTGTGCAGTAGAGTCTATATGTTTTACACCTTCCACTCCTCCGATGACGTCCTCCAAAATTTCCACAATCTCACTTGAGATAATTTCAGCTGAAGCCCCTTCATAATTTACTTGTACTTGAATTACTGGCGGTTGGAGTCCTGAAGGCAATTCTCTTACTGGAAGCTTCGAAAAAACAAATAAACCAAAGACTACAAGTATCATTGAAAACACCGCTGCTACGACTGGCCTTTTGATTGAAAGTTCGGTGATATACATTATTGATTTTTTTTACTGCGATTTGATAATGGGTTTTATTTTCATATTTGGCCGAACTTTAGTTAACCCCTCGGCTACAACTTTGTCTCCTTGAGTTAAACCATCTAGAACTTCAAGATTTTCTTGGTCTCGGACTCCTGTTTCAATTTCCGTTTTCTTAATCATGTTATTTTCTATTACTTGATAAACAAATTTTTTATTTCCTTCCATTATGAGTGCGGTATCGGGAATACTTAAAGCATTTTTTTCATTGTACAATATTTCGATCTCAAGAAGAGAGCCAGGAAGAATCTCAAGATTTTCATTATTAATTTTTGCTCTAGCTAAGATCGATCTTGTTTGAGCATCCACTCTTGATGCTACTAACTCTATTGTTCCGGAGTAAGTTTTATCTTTATAGGCTGAAAATGTTGCATTTAGTTTTAAACCTTTTTTTAGGATTGCCGCGTATGTTTCAGGAATCGTTAGATCGCACAAAATTCTTCTAGAGTCGTCTAACGTTAAGATGATCGTATTTTCACCACCGAGTGAACTTCCGCTAATTCCTCTTTTACCAATGACACCCGCAAAAGGAGCAGTAATTGTTTTATTTGAAAGTGTAGCTAAAATATCTCCCTTATTTACTTTTGTGTTAAAGTTTATTGGTTCTAACAATTCATTCTTTTTAATTTTGAACGAAGTTGTTTTACTACTTAGGGAAGTACAATAGCTTTCTAAAGTTTGGCTAAAATTTTTATTTGTAACCACTTCAACGATTATACCTGGCGGTGGCCGTTTAGAAAATTTTTTCTCAAAATAAAGTCCCATTGAATAACGACCGACGATAATTACAGTAATGATGACAAAAAATAATATTATCCCAATAGTTATTTTTTTTGATCTCTTCATTTATTCTTTTCCATATTCACTCCATGAACCGACATAAATAATTGGCATATATTTATTATTTATCAAAGAATAAGCAACCCCTAATACTGATGCAGTCACGGAGGAACCGCAACTAAAAACAACATTATTATTAACTATTCCGAGAGATTTAAATTTTTTCTCTAAAATTTTTTTATTTAAAAAAGTATTGTCTTTAGGATTTATACATTCTGAGAATGGCAGACATTTTGAATTTTCAATTGACCCACTTCTTACGTTTGGTCTTGGTTCGAGCGCTAGACCCAAAAATCGATTTTTACTTCGTGCATCAATTAAAGCAAATTCTTTTTTTTCAATGTTCACATCGATTTCAGATTTATTTTTTATCAAACGTTTATTTTNTTTAGCTAAATATTTTGTTGGTATGGCTTTTGTCTCTTGATCGGTAACTTTTCTATTTTCTAATTTCCATTTTTTAAAACCTCCATTTAAAATAGAAACTAAATTTAATGAATGGCCAAAATAAATAAACTGAAACCAACATCTGCAACTACTAATTAAGTCACTGTTATCATAAATAATTACCCTATCATTATTTGATATGCCATTTTTTGAAAGTGTTGCTTCCCATTCTTTTTTTTCTGGAAGAAAATGATTATGAGGTAAATCTTTTCGTTGATTAGAATATTTGTCTAAATCAAAAAAAATAGCATTTTCTATGTGTTGTTTTTGATACTCGTTAAATCCATTTCTATCAGTCGAAAGGTGCCAGGAAGCATCAAGTATTTTAACCTTGCTTAAGTTATCATTAAGCCACTCAGTTGAAACTAAAGTCATTTTTCAGATTTTTTTTGAAAATACTTTTGGTGATATTCTTCAGCTTTGCAATAATTTTTTTCTTTTGATATTTTTGTAACTACTTTTCCATCCAATTTTTTGTTTATTTCGTTTAAAACTTTTTCAGCAATCTTTTTTTCCTTATCGGTATTGTAAAATATTTCTGAACGGTACTGATATCCGACATTCGGTCCTTGACGATTTGGTGTAGTTGGATCATGAAATTTAAAAAATAATCTAGCTACTTCTTCGTAAGAAAGTATTTTTGGATTAAATTCAACCTTCACAACTTCTATGTGTTCAGTGTTTCCACCGCAAACTTGTTCATAACTTACTGTTGGGCTTTTGCCTCCACAATATCCACATTCAGTAGAGATAACGCCAGGGATCCCCTTATATTTTGTCTCATCCCAAAAGCAACCAATACCACCTATAAATTTTTGCATAAAATTTTTTAATTTGATGATAAATATAAATCAAAATATCCGAATGATCAAAAACCAAAATCACTTGGGAGGAATCTATATGATTCTTTCAGTTTTATTTTTTTCTCTGATGGATATTTTGATAAAAATAACTGACGAATATGATGTGGGTCAGGTTATGTTTTGTAGAGCTATATTTGGCCTTATTCCAATATTTTTTTTAATACCTAAAAAAAAACTAAAAAATTTCTATAAAACAAAATATCCAGGATACCATTTTTTCAGAAGTTTCATCGGCGCCATCGCCATGTACGCCATTTTTGTAGGTCTTCGAAATCTTCAATTATCTGAAGTTACGAGCCTAGCTTTTTCGGGTCCAATTTGGGTTGTTATATTTTCAATTTTATTTTTAGGTGAAAAAATAAGAGCAAAACGTTGGATTGCAGTAGGACTCGGATTTGTTGGAGTTCTTATAATTTCAAAGCCAGGATTTGATAATTTAAATTTTTATTATATTTATCCAGTAATATTTACTCTAGGATTTGCTGGTGTGTCTATATTGATTAGAAAGCTAACACTTGTTGGTGAACCTGTTTATTTAATTGCTTTTTATTTTTCTATTTGTTCAGCAATTTTTGGTCTTTTTACTTTGCCACTTGGTAATTGGAAAATACCTACCAGTTATGACTTAGGTCTATTAATTTTAATTGGGTTCTTTGGCTCGATTGCTAATCTCCTGCTTACCGCCGCCTACCAAAAAGCTGAAGTTTCTCTAACAACGCCTTTAAAATATTTATCGCTCGTCTTTGCCATTGTGTTTGGTTATTTTTTGTTCCAGGAATCGCCAACTATTTATACTTTGTCTGGCGCTGGCCTAATCGTCATTTCTTCTGCTATAATATTTGTCAGAGAATACCAGTTAAAAAGACCTATTACCACTTTGCCTAGGCAACAATGAAACATTTTCCAGTTTACTGGCACAAGGCGAAAAGAATATTATCTAAAAGAGATCCAGTTTTAAGAGGAGTAATAAAAAAATATAAAAAAGGTTTTTTAACCACTAGAAATAATCCATTTTTTTCATTATGCCGCACTATTGTGGGACAACAAATTTCAACAAAAGCAGCAAACTCAATTTGGTCTAAGTTTGAAAGAAAATGTAAAAAATGTATTATTCCTAATACGGTATTAAAATTATCTTCACGTACTTTGAAAAGCGCAGGTTTATCCCATCAAAAAGTTAGTTATTTAAAAAATATCGCTAGAAATTTTAGAAATAAATCTTTTAGTGTTAGAGAACTAAAAAAAATGAATGATGAAGAGGCTATTAATTATATCACCAAACTGAAAGGTTTGGGCGTTTGGAGTGCTGAAATGTTTCTCATGTTTAATTTAAATAGACCAGATATATTCCCCATCCAAGATATTGGTTTGCTTCGAGCAATTTCTAAGAATTACAAAACATCTTACCCTCCAAGCAAAAGATTTTTAGATAAAATTTCTAGGCTGCACGCTGGTTATCGAACTGTATTTACTTGGTATATGTGGAGATCAATTGATCCAACTGATGTTGAATATTAAAGACCTTTATTATTTAATTCTTTTAAACGCAGACTGGCAATTTGTTTTACTTGTTTAACAGCTTCATCGAATTCTATTTCTGGATCAGAAGAAATTCTTTTTCTAAAATTATTCAAAATCTCAATTTTAGTTTTTTCCTTTACAGCTAGAATAAAAGGAAAACCAAATTTCTTATAAGTGTCATTAAGTTTTTTAAATTCACTAAATTCTTCTTCGGTACACTGATCTAATCCTGCACTAGTTTGTTCTTTTAAAGAGTCTGGAGTTAGTAAACTTATTTTTGTTTTATTTGCTAGATCTGGATGAGCATTAAGAATTTTTAATTGTTTATCCCTTGTAGTAGTTTCAAAAATATCAAGTATTTTTGAGGATAATTCTTCAAAATTATCGAAAGGTTTTTGATTGTATAGTTCTTCTGCAATCCAACTTGCATTTTCGAATATATTAGTGAAAACTTTAATAAATTCACTTTTAGACAATTTATTAATTTTATTGATCATACTTATTTAGTTTATATAATATCTTATGACAAAATTAACCACTCATTGCCTGGATACTTTTTCTGGAAAACCCGCGAAAGGAGTTAAAGTAGATGTTTACTTTGTTTCAGGAAACAGGACAAAACTTAACTCTATCATATTAAATAATAATGGCCGATCAGATAAACCTTTGGTCGATGGAACTGATTTTAAAGAAGGTCAGTATGAACTTGTATTCTTTGTTGGAGATTATTTTAAAAAGATGACTGATTTACCAAAAACACCTTTTTTAAATGAAGTTGTAATTAGGTTCGGAATATCAAATCCCAAAGAACATTATCATGTACCTTTACTTGTCAGCCCTTGGAGTTATTCGACCTATCGAGGGAAGTTGATGAGCTCTAATATCATTAAGTTTGTTCATGAAGATCAAATTGTAGAAGTTGAAAATCCAGATCCTAATGAAATTTTACTCAATTACATAAGAACAAATCTAAAAAAAACTGGCACCAAGGAAGGTTGTGCAGAAGGTGGTTGTGGCGCGTGTACAGTTGTACTAGGAGAGTTAAAAAATAATAAAATAAATTATAGCGCTGTAAATTCTTGCATTATGTTTTTACCCACACTGCAAGGAAAGCAACTTATACTTGTTGAAGATTTAGTTTCCAAAAACGGCTCATTGCATCCAGTACAAGAAGCTATGGTCAATTATCACGGTTCACAATGTGGGTTTTGTACACCAGGTTTTGTTATGTCGTTATTTGCAATGTTTAAAAATCATTCTAAATTTAAAGATAATATAATCAAAGATTCTATTGCAGGAAACCTTTGTCGATGCACTGGGTACAAACCTATAATTAAAGCTGCAAACAGTTTAAATAGTAAAAATAAAATTGATCACTTTACTAAAAACAAGCAAAATACAATTACCTTATTAAAGAAAATTAAAGATGAAAGTATTGTTATTTACAAAAAAGATAAGAGATATTTTGCTCCGAGATACGTTCAAGAATTAAAAAAGATTCTTAAAAAAAATATTAATTCACATCTACTCAGTGGTGGTACAGATTTATCTTTAGTTGTTACTAAAGAAAGAAAAGATATCAATTCTGTAATATATATGAATTCAATTAATGAATTAAATTATATAAGAAATAACAACAACTATATTGAAGTAGGTGCAACAACCTCTTTAATTGAATTAGAATCTTATATAGAAAAATACTATCCTGATTTTACCAATATTTTAAAACGTTATGGATCGGTACAAATAAGAAATGTGGCAACAGTCGCGGGTAATATCGCCACAGCATCACCTATAGGCGACACTCTGCCTCTACTATTGTCACTTGATGCAAAGGTGGTTTTAAAGAGTATAAAGAAAACAAAGATAGTACCTTTAAACGATTTTTTTATTGATTATCGTAAAACTAAATTAAAAAAAGGTCAATTTATTGATTCAATAAGAATTCCCTTATTTCCAAAAAATATTTTTAAGGCCTATAAGATTTCAAAAAGATTTGATGATGATATTTCATCTGTTTGTGCTTCATTTAATCTTGAAGTGATAAATAAAAAGATCAAAAATATAAGAATTGCATACGGAGGCATGGCATCAATTCCTAAAAGAGCAAAATATTGTGAAAAAATACTCTTACATTCCTTAATAACAGAACAAATTATTAATAAAGCTCAAGAAGCTTTAGAAAAAGATTTTAAACCTATTAGCGATATGAGAGCTAGCAGAAAATATCGTATGGAGGTGGCTAAAAATTTGCTTCATAAGTGTTTTTTAGAAATTACACAAAAAAAATTAATAAGGGTAAATAATTAAAATGATTAAAGAAATTTTTATTCAAGAAAAAAGACCACATGAAAGTGGAGCAAAACATGTGAGTGGCTATGCTCATTACACAGATGATATTTCTGAACCAGAGGGAACTTTATATGGGGCTATTGGATGGGCAAAAAAATCTCATGCAATTATTAAAAAAATCGATCTTAAAAAAGTGATAAAAAGTGAAGGTGTTGTTGCAGTTGTTACTAGCCAAGATATTCCAGGCAGAAATGATGTGGGGCCTGTTTATGACGGTGATCCAATTTTTCCGACAAAAAAAGTTGAATATTTTGGTCAACCATTATTTGCCGTTGCAGCCAAATCAACTGAACTTGCAAGAAAAGCCGTCTTACAAGCAAAAATTAGTTACAAAACCCTAAAACCAATTGTTGAAATTAAAGATGCGTTAAAGAAAAAATTATTTGTTCTAAAAGGACAAACTATTAAAAAAGGAGATCCTGTAACAAAAATTCGTAAAGCAACTAATAGTTTGAAAGGTGAATTTACCACGGGTAGCCAAGAACATTTTGCTCTCGAAGGACAAGTTGCATTTGTAATACCTCAAGAAGACAATGATTTTAAAGTGTACTCTAGCACGCAACATCCTAGTGAAACCCAACAAATTATAGCAAAAATGTTAAATCAAAAAAGTAATACCATTACAGTGGTCGTTAGAAGAATTGGTGGTGGATTTGGGGGAAAAGAAACTCAGTCCTTTATCTTTGCTGCTATTTGCACACTTTTAACAAAAAAAACTAAACTTCCTGTAAAACTTAGAATGGATAGGGATGATGATATAATTATTACTGGAAAAAGGCATGATTTTTATTCAGAATATGAAGTTGGTTACGACGAGCTTGGAGTTATCGAAGGTTTAAAAATAAAACTTGCAGCAAGATGTGGAATTTCACCAGATCTGTCTGGTGCAATTAATTCTAGAGCTTTGTTGCACATTGATAATGCCTACTATTTATCAAATGTGTCTGTCGAAAATTATCTTTGTAAAACAAACACATCTTCATCAACGGCCTTCAGAGGTTTTGGTGGAAACCAAGGGATGATGGTTATAGAAAACATTATCGATAATATAGCAAGATCACTAAAAAAAGATTCTTCAGAAATAAGAAGAAGAAATTTTTATCAAAAAGAAAAAAAAAATATTACTCATTATGGTATGAAAATTGAAGATAATGTTATCCATGAAATCTTTGACAGCTTAATAAAATCTTCAAATTATAAAAGTCGGCAACTAAATATAAAAAAATTTAATTTAAAAAATAAGTATTTAAAAAAAGGAATTGCTATAACTCCAGTGAAATTTGGTATTAGCTTTACAACTTGGCATCTTAATCAGGCAGGAGCTCTAGTACATATTTATTGTAATGATGGAAGTGTTCACGTAAATACCGGTGCAATTGAAATGGGACAAGGTACTTACACAAAAATTGCACAATTAGCCGCGAACGAATTGGGATTACCTTTCAATAAAATTAAAGTTTCAGCTACACGCACTGATAAAGTTCCTAATACATCAGCATCTGCTGCTAGTTCTACCACTGATCTTAATGGTGCAGCTGCACTCAACGCTATATACAAAATAAAACAAAATTTAGCTTCATTTGTGAAACGAAAATATAAAGTGAAGAACGGAGAAGCTATTTATGAGAATGGTTTAGTTAAATTTAAAGGTAAATCATTTAGATTTAATTCGCTGATTAAAGAAGCTTATCTTAATAGAGTTTCATTGTCCTCTTCAGGTTTTTACGCAACTCCAAAAATACATTTTGATAAGAATACCTTTTTGGGAAGACCATTCCTTTATTTTTGTTACGGTGCAGCAGTTTCGGAAGTGATGATTGATACTATGACTGGCGAAAATAAAATTTTACGCGTTGATATTTTACACGATGCTGGCAGAGCTATTAATCCCGCAATTGAACTTGGTCAGATAGAAGGGGGATTTGTTCAAGGAGCAGGCTGGTTAACCATGGAAGAAGTAAAATGGGAATCAAATGGGCAACTTAGTACTCATTCGCCTTCTACTTACAAGATTCCAGCCGTAAGTGATATGCCTGAAAAATTTAATGTAGAAATTTATAAACGCGGAAAAAATGTAGAGGAAGTTGTAAATAAATCTAAGACAACCGGAGAGCCACCATTAATGAATGCAATGTCAGTATTTTTTGCAATTAAGGACGCTATTGCTTCGGTGCATAACTACAATATAACACCAATTATTAGTGCACCAGCTACCCCTGAAAAAATTCTTATGAGCATTAAGAATTTAGGGGAAAAATTATGAAAAATAAATTTATGGCACGTGCCATAGAACTTTCAATCGAAAGTGTAAATACAGGCGGAGGTCCTTTTGGAAGCGTTATTGTTAAAGATGAAAAAATCATTGCAGAGGGCTTTAACAAAGTTACTTCAACTAATGATCCCACAGCCCATGGAGAAATTGTAGCTATTCGCAAAGCCTGTAAAAGTTTAAATAACTTCAACCTTAGTGGTTGTGAATTGTATTCAACTTGTGAACCATGCCCTATGTGTTTGTCTGCAATTTATTGGGCCCATATCGACAAAGTATATTATGCTAATACTAGAGATGATGCTAAAAAAATTGATTTTGATGACTCATTAATTTATTCAGAACTTCTAAAAAATGTTAAAATAAGAAAAATTCCAATGGCTCAAATGATGAGAGAGGAAGCTTTAAAAGCTTTCGAATTATGGGATAAAAAAGCAGATAAAGTAAAATATTAAATGGAATTATTACCTTATACTTTTAAATGGATTGAAGTTTTATTACGTTGGAGTCACGTTTTGTTCGCTATCCTTTGGATTGGAAATAGTTTTTTATTTAATTATTTAGATAATAAATTAGAAAAAAATACGACAAGTAAAGGAGTGGACGCAGATGGAATCTTGCAACATAGCGGTTGGTTTTATCGCGTAGAAAGACTTAATGCTGCA
>JGI12090J13086_1000186_pt1 | contig 11722 bp, 13 predicted proteins | sample DeeseametaMP0960_FD_13086 | JGI IMG/M metagenome (IMG submission 13086)
GTAGGATTGATACTTTTTGGCGCATCAATTGGCGTGACATTGTTTTTGATTGGTCTTTCTACTAGAAGTTTTGGTGGAATTACTGGAGATGTTCTAGGTGCAACTAATGAGCTTACAAGACTTTCATCCCTGTTAATCTTTGTATCATTATGATTGGACTTGTCATGGCAGGAGGCAAGGGAACTAGAATGGATATTTCTAATGAAAAATTGTTACTTGAATACAAAAAACCAGTAATCTTTCATGTAATTGACGCATTAAAAAATTCCCATTGTTTTTCCCAAGTTATTGTTGCAACGAGCCCAAACTCACCTGATACAAAACACGTGTTGGAACAAAATAGAATCGAAACTTTATCCACACCAGGAAATGGATATGTTAACGACCTAAATTTTCTACTACAAAAGATGAGCGGATCTGTGTTTGTTACNTCTGGAGATTTACCACTACTGGATGAAAAAATAATTCAAGTCATAACTGAAAAATTTAATTCGGAAAACGTTTGGACTAGTTTTCTTGTGTCTAAGAAATTTTTGAATTCCTTAGGTTTGGAATCTAGCCTATTGGTCAATTCTGATAATATTGAATGTACATACACTGGGATTTCTATTATCAATGCTAACAAAATTAAAAATTTGAACTCAGTTAAAGAAAACTACATAATTTTAGATGATAAGAGAATAGCTTTTAATTTGAACACAAGGAAAGATTACGAATTACTCAACAGTTCCTAAAACTTCCCTATTATTCGTGCCTTTGAACCTCTAGGTTCAGCTATCACATTACCACAAGACTTGCATGTAACATGTGTTGAGGCGTGCGAATAAACAATGTTTTCTTTTTCACATTCTTTGCAACTAATTTTGAGAAATTTACTATTTGGCTCTGGAATGAGTATGTGTTCTTTTTTCATTTTGCAACCAACTCGAATTTTCTGATTCTGATACCCCGTTTATCAGTTTTCTTCTTACATTCTGGGCATGTGAAAATCTGTACAACCTTCTTTGTTGTTTTTGCGGGCTTTGCAAGCTTTGGGAATTTCTGGCCTCCATACCCTTTTTTTCGTAATGCATGTCTTCTTTCTCCAGCAGCAGTACCTCTACGTTTGCCAGCCTTGTAAATAGAAACCTTTTGAATAGTATGCTTGTTACATTTTGGGCAAAAACGATTGATCTCTTTAGGGATGTTCACAGCTAACATCCGAGCCTGGCGGTAATTTAAACATGGTCTCTAATCTATAATAATACGAATGCATTTCATAGAACATTGTTCTTTGGATTATCTAAAAGCATCCAAACTTTAAATGCAGTTGCTATTGGTGACAAGGCTGCTGATCTTGTTTTAGAAAATTGTTCGTTGGTCAATGTTTATTCCCGCGAGATTTTACCAGAAACTCAAATCGCCATATCCCAAGATCGAATTGCCTATGTTGGTAAAGATGCATCTCATACAAAAGGGAAAAAAACTGTTATAATGAATTTAGAAAAAAAATATGTCACTCCAGGATTTGCTGATCCTCACATTCATGTGGACCAGTTTGTNTCACCCACGGAGTTTGCAAAAAAATCTCTTCTGTGTGGTGTGACCTCACTTTTTTCTGATCCTATTGATATAGTGAGCACTTGTGGCTATAGCGGCTTTAAAGAATTTGTTAAAATGACGTCTGGACTTCCGGTACGTTTTTTTCACGTTGTTCCTGGCGGAGTTCCAGTTGATAGGAAATTCAGCCACGGAAAAACACTCACCCTTACTGAAGAGAAATCTGCACTCAAAATTCCAAGTGTTCTTGGTTTGGGTGAGGTATTTTCATGGACAAAAGTAACAAAACGTGATTCTAAGACAATGAGAACGTTGTCAACCATGCTTGAAAATAATTGTGTAATCAACGGTCATACCGCTGGCGCATCTGGCAAAAAACTAAACGCCTACGTATCATCAGGTATTTTGTCCTGTCATGAGCCAATAAACTTTGAGCAGGTTATAGAGCGATTAAGATTAGGAATGTGGATAATGATAAGGGAGGGATCTGTTCGAAGGGACCTAAAAGATATTGTTACACTAGTACTCTCAAACAAAACCTACACTGATAGATTGATGTTTTGCTCTGACGGTCTTGATCCAGCTGACATCGCAAGATTTGGTCACATTGATCATTGCATAAGAGAATCGGTAAAACTAGGTCTTAATCAAATAGATGCAATTTCTATGGCATCAAAAAACTGTTTTGATTATTATAACATGGGAAAGGATTTGGGTGGCATTGCTCCAGGAAAACTTGCTGACATTTTGGTTTTTGACGACCTAAAGAAAATGAAACCAAGGAAAATTTTTGTTGGTGGACGTTTGGTTGCATCAAATGGNACTATCGTGTGTAAAATGAAAAAACATACAGTGCCTAAATGGATGACGAAAACTGTCAAGTTACAGAAATTCTCAGAAGATGATTTTATGGTAAAATCTCGAGCTAACTCGGCTAATGTTAACGTGATAAATATGAAAACAGAGATTATAACGGAAAAGATAAACGAAAACTTGTCGGTAAAAGATGGAAATGTTGTTGCATCCACTGATAAGGATATATGGAAAGTAGCTGCATTTGATCGAACATTTGGAACGGCAAAACATACAATTGGATTTCTGAAGAACTTTGGTGCGAAGATAGGAGCTTTTGCATCAACATGGAATTTTCATGAAAACAACATGATCGTAGTTGGTTCTAATGAAAAAGATATGGCAAAGGCAGCCAACAGCCTTGTCAGCACTCAAGGTGGTATGGCAGTAGTTAGCGAGGAAAAAATNCTGGCGTCTATGCCTCTTCAAATGGCTGGTATTGTATCTACAAATAGCTTTGAAACGGTTTCAGAAAACTTTGCAAACCTAAATACTGTATTAGCTGANGCTGGTTGCAAATTCAAAAAACCTCATCTGATTCCACTNTTTTTGCCGTTTCTAGCNCTACCAGATATACGAATACTAAGCACTGGATTAGTTGATATCAAGAATCATTCATTTCTAAAAATTGTTACATGATAGAATATTAAGGGGAAAAAATGTATGTTTTTTGAAGTATGGCATCAATACAGCAAACACCTCAAGGTCCAGTTTTAGTCCTAAAAGAAAGCGCACTACAGCAAAAGGGACGTGATGCACAGAAAAATAATATTGCTGCCGCAAAACTGGTAGCAGAACTGGTTAAAACAAGTCTGGGTCCACGCGGTTTAGATAAAATGCTAGTGGATTCACTAGGAGATGTCACAATTACAAATGATGGAGCTACAATTCTAAAGGAAATTGATGCTCAGCATCCTGCTGCTAAAATGATGGTTGAGATATCCAAAACTATTGATACTGAAGTGGGTGATGGAACAACCTCTTCTGTTATTTTTGCTGGAGCATTATTAGAAAAAGCAGAAAAGCTTCTTGAAAAAGATGTACACTCTACAGTGATTATCGATGGATATGAGGCTGCCTCAGAAAAGGCTCTTGAATTATTAGCAAAACTAGCAAAAGCAGTCGAACCTGATGATCGAGAATCATTAATCAAAATTGCAAAAACTAGCATGCAGTCTAAACTAGTTTCTGAGAACAGTGTACCTCTATCAAAATTATCTGTCGATGCAATTCTGAAAATTGTGGAAAAAGACGGCGATAAATATTCTGTTGACCTTGATAATCTCAAAGTAGAAAAAAAGGCAGGAGGTTCTATTGATGATACTGCTTTAATCAACGGTATAGTTCTTGACAAAGAAATTGTTCACAGTGGCATGCCAACAAAGATTGAGAAAGCCAAAATAGCACTTGTTAACGCTGCACTTGAAGTGGAGAAGACTGAGATGAGTGCTGAAATTAGAATCTCTGATCCAACTCAAATGCAGCAGTTCTTAGAAGAAGAAAATAAGATGTTAAAATCAATGGTAGATAAAATACACAGTATTGGTGCTAATGTGTTAATTTGCCAAAAAGGAATTGATGATATTTCACAACATTATCTTTCTAAGCATGGAATTATGGCTGTACGAAGAGTAAAAGAAAGTGATATGACAAAACTGGCAAAAGCCACTGGTGGAAGAATTACTACAAGTCTTGATGATATTTCAACAAATGATTTGGGCTCTGCCGAAATTGTACAACAGAAAAAAGTAGAAGCAGACAAGTGGGTATTCATAGAGGGATGCAAAAATCCTCGCTCAGTAACAATTCTCATCCGAGGAGGTTCACAAAGAGTAGTTGATGAAGCTGACCGTTCCATACACGATGCGTTGATGGTAGTCAAAGACGTTGTTGAAAAACCATTAATTGTAGCAGGTGGTGGTTCACCGGAAGCATATCTAGCTACAGAGTTAAATGAGTGGACAGGTAGTTCTGAAGGCAGAGAACAGCTTGCTATAAAACAATATGCCGAAGCTTTGGAATCAATTCCATTAACTATAGCTGAAAACGCCGGAATGGATCCAATTGACTCTCTTATCACACTTCGTGCAAACCAAAGCAATGGTAAACAAACAGTTGGAATCAATGCGAGGGAAGGTAAGATTGGAAATATGTTCTCTTTGGATATAGTGGAGCCATTGGCAGTAAAAGAGCAAATTATAAAATCGGCTACGGAGGTAGCATGCATGATTCTAAGAATTGATGATGTGATTGCTGTTTCTGGTCGTCCAAGTGCTGGCGGTCCGCCTCCAGGCATGCCACCAATGGGATAAATCCTCTTTAGATTATACTAAAACTTCAAAACTTACTCAACTAACTATATTCATGCATAAAATTGGAATTGATCTTGGTGGAACTAAGATTGAGGGAATTTTACTGGATGAAAAATATAACACAATTCAACGCAAGCGCATAGAAACACACCAAGAAAATGGTTATGATTCTATTGTAAAATCTATCATATCTTTGATCAATGAGTTAAAAGCAAAAACAGGAGAAGAGATATCAGTTGGAATATGTACACCAGGTGTTACTGACACTAATTCAGGATTAATCAAAAACAGCAATACTCATTGTCTCATAGGAATGCCATTAAAAAACGACATTGAGAAAGCATTGGGGTCTCAAATTGTAATGGAGAACGATGCTAACTGTTTTGCTCTTGCAGAATCATTACTAGGGTCTGCCAAAGGATATGATGTTGTTTTTGGAGTAATAATGGGAACAGGTGTTGGAGGCGGGATTGTTATTAATGGAACTTTACACAAAGGAAGGACAAACATTGCTGGAGAGTGGGGACATCACACACTGCATCCGAATGGAAATGAATGTTATTGTGGAAAGCAGGGATGTGTTGAGACGTATATCAGCGGACCTGCTCTAGAAAAGCGTTGGCTAGAAATTACTGGAAAAAAAGAATCGCTGCAATCAATAGTACCAATGGCATCCGCAAGTGCACAATGGGAGGAAGAGTTTCTTGAAAATTTTGGAACTAGTCTTGCGAACGTAATTGACATTTTAGATCCAGATGTTATTGTTTTAGGTGGGGGAGTTTCAAACATACCTTTCTTGTATGATGAAGGGAAAAAGGCGGTTTATGATAAAGTGTTTAGTGACTCTATTGCAACACCAATACTCAAAAACAGTCTTGGTGATTCTGCAGGTGTTTTTGGTGCCTGTTTATTGAATAGTTAGTTATTGCGGTTCTATTGTGGCAGGTGGCTTGCTTGACACCACGTAAGATACCCAAGTAACGTCATCAATTTCATTTGTAATCCGATTACTCATCTTCTCTAGCAGTTCATTTGGAAGCCGAGTCCAGTCTGCAGTCATCGCATCTACTGAATCTACAACTCTAATCACCACAATATTACCATATTTTCTTTCATCCCCAACAACACCAACAGCTTTGTCATCTCCAACTGCTGCATAAGCTTGCCAAACTTTGTCATACAAGTCTGCATTTTGTAATTCTTCTTCTACTATCTTACTTGCAACTCTTGTGATTTCCAATTTCTTTTTTGTAACTTCACCGATAATTCTTACTGCGAGACCTGGTCCTGGAAATGGATGTCGCATAAGCAAATTTTCAGGAACTCCAATAATCTTTGCAACCTTTCTAACTTCATCTTTATACAAATCTCGCAGTGGTTCCAAAACTTTTAGATCTAGCCAATCAGGCAAGCCACCAACATTGTGATGCGTCTTGATTACTGATGCAGGTCCTTTTGACACGCCACTTTCAATCACATCAGGATAAAGAGTTCCCTGAGCAAGCCAGGTAAACGGTCCATTTTCCTTGGAAAATTTTGTGAAAATATTAACAAATTCTTCGCCTACAATTTTCCTTTTTTCTTCCGGATCAGTTACTCCATTTAGTCTTGAAAGAAATTGCTCTTGTTCATCTATCTTGGTGAAATTAATCTCAAAATTCTTCCTAAACATATTCTCTACCTCTTCTGCTTCATTTAGTCTCAAAAGACCATTGTCGACGAAAACACATGCCAGCCTATTTCCAATTGCCTTGTGAATCAATAATGCAGTTACAGTAGAGTCAATGCCGCCACTAACTCCACACAAAACGTTTCCCTCTACTTTAGAAATTTTTTCAACAGTATTTTCAACAAATTTTTCCATAGTCCAGTCTTGATTTGCATGACAAACCTTTAGAACAAAATTTTTCATAATTTCAGTTCCTTTTTCTGTGTGTACCACTTCAGGATGAAATTGAATTCCAAATATTGTCTTCTGTTTGTTTGCAATAGCTGCCGCACGTGAGCTTTCAGTGTGTCCAATTATTTCAAATCCATCTGGTACGTTCTCAGCCTCGTCTCCATGACTCATCCATGCTCTAACAGAATCTCCAATCCCATTAAGAATATCCGAATTATTAACAATCGTGAGTACAGACGAACCATACTCTTTGTTTGCGCGTTTTATCTTACCGCCAAAATTATTCACAATAATTTGGTGACCATAACATATTCCTAATATTGGTACATTCAGTTGGAAGATTTCCTTATCAGGTATAGGTGCACCTGAATCATATACACTTGAAGGTCCCCCAGAAAAGATAATTCCTTTCGGATTTAGCTTTTTTAGATTCTCTAAAGAAATGTCAAATGGTACAAGCTCAGCATATACTGAAAAATCTCTAATTCGTCTGCATATCAAGTGACTGTACTGTGAGCCAAAATCTAAAACAACAATTTTATCCATAACATCACGCTGAGTTTTCAATCATTCGTGTAAGAGACCATGTTGCAGTGTTAATGATCTCATCCACCCTTTCTTTTTGACGATAATTTTTGATTATAATTTCTCTTATCTTGCTACCACTGTTATTTATTATACAATTAATAACGTCGTCTTTCTTTATTTTACCACTTTCAACTTGCTGTATGTCCTTTTTTTTCATCTCACCAATAATACGATCGATGAAAAAACTTTTCAGGGGAGGTGTTTCAGGATCAAGTGTAACATTATCTTCTAAAACAATTGAAACCTCATCGTTTGTAACAAACGCATTCGCAATGGTTGTTCCATCTGAGTTTTTTGTTATCGCTACTTTTCTTTCTTGTTTTATTGCTTTTGCGGCGTTGCGAGTAAGCTCTGAAGCTTTTGTGAAACTTGATTGTTTAAGTATTGTATCTAATACAGAAATATTTCTTTCGAGTTTTTCAATTTGTTCCCTATACTTGATTATTTTTTCAGTCAGCTCTTCTTTTAATTCTAACATATCACGAATTTGTTCGTCAGAAAACTTCATACATCTTCTTATGTAGAACGATATTAAAACGCATTCTTAGCAGTAATTATATTATCAATACTTCGAAGGTTTATTTTTATAAATCCCTTGATTTTAGTTGTGGAATAAAGCTCAGAGCCACTTTTTTTTGCAAGCCATTCTAGTAATTTCTTTCCACGACGTAATTTTGCAATTTTGACTGTTCTGTTAACTACTGTAGCCTTGGAGTATTTTCCAATCCTAGTTCCAAAATCCATTCCAAGAAGAATTATTTTTTTGGCCTTGAAATGATTAGCCAAAAACACACATCTATCTCCATCTGTAAATCCTCCAAAGTTGTGAATCCTTCCTGTAGATTTTGTTTGTGTTGTTCCTATACAATTTTTGAAATTTTTCACAAAGTGAAGCTTTTCAGTGTTGTCACCATGCGCATGTATAATCATTATTGTATTTGTTTTACCAGCTTTTTTTAGTGATTTTATATCACCGTCAAGATCTGTAACTACAATATCAGGTTTCAAGCCGTTTTCGATTATTGCTCTTGCAGCACCATCAGCCACAATTTTTGTAATCTTCCTATGTTTTTTTAAAATTGGAATACAAGAGTGTAATGAAGGACCAGCACCTACTACAAAAACTGGTTTGTTCTCTATCAGATCTTTGATCTTGGTTATCCGAGTTTTTTTTGGCAGCAATGAATCTAATAATTTACATGATTGATTATCCTTCTTTCTTGAGTAACCAAATTCTTTTAGGATCTCTCTGTATTTTGATTCCCAACCCCTGATGGTCATATGACTCAAATTGATAGACCTTGTGATAAATTATGTGAATAAACTAGGAAATGTCCACGTAGGTAATTCAAATCCTGTTAGAATAATGGGAATTTTAAACACAAGCCCTGAGTCATTTTACAAAAAATCTATCTCAACTAGCAGACAAAGAATAGTCAACGCAGTTCATAGAATGGAAGATGAGGGTGCCGACTTTATTGATGTTGGCGGTATGTCTACTGCACCATACCTTTCAACAATGGTTTCAGAAAAAACAGAGGTAAGTCGCATCATCAAGGCAGTTAAGATAATTCAGCAAGCATCTAATCTGCCAATCTCGGTTGATACTTGCAGATCAGTAATAGCAAGAGAAGCTTTGGAATTAGGAGTTGACATAATCAACGATGTTACGGGACTGAAATATGATCATATGATGCCAAAAATTATTGAAAAATATCGTCCGTCACTAGTTTTGTGCGCCTATAGCAAAAAAACCATAACGGGAAATCAGCTACTGAAAACAAAATATTTGTTAAGAGAAAGCTTGGAAATAGCAAAATCAGCAAAAATTTACAGGACAAAGATAGTCTTAGATCCCGCCATAGGATTTTTCAGAAAAAAAGGCAGAAACTCTTTTTTTACAAAAATTAATTCGGATTGGGTTAAAAGAGATTTGTTGATTTTGGAAAATTTAAGATCCATAAAATTGAATAATCCTATCCTTGTGTCAGTGTCAAACAAATCATTTATTGGAAAAATCCTAAAAAAACAAAATCCGTCAGACCGACTTGCTGGTTCATTAGCGGCTGAGGCAGTGTGTGTTTTAAACGGGGCAGACATAATTCGCACTCATAATGTAAGCGAAACGAGAGAAGCGGTTACAGTAGCGCAAAAATTATCAAAGACTGGTAAAAGGTTGGAACTCTAAGATCCATTTTTTTGAAATTACTTTTTCAATCAGTGGTTTGTAATCTTTTTCGTTTAACTCATAACCAACAGAACTTCGATGCAATTCTATTGCAGCTAATGTTGTCGTGCCTGATCCTAGAAAAGGATCCAGAACTACATCTGTCTTGTCAGTTGACACTTTGATTATACGTCTTATCATTTCAACTGGAAAGATAGCTGGATGTGGTACATCCTTGCCTATATTACCCGCTTTCTTTTTGATATTCCAAACATCTCCAATTGATGTTAGGTTTTCAATTTTGTAATCAATTATAGAATCAAGGCTTTCTTTTCGAAATTTGAAATTATTCTTGTCCTTTACAAAAAATAAAATATACTCAAAATGTTGTCCGAAGCGTTTCTCACCTGATGGAATGCCGCTTGATTTGTGCCATATGAGGATGTCTTTGAGAAAGAAACCAATTTTGTTCAGGCTTCTGATAATGTCTAATGGTATCAAATATGTCTCTGAGTTGTGCTTTTTCGAATGTACGTTTATCCAAAACGAACCATCTTTTTTGAGAACGCGAAAACATTCCTTCCATACAACTTTCAACCTTGAATGATATTCCTCATAGCTTTCTTTGTATCCAATTTGTCCATCAACATTATAGTTTTTCAAATCCCAATAGGGGGGAGACGTCACAACGCATTGAACACTTTCCTTTTTCACTTCTTTCATTTTTTCTGACGACTTGAAGTGTACCTTGTGGGATACGCCGTCTACAGAATTAAGCAACGACTGTTCTTGCATTTTTCTCACAAATCCCCTCACATTTTTTGTCATTAAGTAGCAGAATTATTCTATCTTGTTTTTGAGTTGTTAATAATATGAATCGAAGAATGACATCTTCCTTTGAAAGCGGAATGTGTTTTGTAATTTTGGCATTACCATCATCTTCTGTCATTAGCCAAACATCGCCTGGGTCTTTTCCGCGTGGGTTATAGTTTTTCTTTCTTTGCCCCCATTCGACTTTTTCCCAAATATGCTTCTCCCTTATTGGATCCTTGTTGAAAAAATAACTACTAATGTTTTTTGTAAAGTGAAATATCATCTTGTATCTATTTACAAACAAATCGTTTTGAGAAAATTTGTCTTCAGGTAAAAACCAGACAATAGAATTNCTCAGGAAAAATTTATGAGATGTTATCATATGGGCGAGCTCGAGAGTGGTTGGCTTTAAGATTCCATTTTTGTATTGATTCTCTACTATAACAAACAAAGAGCCATCTTCTTTTAAGATTTGATGAATTTTTTCAATATTGTTTTTTTTAACATCAAAATCATTAGAATCTATAATAATAGTCTGGATTGATTCCTTTGTTATTTCGTTAAGATTTGGCATTATGAATAATTATTTGGTAATCGACGACATAACTCTTTTTAGTGCAATTTTGCAGTATTTTGATTCCTTGTCTATGCCGATCCATTTTCTTTCCTCGTCTTGTGCCACTTTCATAACAGTGCCGCTGCCAGAAAAAACATCCATAACTATATCGCCTTTGTTACTGCTAGCTTTGATTACACGCTTTATCATTTTTTCAGGAAATTGTGTTGGGTGTGCAGTCTTTTCCTTGCTGACATTAACAACTCTGTTTATCTCCCAAACATAATCGACGGGCCAGAAATCAGTTGGGTTTTTACCCTTTGGATTGTTTCGTTTATCCTTATCCCACTTGGAAGTAATTCGTATATCATCTAAATTAAAAACAAAATTATTCGTGTCTTTAACCATCCATAAGACATTCTCGTATCGTCCAGTCAGTCTCCTTTTTGCGTTTAACCCTCCTTCAAAATGCCAGATTATCCAATTTTTAAGATAGAATTTTTTTTCTTTTAGAATGTTGTAAAATATTGCTCCTAACGGTAAAATTTCTCCATTTTCCAAAGGAGTTTGAGCCACGTTCCAATATAACGCTCCGTCTTCTGTCAAAACTCTGTGACATTCCTTAATGACATCGGAATGATATTTTTTATATTCTTCAAAACTTCTTTCTTTATCATATTCCTTACCAAGCATATAGGATGGACTTGTAATTATCAAATTGATTTTATTAGATGGAAATTTTTTTAGAGTTTGCAGTGTATCGCCATGAATTATTGTGTTTGTAATAGGTGTGATAGATGAAAGTTTAGATATATTATTTGATTTTATGATCTTTATTTTTCTAATATTTTGTTTTCCTGTTTTTGCTAGTTTTTTATTTAACATCATTTTAAATCACNNCACCAACTTTTTTACTCTTATTAACAATTAGAAAATTAAAAATTATTTTATAAAGTATCTTATACCTAGTATTTCACCATAGATCAACACTCCTG
>JGI12090J13086_1000202_pt1 | contig 11342 bp, 8 predicted proteins | sample DeeseametaMP0960_FD_13086 | JGI IMG/M metagenome (IMG submission 13086)
TGTTTAATGCACTGATCTGGCTGCAATTTCCCAAAACAAAATCCTTATTAAATGAACTGCATATAAGCGATATCGAGGCGTACGGCGTAAACCCTCGCACCGCACGTCGCAATCGGATTACCCACTTTGATGAGTGTGGCGTGGTGCTGGCGATAGAAGAGCCCAGACCAAGTGGCGTTGAATCGCTAGAAGTTTTCCTACAGCAACTGGCCACCCATGAATGGGAACAGGTATTTCTAGCAAATCGAGGGCGTTGGCATGCTGAAGTAACGCCCTATGTATTTGGGCATGCGAATTTAGAAATGATGCTGAACCCGTTTATTGGGCTTACTGGAAAGTGGCTCGCGGTTTCAGTGCCTCAAGGATTTAGTGAGCTCGATAAATGGCAACAACGCGCCGTACTCGACGATGCAATGTCAGCCCGAATTTCAGCACTCGATGCTTTTCAGGTCACACCGCTCTTAAAGCCCCTTCCTTTGTTAGGCGTGCCTTTATGGCATTCACCGCAGGATGCGAAGTTTTATCAAAATAAAGATTATTTCAGGCCGTTACGACAAGGGTCTAAGCCAACTAAACAGCTGCCGCTGTGGGTGTAATACCATATATGGTATAATGATACTTCGTGTGACGACAAAAGCGGCAATGATGCTATTCATGGGTAGTGAAAGAAATGAAAGGGTGCGTCTTTTTAAAGTAAGGCTGCGCGTTAAGGTGAGGCTGCGCGGCCAGTTTATAGAAACGCTGTACTAAAACACTGTAATCACAAACATTATATTCATAACTACTGTATTAATAGCACAGCGCACTTTTCTTATAGTGGGCGCGTTACATTCGCAAGGTTAATTAGAACAAGGCGAGGGCAATCAACCAGATGCCGTAGATAACAATATAAGGTGCACTTGCAATTAATGCCGCTTTTTTAAGAGAAAAGGCGGTCCATTGAGTAATGCCTACGGTGGCTAAATAAATGCCCCAGAATAGCTCTACCCTTAACGCCTGGCCGAAAGCGTACCAAGGCGAGTCCATCGGGATATTCGCAATATACCCAAGAGACGCTGGCGATAAAATTGATGGCGCTACTTGATGGTCGCCTGCGAACAACAGCAAAGCAACACCCACCAAACCAGTAAGCACATAAGGCATTGAAAGCCACCAAGCGAAACCATACCAGTCAGTAAAGCCATACACATGGCTGTCGTCAGAACGGGTCATTAAATTCACGTACACGGCGTAAATGGCGTTTACGATAATAGGAATAAAAAAGGCACCTATAACCGATGACCAAAGCAAAGCATCCCTGGTGAAGAAGGCCTTCATTTGCTCTTCTTCTGCCGGACTCATATCCCCTTGCGCGGCAATATTCATCTGAGCGAACCATTCAATGTCAACGAAGTTTACATACAAGTACTGGGAAACAAGCGAAATTGCCATGATCAAAATAAATGGCATCCAGCTCCAATTGTTGTTTTCACCTACTGCTTTAAATACGCCATTAGGCTTGAAGAAAATATCGTTACACGCTTGAAAGGGGTTCGTTACATTGTGCATCCCTTGCTCCTATTTCGTTTTTCTTATTACTCTGGCTCTGGGTAAAGCCATGNGTCATTGTTAGCTTGCCAACAGGCAGGCAATAAATTGAGTTATAGATTACTGTTGGCTACAGGTGTTGTACAGCACAACATCTTGATATTTGTAAGAGAAAATGAATGTATTGAAAGGTTATAAATAAAAAATGGGAAGCGTTCGCTTCCCTTTACGTAATACTGCTGATTGCTGCTCTATCTTTGGTGATTTTCTATGTCCTCTCAAAACGCGCCGCAAGACCTTACAAATAAGTAATATTAAGCAGTGTCAAAACTATGGTGCTATACAACAGCGAAATAGGCAGTCCAATTTTTATAAAATGCGAAAACTTATAATTCGCCGCATTATAAACAAGCAAGTTGGTTTGATAGCCGAATGGTGAAATAAAACTGGCACTTGCTGCAAATGCTACCGCTAATGCAAATGGCATTAGCGGTGCGCCAATGATTTGCACTAACCCGTAGGCAAACGGGAACATTAACGCTGCAGCAGCGTTGTTGGTAACGAACTCTGTTAAAACCAGTGTTAGCAAGTAGATGACTAACAATGCTATGAACCAGTCAGTACCCGACAACACCGGCATAAGTGCCTCGGTGGTTATATTAATAACCCCTGAATTTTCTAATGCGGTTGCCAGGCTTAGCGCGCCTACAATCACAACAATCAAATTCAACGGTAAATTTCGTTTCATTTCGCCGTTTGACGTTACCCTTACGCCAATTAGCACAGCGGCTAAAAACAGCAGACCAATAGCCAGTGAAATGACATTAGTTGCAGCCAATAACACCGTGGAAAGGAAGCCGCCAAGGGTAATCCACTCTTGCTTGTTGGTTAGTGGGCGGGCTATTTTTTGCTCTGACAAAATAAAAAAGTTTTTATTTAAATTTTGACGAGTCGCAAAGTCTGGGCCTGTAGCTAAAAGTAAGAAGTCACCTGCTTGAAGCTTAATTTCTCCTAACTTGCCTGACAGCTGCTCTCCATCGCGGCGAATGGCTACAACGGCCGCATCAAACAGGGCTCTAAAGCCAAGTTTTTTAATGGTTTGCCCAATAACTTGAGCGCGATTGGCAACAACTACCTCGGTTAAGCTCTCACGCAATACCCCATCGGTCTCAGCAAACATGCTTAGCCCCTTTATGTGGCTAAGATTATCAAGCTTTTGAACGTTGCCAGAGAAGATCAGTTTGTCGTTTTCCAGAATGACCAGGTCAGGCCCAACAGGAGATATCAGGTTGCCATTGCGCACCACTTCTACCAAAAAGAGTTCTGGTAAGTTACGTAAATGGTTTTGTTCTACGGTTTTGCCTATGAGTTCTGAACCAGACTCCACTTCGGCTTCAACCATATACTCGTGATAGTTATTACTCTTATTGCCAATATGAGGTAGCAAAGGAAGTAATAAAAACATGAGTAGACCACAGCTTAAACCCGCTACGGTGCCATAAAGTGTGAAGTCAAAAAAGTTAAAGCCTGGATGCCCGTGCTCTTGCAAAAAGCTGTCTACGATCAGGTTGGTAGACGTACCGATTAAGGTGACCGTACCGCCTAAAATAGCTGCGTACGAGAGCGGGATCAGTAATCGAGAGGCAGGATGATATTGGTTTTGCTTAATTGGACCAATAAGGCTTGCCACAATAGCAGTATTGTTCAAAAGCGCAGACGATAAAAAGGTCAGTGAAAACAAGCGCCAATAGGATTGAGTAAAGTTAGCACTTACTAGTTTCCTACCTAGGCGTTTTATTAACGCTGTTTTATCAATTGCACTGCTTACCAAAAGCAACAAAACAAGGGTAATAAGNCCCTTGTTTGTTAAATTTAGCAAGATGTCATCAAGAGATAACTGCTGGGTAACCAGTAAAGCTAACACTGCACCAGAAAACACAGTGGAAGGGCGCTGATTGGTAAAGATCAGCGCGCATATCGTACCGGCAAATACTGCCAGTACGATGAACTGGGTCACATCCATATTGCTCCAGTCCTGCTTAAAGTTTACTGATATCCACAGAGTTCCAATGCGGGAAGTGCTTGCGTACTAGTGCATTGAATTCAAGCTCGAACTCAGAGAAGTTTGGTGATGTATGCTGTGCGTCACCCGCAATTTCGTCAATGATCATACCTGCACCAACGGTTCCGTTGGTCAAGCGATCTATGACGATGAATGAACCGGTAGGGCGGTTGCGCTTATACGGGTCGCAGGCAACAGGTTGAGTAAACTTAACGTCTACTACACCAATCTCGTTAAGATTTAAGTGCATGGCATCCGTTTCTTCCAACGTGTTCACATCAATTTGATTATCGATATGAGCAACTACCCCTGGCGTTGATTTAGTCGCGAACTTAAACAAGTATTGCTTGTTTGGCATTAGCGGCTCTTCAGACATCCACACAAGGTGAGTTTTAAATTGCGTGTTAAGCAGTGGCAAGTTGTCTGATTTTACAATCATATCGCCACGAGAGATGTCAATTTCATCTTCTAGCGTTAACGTTACTGCTTGAGGTACATAAGCGCGCTCTTGGTCGCCTTCAAACGTAACGACTTGCTTCACCTTTGATTTCTTACCAGAAGGAAGTGCCGTTACTTCATCACCAGGTGCAACTTGGCCAGATACCACGGTACCCGCAAAGCCGCGGAAATCTANGTTAGGGCGGTTAACGTATTGNACNGGGAAGCGNAANTCNTCTAGGTTGTCNTCTTCNCCAATTTCAATGTTTTCCAACATTTCCATNAGTGGNGTGCCGTNAAACCATGGNGTNTTTTCGCTCTTNCCTACTACGTTGTCNCCTTCAAGTGCTGAAANNGGTACNAACTGAATNTCAGGAATATCAAGCTGCTCAGCAAACTTCAGNTAGTCTTNCTGAATTTGNTTGTACACNTCTTCTGAATAGTCCATNAAGTCCATTTTGTTNATNGCAACAATAACGTGTTTTATACCTAGAAGAGAAACCAGGAACGAGTGACGTTTCGTTTGTACCTTAACGCCGCCGCGAGCATCAACAAGAATAATAGCAAGGTCGCACGTTGACGCACCGGTTACCATGTTACGGGTGTACTGCTCGTGCCCCGGAGTATCTGCGATAATAAACTTACGCTTGTCAGTAGAGAAGTAGCGGTATGCTACGTCGATAGTAATCCCTTGCTCACGCTCAGACTGAAGACCGTCTACAAGAAGGGCAAGGTCAACTTTCTCGCCGGTAGTGCCCACTTTTTTACTGTCTTTAGTGATAGCTGCAAGTTGGTCTTCATAAATCATTTTAGAATCGTGAAGCAAGCGACCAATTAGGGTACTTTTACCGTCGTCTACGCTACCGCAGGTAAGGAAACGTAGCATGTCTTTCTTTTCGTGTTGTTCTAGGTAAGACAGAATGTCCTGTCTCAATAATTCGTTTTCATTGTTCATGTTATGCGCTCACAAGGAAAAAGGGGTTTAACACAGACTCTTTTTGGTTGTACGTAAGAGCGTCAGCGTTGTCATCTAATGGGTTTTCAGGGTCNAGTACGGTNACGTTTGCGCCTGCNGCNANTGCGACNGCGTGCGCTGCNCCNGTATCCCATTCAGATGTTGGGCCTAATCGAGGGTAAAGATGTGCTTCGCCCTCAGCCACCAAGCAAAGCTTCAGTGAGCTACCCATCGCCACAAGCTCGGTTTCACCTTTAAGCTGTGCCAATAAATTCTGAATTTCTGGGCTTTGGTGAGAACGACTACCTACCACTTTCCACACTTCGGCACCATCGTGCTTGCGCGCAGAAATAGCGGAAAATTCGCCATTTACTTCAGTCCACGCACCTTCACCAACAATACCTACATAGCTTTTGTTTAGTGCTGGCGCGTAAACCACACCCATGGTCGGTTTACCGTTTTCGATAAGTGCAATATTTACCGTAAACTCACCGTTTTTCTTAATAAACTCTTTAGTGCCGTCTAGCGGGTCTACCAGCCAGTATGACGACCACGTTTTGCGCTCTTCCCATGAAATATCTGCTGACTCTTCAGAAAGAATCGGTAGGTTAGATTCAGCTTCAAGGGCGTCAACGATTACGTTATGTGCGGCAAGGTCAGCTTCTGTTAGCGGGCTGGTATCCTGCTTTTCATAAATGGCGAAGTCTTTCTCGTAAATGGCCATTATCTTATCGCCGGCTTCTTTGGCGATAGCTAGCACTTTCTGTGCAAGACTATTTAAAGGCTGTGTCATTACACCAATCCCTTTTCTTGAAGCAAAGCATACAATCGCTCAGCGGTTTGCTCTGCTGGTTCATCCTGATAGGTTAAGTGTACTTCTGGCGCTTCAGGTGCTTCATAGGCTGAATCAATACCTGTGAAGTCCTTAATTTCACCGCTACGCGCTTTCTTGTATAGCCCTTTCGGGTCGCGTTTTTCACACACTTCAAGAGGTGTATCGATAAACACTTCTACAAACTCTCCGTCTTCCATTAAGCTGCGGCAATAATCGCGGTCGGCTTTGAAAGGCGAGATAAAAGCGGTAAGCACAATGGTACCGGCATCGACAAAAAGTTTAGCGACTTCGCTAATGCGGCGAATGTTTTCAACGCGATCTTTATCGCTGAAACCTAAATCGCCACACAGACCGTGGCGCACGTTGTCGCCGTCAAGCAGATAGGTGTGCTTGTTCTGCTCGTGAAGCTTTTTCTCAAGCAGGTTGGCTAATGTCGATTTACCAGAGCCGCTTAAACCCGTTAGCCAGAATACACGAGGCGTTTGACCAAGCTTTTCAGAGCGGGTGGTCTTGTTTACTTCGTGTTTATGCCAAACAACGTTGTCGGTGGCCATTAGAAGTACCCTTCCATTTTCTTCTTCTCCATAGAGCCTGCGCTGTCATGGTCGATAACTCGGCCCTGACGTTCAGACGTCTTGGTAAGCAGCATTTCTTGGATAACTTCAGGTAGGGTAGCTGCTTCTGATTCTACCGCACCGGTAAGTGGGTAACAGCCAAGAGTACGGAAACGCACAGAGCGCATCTCTGGTACTTCACCTTCTTCTAGCGGCATACGGTCGTCGTCAACCATAATAAGAACGCCGTCGCGCTCAACGACAGGGCGAGGCTTAGAAAGGTAAAGTTGCGGAATATCGATGTTTTCTAGGTAGATGTATTGCCAGATATCTAGCTCAGTCCAGTTAGACATTGGGAATACACGAATGCTTTCGCCTTTATTAACCTGAGAGTTATAAATATTCCAAAGCTCTGGACGCTGGTTTTTTGGGTCCCAGCGGTGGTTGCTGTCGCGGAAAGAGTAAACACGTTCTTTGGCACGTGATTTTTCCTCGTCGCGTCGAGCGCCACCAAATGCCGCATCGAACTTATATTTGTTAAGCGCTTGCTTAAGTGCTTGGGTTTTCATGATGTCAGTATGTTTTGCTGAACCGTGGCTAAATGGGCCAACACCAGCTTCAACACCTTCTTCATTGATGTGAACAAGCAAATCAAAACCGTGCTTCTTAGCTTGTTCGTCACGGAACTTAATCATTTCACCAAACTTCCACGTGGTATCTACGTGTAATAATGGGAAAGGAATTTTGCCGGGCGCGAACGCTTTACGGGCGAGATGAAGCAGTACAGAAGAGTCTTTTCCTACAGAGTAAAGCATAACTGGGTTTTCAAACTCAGCAGCAACCTCACGGAAAATCTGGATACTCTCGGCTTCGAGTTGTTTCAAATGCGTTACAGACGGGATACTAGCAGTCATTTTGAAGTCCGAATTTTATGTTATATACAAAAAAGTTATATATGGGTTATTTTTCTGCATAGAACGATAACATATTTAATTTCAAAAGTAGTATGCGATTTTGCTATTTAAAATAGCTATCTTATTCCATTAAATAAAACTGTCATGCAATTGAAGCATAAGCCACTTTTTTCAAGGCCTATAAAAAGAAAAAAGCCCTGTTTAGTAATATAAACAGGGCTTGTTATTCACTTTCGTTGCGAATGACTTATTTCGTATCGTTCGCTTACCTTTCACTCAATTTGGTCTGGAAAGCGTCGAACGTATCGACCACACCTTCTCTTGGCGAGCCAGATTTACTTAAAATCATGATGGTTAAGCTAGATAAAATAAACCCAGGGACAATTTCGTACATCCAGTCACCAAGCTTTTGGCCGCCGATTTCAATAGGAAGATAAATCCACAGTAACACCGTCACTGCACCAACGATCATACCACCTAATGCAGCACGGCGAGTCATTTCACGCTTAAACAGGCTAAATAGTACAAGCGGTCCGAAGGCTGCACCAAAGCCAGCCCAAGCATTACTTACAAGCGTTAAAATGGTGCTGTCTCTATCATAAGCTAGATAGATTGCTACAAGCGCGACAACTACTACGCTGACTCGACCAGCAATAACGAGCTCGCCATCTGACGCATCACGTCTTAGGAAGGCTTGATAAAANTCACTGGTTAGTGAACTTGAGGTTACCAACAGCTGAGAAGAAATAGTACTCATGATNGCCGCTAAAATCGCAGCGAGCAGGAAGCCACCGATNAGCGGGTGGAATAGAATTTGAGATAAGTAGATGAAGACGGTTTCTGGATCGATTTCGTTTCCGTTACCTGTTACATAGGCAAGGCCGAAAAGCCCCGTCATTAACGCACCAATAATCGACACAATCATCCAACTCATACCGATATTGCGCGCAGTTGGTATATCTTTAACAGAACGTATCGCCATAAAACGCACAATGATATGAGGCTGACCAAAATAACCTAGGCCCCATGACATCAGTGAAACAATGCCTATTACGCTTAGTGCTTCATTGGTAGACGCATCCATAAATGCATCGAAAAGCGCCGGATTAATGGTATCTAAGGCGTCAATTGACGCGCCGATTCCACCCAACTCGCTAATAACAACGGCAGGTACCATAATGAGAGATACAAACATGATGCACCCCTGAACGAAGTCGGTCATGCTTACTGCCATGAAACCGCCTACGAGGGTATAAGCTACGACGACACCCGCGGTGACGTATAAGCCGGTCTCATAAGTTAATCCAAATGATGTCTCAAAGAGCTTTCCGCCAGCTACCACACCAGAAGAGGTGTAAAGCGTAAAGAAGACAACGATAACCACAGAGGCTATAACGCGCAATAAACGCGTGTTGTCAGCGAAGCGATTTTCAAAATAGTCGGGGAGGGTAATGGAGTTGTTGGCTACTTCAGTGTAAACGCGAAGGCGTGGAGCAACTAACATATAATTTGCCAGAGCACCGAGTGTCAAACCAACGGCAATCCAGCCAGCAGATAAGCCTGATACATACATTGCACCGGGTAAGCCCATGAGCATCCATCCGCTCATATCCGATGCACCTGCTGAAAGCGCGGTTACCGCGGGGCCTAGTTGGCGGCCGCCAAGCATATAGCCTTCTACGTTGGTGTCTGTCTGCCGATAAGCGAAAAGGCCTATCCCTAACATTACAACAAAATACAAACCCAACGAGATTATCGTGCCAGTAGCCATATAAATTCCCTATGTTTTTTCTTTCATGCTAACACCTATGACATAGAGTCTCTATGTCAGTCAGCGACCTTGCATGTTTTCTATACGGTAATTCGTAAATAAAGTTTGGCGAAAGGTTAAATTGGAAAAGATGCAACGCGCGCTCGACCTTCTCTTTTGGCTCTGTAGAGAAGCTCATCACACATCTTGATAATGGTGTCTAGGTTGGTTTCTCCGTTGACGTCTAACAGACCCGAAGAAAAGCTCACGGAAAACATTTCTTTTGTATTGCTCCAGTGTTTCTGGCGAGAAAGCGCGAAATTCAGCTCGTCCAGAATTCGCTTAGCAGACCTTTGGTCGGAGTCGGAAAAGTAAATCAAAAACTCTTCGCCGCCATATCGGCAGAGCTTGTCTGACTTACGAATTCGGTTTTTGATAATCTGCGTAAAGGTAGTCAACACTTCATCACCGACAACGTGGCCGTATTTGTCATTAATCTTTTTAAAGTTGTCGACATCAAGTANAGCAATACAGGACGCTTTATTGCCTTTCAGTGCTTTTTTCAAACTGTTTAGCATAGCTCGTCGCGTGAGAGCACCGGTAAGTGAGTCACGCTCAGCTAGCAAGTCGCTCTGTCGTTTTGAAATCCATAGCCATAGTGCAAGAATGATGAGAATTGTGATAATCAACGCAAAAATGGTGGTTTTCATTGCTTCTTTGTCGGTAGAAAGGCCATCTTTTTCACTTCTGAGCACAGTGAGTTCTTTTTGTCGATATCGCGCTAACTCGATATCTTTCGCAATACCGTCGGTAAACGAAGAATTTGACAACTTGAATTGCTCAGTGTTTTTTTCAACAAGAAGCCTATTGTAGGTTTTCGAATGCTCATATGCTTTTTCGTAGTCACCCGAAGCATCGTAAAGCCTAGAAAGCTCCCGCTCTAACCTAAGCTTGATTTTTTCTTTAAAACCCGAATTTGGAATAGTAGCCAGAACGATATTGCGGTAACGCTGAAGGGAGTCTTGAAATTTAGCATCATCGTTCAATACCGCAGCGTAAAGTGCATCTGCGTAAGCTGAAAGCTCCTCAGTTCTTTGTTTTACCTCTGTGGTATCAAGCTGCCTGATTTGCGTCATGACTTCTTGCGCTAGCAGTTCATATCCTTCGCTTTTTTGAAACACTACTACACGAAGTCTTTGGACATACGTCAACAACTTTTCGTGCACTGACGTTACTGTGGACAAATGCTCTATTGCGTCGTTTGACATAGCCAATGCTTCTTCAAACTTATTTTGAATTAACAATGAATCGATGGCCGAGAAGTAGGCCCAAGTCTTTACCATGGTGTTGTTATCTTGCGTTTTACTTTCAATGATCTCTTTTGAGTGGAAAAATGCTCTGCTTGGAACGAAGAGTTCCAGGTAAGCACCTCTCAGCCAATCATGTGCAATTACGTTTGATAACGCATTTTCTAAGCTTTTGTCTGATGAGTATCGAGGAAGGTGCGGTAACGCATATTCGATTTCATTAATTGCTTGTATTGGGTTCGCAAGGGTGAGTTCCATCGCTAACCATATGCTAGCTATAGCAGTGGCTCGTCGACTCCCAGTTTCTAGCGCTTCTCGCTGTAAACGGCGCAGTTCAGGAACAGAAAAATTTACCCTATGGTCAGAGCCTTTAAAATCATTTACCGCTCTAGCATAAATGTAATATGCCTTCGCAGCAGCGAAAAGCTCAGGCTTAATTGTCTTAAGCTCTTGCCAATGCTTATCTAATAGAGGCTCTTTAACGAAAAGTGGGATTCTCGGCGAGTCAGCATCATTCGCAGTATAAGTGGCCAACAAGTGTCTAAATATCACGCCTTCACTTTGCGTGTCATTCTGCAAACCGGCGCTCGTTAACATAGCAATGATATTCTCATTGCTCACCTCGCTAGGTGTATTCCAATGATAAATTGCCGTTGCAGCTATATGACTATAATTATCAAGTTTTTTTAGTCTAAGTGCGTTGGGAATATCTATACTTTGAGCAAAGACAGTGAAACAAGCTATTGCAGGAATCAAAAGGCAAATCATTAGCCTTGTAAAACGAAACCAAGCGCTCATTGTGATGGAGACCTCTTTACTGCGGGTAAGTGAATGAAGTGATTAACTGAAATTAAAACGGACGTTTTAACCTTTAAGTCGGAGTATAAGTTTTATTGAACAGGGTTTCATCTTAATTTTGGGCAAAAAAATCGGCCCATAGGGGGCCGACGAAGGGAAGTGCTAAAGATACGCACTTTTTTGGAACGCTTTACAGTTACAT
>JGI12090J13086_1000208_pt1 | contig 11228 bp, 10 predicted proteins | sample DeeseametaMP0960_FD_13086 | JGI IMG/M metagenome (IMG submission 13086)
ATAGGACAGGCATCCAGTCGTGGCTCGCCTCGTGAGGAGTGGCAAGAAAGATAAAATCGACACCGTCAGCCATTTCTTTTAATGCCGCATCCGAAATAGGCGTCAGTGTGGCATTAACGTGAGCCAAGTTGCCGTGAAGCTCTGCAATATTTTTACTCGCATCGCTACTATTCTCAGATACGTAAGTCCCCGCTAATGCAAGTTTAGGGTGCTGAATAACTAACTGAACAAGTTGTGCCCCTGTGTAACCACTGGCACCAATAATCGAAACGCTGTACATAATTAAAAATTCAATAAAAGGAGAAAAAAACACTTTTTACCTTTGTAAACTGGTTGGGCGTAAATCCTTGCCTAACCGCTACCACATTACAAAGGTAAAAAGTGTGCTACCGCAAAAGCATAGAAAGGCGCACGCATCGTCGTACGCTATGCATCGTGTAGCCAGCCAGGGGAGAGGTAAACTCTTTATCGTTGCCAGTGGTTGAACCAACAACGCGAGTTGGTTGTGTCATCATCAATTCCTATCAAGTCGCAACTCAAAATTATGAGTTGGATGCTTTAACCGTCGACTAGTGTATCTAATCTGAATGTTTATGCAATAAAAATGTATAAATATTTTGTTGGGTGGTTGCAGCGACTACGCCACAAAAAATATAACTAATAATATATTTATAGTTGTGACAGTAAGTTGACAAGTTACGCAATAGAACTGAATATTTATACTCACTGTATGGCATGGTTGAGTGGAAATGTTTACCAGTAATGCACGTCGTTCATCATTAATGCGTGATATGACTAGTTACAGTGTCTAACCATGCAAAGCTGGTAAATTGTTACCGTATGTCGACAGTGGCCGTGAGTATTGGTTGTTAGGATTAACTCGGAAAATAAAATGGGCAAACTTACCTTGGCGCTTGTTGCGCACGATCATAAAAAGCCTGAGCTACTTGCTTGGGTTAAGCAGCACATTGATGTGCTCAAACAGTGTAATTTAGTGGGAACAGGCACAACAGGCGGTTTAATTGCCAATGAAACGGGGCTAGAAGTTACGCGCTACAAAAGTGGCCCGCTTGGGGGCGACCAGCAGATAGGAGCACTCATCGCTGAGAATAAGCTAGATGCACTTTTCTTTTTCTGGGATCCGCTAAACCCAGCGCCTCACGACCCTGACGTTAAAGCGCTGCTACGACTGTGTTCGGTATGGAATGTACCAGTTGCCTGCACACCCGCCACAGCTGACCTAGTAATAACGTCGCCGCTTTTTCTGTCACCCGACTACAAGCCAGTTAAACCGAATTTTTAAGATTGGTTAAATCAACGGCCTTGTAGTTTGGTGGGCAGAAGCTGGTCTTTAGGTTAATTGAAACCTCGTTGAACGAACTGGTAGGCAGCATCTGCTGCCTTGTTGGTTATTCCGGTGGTTATATCATCAGTCTGAATAGATGCGGTGGCATCACTCGCCTGCGTTTGTGGCGCACCTGAAATGTTAGCACTTACCTTACTGTCGATGCTTGGATTGCTAAAAACTGACGCGAGTAAAGACTGCCCCATCGACCACATATTGTTTGAGATGCTTTGTCCTGTCACATTCTCTACGGTCAAATCGATAGCGTTATACATTAATCCGCCTATTCCGCCATATAAAAAACTTCCCGCCAAGCTTGCTGCCGCGGCCGTGTGATTTGACGTGGTTGCTTCATAAATATCCGAAACTATGGGTAGGTGATTTGCAATGTTTAACGCATCAAATCCGTCTTTAAGATCAAGCCCATCGTCTCCGAAAGCGCCGGAATACAAATTATCGAAGAGTGTTGGAGTAGTATCACTTTGATTATTGGCAGCCGTGTTGCTATCACCATTTCCCAGAACGCTAGTAGTAGCATTTACGGACGTATCATTGTTGGTAACTAGCGATTGAAATACATTGTTTTGCAATGCATTTAACAGCGTGCCTTGCATGGTGGCAATTGCATCATCCGATAAAACCCCATTGACGCTACTCGTACCAGAAAGCAAAGATAATGCGCCTTGAACATCGCTGGCTGTGCCGGTAAGTATATTAGATTGTGTTGAGAGATTAGCTTCGCCTGATATTTTGCTGTCGATTGCATCAGCTTCATTCGGTTGATTCTCTATTGCGAGTAACGATGCGAACAAAGACGGCAAAGACTGGCCGCTGGTTGCCGCTTCATTGGCTACTTCTGTTGAATTTGCCGATTTATTTTCAATGTCAGCAGTATGTAAACCAAATTTTGAAAGTAGTGCGCTGACGCCATTTTCAGCAGTGTTAGTTGTTGTTTTTTCTAAGGCCATAACATCCCCTTACCCGCAGGCATATATTTGATTTGTAAAGGTTTTGCAAATAAGTCAAGTGAACGAGATTTCTTTTGATTTGTTCGTTTACACTTGCTCCTGTTAGGTCATGGATGGCACTTAATTTACACACTGCATAAAAATTAACACTGAGCAATGTCATGAAAGTTCGATGCCATATACACACACTAATCGCAATCTTTACACTTGGTGGTTGTGCCCAAACACTCACTGACGAAGAACAGGTTGTTCAAAGTAGCCCTACCAACCCAAATGTGTCGCAACGAGCTGTGAAGCCTGTTGAGGAAGAGCCGTCGCCCGGTGATCCACGCTACTCACCCCCTAGGATGGAGCCAACGTCTACCTTGCATGTACCCACAGGGTCACTATTTAATCCTGAGCACTCTGTAGGGCTTTATGAACGCCACGCAAGCTTCAAAGTGGGGGATATGATTCTAGTTAAGCTTGAAGAACAGACGCAGTCGGAGAAGTCGCTCGATTTTAATACAGACAAAAACACATCCTTTGATTTATCTCCCGTCACACTAAAAGTGGGGGGAATTCGAATTGACGAAGATGACGTTGAGGTGGAGCACGAACAGGACAGTGAGTTCGCCAGCTCTGCTAAAACTAAGCAGTCAAATTCGATGAGTGGCAGCATTACCGTGTATGTTACGGGAATAACGCCGGCAGGGAATTTACTGGTAACGGGTGAAAAGTGGATAACGATGAACAGAGGAAAAGAATACATTCGCTTTTCAGGAGAGGTCAGAAAAAAAGATGTGGATGAAAGTAATACCGTATTGTCTTCAAAAGTCGGCAACGCGTTAATTGAGTATAGCGGTACGGGTGAGCTGCAAGATAATCAGCAGCGAACGGTGATTGGCAAGCTGTTTTCAATATTTGGATAAGCGCGATGAAAGGCCCTATTTTGCCAAGCTTACGCATCAGTCTTACTGCTTTGCTGGTACTACTTCCTTCTTTGGTTACTCAGCACGCATGGGCTCAATGGGTACAGGGTGAAGCTACAATGGCACTCGCTGGCGCAGAACTTAGCGACGTGAGAACCAGCGCCATACAAAATGCTATTGCTGATGCGGCTTTTCGCAGTGGCAGTACCATTTCCGCGCAGGATATCACGGTAGACGGGCTACTCCTTTCCAGCAAAGCCGAAATTCGTTCTCAGGGCAGAGTTCAAAGAGTAGAGATCATAAGCGAAACACTCAAAGAAGACGCGCTTACAGTGGTGGTGAATGTAAACATTACGCCTCTGTTCAATTGCACTAACAACGGACTNGCCCATCGTATTTTAGTGACAGAATTTCCTTTAACATCACCCCAACAGGCCGCTACTGGCATGCTCTATTCATTTGGCAGCCACGTGTCTCAACGATTTGCTCAGCAACTCAACGGTCTTTATCAAAGTGGAGATGTAAGCCAGATTCCTGTTTCTCTTATTAACGCTAACACCTGGTTAACCTCCAGTTTGTCAGACATTGATTTAACGGCTATGTCGACCTTTCTGCGAAGTGAATATGGGCAGCAGTTCGTGGTATTCGGGTTTGTAAAGGACATTTCTCTTTTCGAACAGGTGTCGCAGGCTACCTCGGTATTTGAAACTGATGGTGTTGCGCTTCGCCGGAATTTTACCGTTCAGGTTTACGTGCTCGACACTTTCAAAGCCAAGGTGATTTTTAATGATAGCTATCACAGCGAGGCCGATTGGCCCTTTTCTCAACATTATTCGGTGGATATGAGCAACAGTTTGTTGTGGCGCAGTGATTTTGGGCGCATGGTCCTCAACACGGTACACGCTGCTATTACTGACATTCACGCGGCACTTCAGTGCGAAACGACTTATGCGCAGGTCATTGATATCTCGCCTGACTACATTGCTATAGATCTGGGTAAAAATAGTGGGTTAGCCGTGGGCGATGAGTTTTCATTGGTTAAGCAACGGGCGCTGCCTGCGTTGGGCTTATCAAGAAAGCCGGGACTGTTTTCAACGAAGACTTTGACTTTGCAGGTGTACGAAGTTTCTGATGACGTCAGCTTGCTTAAAGCGGAGTCAGGTAGTGATAGCGTACATATTGGTGACTTTGTCACGCCGTTAACTCTCTCGGCGAAACGTAGTTTAAAAGAAAGTCAGCAGGTTGGAAGCCAGCCATAAAAAAGGCTGGCCAAGGCCAGCACTTTTTACGGTGGGTTAGGGNGTTACTGAATACTAAGAACGCAGTAAGTCACGTAGCTTTCGACCTTCTTCGCGCTGCGCTTTTAACTCAGCTTGCTGTTCAGGCGTTAGTACTGCNAACATGGCCTGGCGCTGTTTGGCCTTTTCAACACCAGCACTGACAAGGTCGTCTTTGTACTGGGCAACAAGAGCGTTCCAAGAGTCTTGTGAGAAAGACGAGCTTCTAATCAGATCGCGCTGGGCTTCCTTGAAGCTTCGCAACGTTTCTCTATTGGCTTTGGATGTATCCTTGAATGATTCACGAAGTTCAGCAAGATTTGCCAGCTGATCATCGGTCAGGTCAATGCCTTTAAACGGCGTGCCATCCCGCTGGTGATCTCTGTCGCCTCTTTCACCTTTACCGTGACCACGGAATTTTTTGCCTTTGCCTTCATCATCCATACGTTTTGCAAATTGTGACTTTTGCTCGTCAGACGCGTTGCGTCGCTTATCGCCTCTCGCCGCTCTTTTTTGATCTCTACTTTCTTCGCGTGCCAAGACTTTCGCTTGCTGCTCTTNACTTAGCACGTTAAAAATATTGTGGCGTAGTTGCGCAAGCGCAAAGTGTTTCGACTCACGCTCTTCAAGTTGAGTTTGTATAAAGGTGCTGATTTGTGCCTCAGAAGCAGTTTCAAAATCGAAACTTGGCTTCTCACTATCGTGATTTTCAGGTCGAGGGTTAGCGTCTTTAAATGCGCTTATGAGTGTTTTTATCTCTTCGCGTTGNGCGTCGCTTAAGCTTAAACCGCGAAGGTGTTTAACAATTTCTTTAACCGGTTCGTGGTGACGCATACCAGGGCCTGNTGGCTGAGCCAACGCAAGTCCACCTAAGCTAATCGCCGCTACAGTTGCACTAGCAATTAATAACTTTTTCATTGTCGTCTCCTTTTTGTTCGGACACGTTAATCCTAGCGTGATAAATACAAAAAGCAGTCAACACACTGTAAAGCTTCTGTAAAGGTGATGCCGTTTTGTAATTGTAAAGGTCTGAAAAGATATAGTATGCGTTTGTCAGTGTTTTTCGTTTAATTTAGACAAGACTCACCACAAGCGCAGGTTGAAGTTTATAAAAATTACAGGCACTTTCATGAATCAAAGGTCAGCAGTTCCAACCGTTAAAGAGTTTAATACCATGAGTTCAGATTTTCATTTGCAGTCTATCCTTGTTATTGATGATGACCTTGAGCTAACTGAAATGCTCTCCACGTACCTGTCGAGTATGGGTTATCAAGTGCAAGTGCGTAACGACGGCGAAGAAGGGTTATCTGAAGCTGTATCTGGACGACATTACGATCTTATTTTATTGGATGTGATGATGCCAAAGATGGATGGCTTCGATGTGTTGAAAAAACTTCGTGTCAGCCATAGCACGCCTGTACTTATGTTGACAGCAAGAGGCGATGATTACGACCGCATTTTAGGTCTGGAAATGGGCGCCGATGATTATTTACCGAAACCGTTTAACCATCGTGAGCTGGTGGCACGAATAAAAGCGATTGTGCGTCGTCATAATCTTTCCTCAACGGGAGGAGCGGTTGAACAAGATTTATTTGTGAATGGCATCTTTTTAAGCCCAAGTAGCCAGCTCGCTAAAGTAGACGATGTGGAATTAACGCTAACCACAACTGAGTTTTTAATTTTGCGCTTACTAATGCTAAATGCCGCTCAGCGGGTAACGAAAGAAGAAATAAGCTTAAAGATACTCGGCAAGCCACTGCAAGCTTTTGACAGAAGCATTGATATGCATGTTAGCAATCTGCGAAAGAAAATCAGTGCAGTAGCCGTAGATGAAAAAATAAAAACCATCCGCGGAGTAGGGTACATGTTAATTGTTGGAAGCCATTAATGGTAAAACTGTTACGCAGCATCAGCCCAACGCGGGCCATCATGGGCCGTTTGTTTCTGTGGTTTTGGGCAACGTTCATTGTTACATCGCTTTTGGCCATTTGGGGAAGTCGCCTCTTTTTTGAAGACCTTCAAGTTGTGCAAATAAAGCCTCGCGAAGTAGAAGATTTAAATCAAGCCATTGAGCGGATGCAGCGTGGGCGCTTTCAGGACCTACCGTTACATGAGACGCTAGATCGCAATTCACGTGGCGTGAGAGGTCGACTGGTTGCGGTAGATATTCGCGACAACCGCCTTATTTCAGGTGGAGGCCCTCCGCTTCGTGACAACGATAAAGAAGATTTACTGCGTTTGGTAAATCAAACCTCCCCGATTGCAGTAAAGCGCGGCGCATTCAAAATTCTCGGCCCGGTTTTCTTCGAGCGAGACAATTCACGCTTTGCGCTTTTTGCGGTAAAGCTAGATATGCCCGAAAAGCAAACTCCTCCGGTTCTGCTGTTTTTGGCGATTGCACTTATTACTACCACGCTTTTGAGCTGGCTATTCGCCAAAACGCTGACCAACCCTATTTTGCACATTCAGGGTTCAGCAAAACGTTTAGCAAGCGGCGACTGGCAAACGCGGGTGGGCAAGGCTGCCAAGCGTCAGGATGAGTTAGGCCAGTTGGCGCGCGATTTCAATAAAATGGCTGAACAGCTCGAATCAATGTGGGGCGCACAGAAGCGATTATTGGCTGATGTCTCTCACGAACTTCGTTCACCCCTAGCGCGACTGCAAATGGCGCTAGGTCTTGCTCATCAGCAAAATGTAGACCCTGCCACGTTATCTCGTGTTGAGCGGGAGGCTGATCGTATGGAAGCGCTGGTAAGCCAATTACTTACTCTTAGTCGTGCTGAAGCTGGCGAAGCCAACATGCAAAAACACGCTTTGTCTTTAGTGCTCAACGATGTGCTGACCGACGCTAACTTTGAAGTGGCAAACAAAAACAAGCAGTTAAAAATTGACGATATACCTAAAAAAACGGTAGTCATTGACAGCATGATGTTTTGCCGCGCTGTGGAGAATGTTCTTCGCAATGCCATACGTCATAGCAAACTCGTCACGCATATTGCGTTTAGCGAAGATGCGCAGTATTGGTGTATTCACATTACAGATGACGGCGACGGGTTAACCATTGAGGAATGTGAGCGTATATTTTCACCGTTTTACAGGGCAACTCTTGCCAGAGAGCGCGAGTCAGGAGGCGTAGGCTTGGGCTTATCCATTGCAAAAGCGGCAGTTGAGTTGCATCATGGACGCATAATCGCTGAACCTGCTGAGCGCGGTGGGCTACGAGTTACTATGTCATTTCCCAAGTTATGATTGGGAACGTAGATAGCACTCCGTAGCCTAATAAAGAGCGCAATTTGACTGTAATAGGGTATTTATGAACTGGACGTTCACGTCTGAAAATAACTTAGCCAGCACTTTTGCCACGTATATCAATCCCTTCTGGCAAAACAGTGTTACTCAGGGCCACTTCTCTGGGAAAGACAATATCAAGGTACGCTTTGCGCACTGTATCCCAGAATCGCCGCGAGCTACCATTGTAATATGCTCTGGTCGAATCGAATCTTATTTAAAGTACAAAGAGTTCATTTACGATCTCTATCAAAATGGTTTCGCCGTATTCATCTTAGATCACAGAGGCCAAGGTTTGTCAGACAGGATGACCCGTGACCCTCAGCATGGTTATGTTGCCGATTTTGACGACTACGTTGATGACTTCGTTATGTTCGTAGAAACTATTGTAAAGCCACTGCAGCAAGGCCCGTTACAGCTGGTATGCCATTCGATGGGGGGCGCCATTGGTGCACTCACGTTGCTGCGTCTTCCGAATTTGTTTTCAAAAGCCGTTTTAGCTTCACCCATGTTTGGCATTAAACCGGCTCTGCCCAATTGGTTGGCGAATGGCTTAATTCGCACAGGCCTTGCGGTAAACAGGATGAAAAAGAAAGATGCGGGGTACTTTTTTGGTCAAACCCCGTATATCGCGTTTCCTTTTTCACTTAATAAGCTCACCCACAGCAAAACCCGCTATGCTCTGTTTCGTGAACTGTATGACGAAGAGCAGGATATTCAGCTTGGTGGCGTGACTACAGAGTGGTTGGCAGCGGCACATCAGGCTATGAACAAAATTGAAAGTAGCGCACGCGCTATTACAACGCCCTCGCTTGTATTAAGTGCAGACGATGACGCGATTATTGATAATAACCGTCAGCGCCGCGTGGCNCAGCTTATGCCAAATGCAAAACTTGAAATAGTGCCCCGCGCTTACCATGAGCTATTCACCGAGTCTGACGANATTCGNGAGCGCTCTGTGGCGCGTATTCTCGACTTTTTGACAGAAGACTCGTCTACATAAGTGCAGCCAAAGCTAACATTTAGTTAGGTAATCNTACTTAAGAGCAGCGCTTTCTATTTCACAGGTAATAAAAGTGTGCGCAAGGGTGATGAAGAATGGCGTTTCGGTATAAAATAAACGAGTTGTTAACTGTGAAGGTAATTTAAAAAAGCATGCTCGATATCGTACTCTATCAGCCAGAGATCCCGCCAAATACGGGAAACATCATCCGCTTATGCGCAAACAGTGGCTTTACGTTGCACTTAATCGAGCCCTTGGGCTTTGAATGGGACGATAAACGCGTTCGACGCGCAGGTTTAGATTATCACGAGTTTGCTCACGTAAAGCGCCACGCCAGTTTAGACGCTTACCTGAATGATGCTAAGCCAAAACGGGTTTTCGCTTGCACAACGAAAGGCAAAGCATTTCACAGCGATGTGTCTTATCAAAAAGGCGATGCGTTAATTTTCGGACCGGAAACCCGAGGTTTACCAGACGACTATATTCAATCGCTTCCCCCAGAGCAGCGTGTTCGCATCCCTATGTTGCCAGACAGTCGTAGTATGAACTTGTCTAATGCAGTATCGGTATTTGTGTATGAAAGCTGGCGTCAGTTTGGTTACGAGGGTGCTCGTTAGTACTTTCTTTAACGCTTACTGTTTTGCTAAAAACTCTTTTAACCATTTAAATCAAAAGCTTATTCAGCCTTTAAAAATGTCTGTAAAGATAGCGTAAATGTAAAGATTGTCTCTCGTGGCGAATCTTTACATTCGCTATATTGCATTCAGTTTTTTTTATGGATCGAATGCTTTGAAACTCCCTCTACCCATTAAAGTACTGCTCATTGCAATTATTGTGTTTGTGCCTGCTTATGCTGTTTATGCATGGCTATACTCACCTCAGACAAATACCGAATATCTCTTTCAAGNTGCAAAGATACGAGACATCGAATTAAATTTGGTGTCTACAGGTCAGCTTGAGCCCAAGCGCTACGTAGAGGTAGGNGCGCAGGTTTCAGGTCAGGTAGACAATATTCACGTAGAAGAGGGGGATATTGTTAAAGAAGGCGATTTGCTGGTAGAGATCGATGCCCGTGTATTTGAAACACAAGTACAGAACTCTCAAGCGGCGCTGGACAGCAAAAAAGCACAGCTGGCTCAGCTGCGGGCAGAGCGAGAACTCGCCGAAGTGAGATCGCAACGCAATCAAAATTTGTTTAAGCAAAATGCAGTCAGCCAAGATGTAGTCGTAAGCAGCGATACAAACCTTAAAGTTATCGATACCAAGATCACGGCGAGCATCGCACAGATTAAAGCCGACGAAGCCTCGCTGGAAGGGGATATTACTAAGCTCGGGTTTGCAAAGATATTTGCGCCAATATCCGGGACTGTAGCCACCTTACCGGTGCGTGAGGGGCAAACCCTGAATGCCAATCAAAACGCCCCCGTATTGCTTCAAATTTCCGATTTATCAGTAATGACCCTACGCGCAGAAGTGTCTGAAGCCGATGTGCAGAAAATAAAGCGCGGCATGCCAGTCTATTTCTCTACCTTGGGTGATAACAAAACCTTCTACCACTCTACCGTTCGTCAAGTGCTACCTACACCCACCGTACTCAACGACGTNGTGCTATACCAAGTGCTAATCGATGTTGAGAATCCTGATCGCACGTTAATGGACGCCATGACTACCCAAGTGTTCTTTGTGCAAGAGCAGGTGAAAGGCGCGCTTTCTGTGCCGTTAGCGGCAGTAAAAGGACGAGCTCGCAATCAATTCGTGATGCTTAAACAGGGCGATGAGGTGGTTCGCACGCCAGTAAAAGTAGGCATAAAAAATAGAACCCATATTCAAATTATAGAAGGCCTATCAGAAGGTGATGAAGTGGTTGTGGGTCTAGCAGACGGCACCGCAATGCCGGCCGCGGGCATGCGCAGAGTGCCGGGTGGGCAGCCGCCATCAGGCCCACCGCGCCGCCGTGACGGATTCTAATATGTCGTTAATACAGCTTAATGGCGTATCACGNCGCTACAAAACNGAAGGNTTTGAAGTNACCGCATTNGANAANGTTTCNTTATCAATCGATAAGGGNGAATTTGTCGCCATTATGGGGCANTCNGGGTCNGGNAAGTCGACCTTGATGAATATCCTAGGNTGTTTAGACACCCCTTCAGAAGGGGAGTACCGTATNCACGGNCAGTCAGTNTCCTCGCTAAACCCCGATCAACTTTCTGCCCTTCGCTTGAAAACGTTCGGGTTTGTTTTCCAACGCTATCAGCTACTGTCGTCGCTAAATGCGACTGAAAATGTGGCACTGCCAGCAATATACAGCGGTACGTCTAGCGAAGATCGCACTCAAAAAGCGCAACAGCTGCTCGATAAACTTGGCCTTTCAAGCAGAAAAGAGCACAAACCCGGAGAGCTTTCAGGTGGTCAACAACAGCGTGTCTCGGTAGCGCG
>JGI12090J13086_1000212_pt1 | contig 11151 bp, 9 predicted proteins | sample DeeseametaMP0960_FD_13086 | JGI IMG/M metagenome (IMG submission 13086)
CGGTGGTTTGCTTAACAGCGCTGGTACGAATGCGCGACTAGGCAAAAGCCGTTATCTAATCGCAGAGGCTGACGAGAGCGATGCGTCCTTCCTTCATTTGCAGCCGATGGTTTCCGTGGTGACCAATATTGAAGCCGACCATATGGATACTTATGGTGGCGATTTCTCAAAGGTGAAAGATACCTTTGTTGATTTCTTGTCGAACCTACCCTTTTACGGGCAGGCCATCGTGTGCGGTGACGATGCAAATATTCAAGAGATTCGCCCTCGTATAGGCCGAAGTATTCTGACCTACGGTTTTGAATCTCACAATGACTATCGCGCAGAAAATGTTTCACTGTCATTCGGTAAAGCGAATTTTACGGTTATTCGCCCAGAACGCGAACCGTTAGATATAACGTTGAACCTCACCGGTAACCACAATGTGCTTAATGCGCTTGCTTCTATCGCTGTAGCAACGGATGAAGGTGTAGATGACGACGCTATCATTCGCGCACTAGCCAGCTTTGGCGGCATAGGCCGTCGTTTCGAGCAGCTAGGTACGTTTACTACCAGTAAAGGCGAGGTGTGTTTAGTCGATGACTATGGTCACCACCCAACGGAAGTAAGGGCGACAATCGCTGCGGCTCGTGCAAACTGGCCTGATAAGCGCTTGGTTATGGTTTACCAGCCACATCGCTTTACGCGCACCCGCGACCTTTACGAAGACTTTGTTGAAGTACTGTCGAGTGTTGATGCTTTGTTGCTTCTGGATGTTTACGCAGCCAGTGAACAACCTATTGAAGGCGCTGACAGTAAAGCGTTGTGCCGTTCCATTCGTCAGCGCGGTCAAATAGAGCCTGTGTACGTAGGTGACAAAGACGCCTTACCAGCTATTTTGGCGAATATCATGCAAGATGGCGACATCGTTATGACCCAAGGGGCGGGCAACATCGGACAAATTGCTAAGCTCTTAGCTCGTCACGCGCTAGAGCCGATCACACTTGCAAAGGAAGGGGAATAAGATGTTTACACCTTCAGTAAGTATTCACTCACAGAAAACCCACTCGCCGAACGAGTATGGCAAAGTAGCTGTGCTGCTCGGCGGTGACTCTGCTGAACGGGAAGTATCGCTTAATTCGGGCAATGCGGTGTTAAATGCATTGTTACGACAAGGCGTAGATGCGTTTGCGTTTGACCCAGCAGAGCGACCTCTGACCGACCTTATCGACCTCAACGTCGATAGAGCGCTCATTATGCTGCACGGTCGCGGTGGTGAAGATGGCTCTATGCAAGGAGCCCTTCAGTTCCTAAAAATCCCCTACACGGGGAGCCGAGTTTTAGGTTCTGCACTGGCAATGGACAAAATTCATACTAAGCAAGTGTGGCAAAGTTTAGGCTTACCCACTGCAAAATATGAAATTGCTGATAAAAGGCACTTTGAAGCTGGTAAGTGCAGCGCTATAATGGATAAATTGGGGAATGAAGTCATGGTAAAACCGGCCAGAGAAGGGTCGAGTATTGGCATGGCGAGAGTGACAAGCGCTAAACAGCTCGAAACTGCCATTCAGGACGCCTTTAAATACGATAATCAAGTCCTGTTAGAGCAGTATATAGATGGCCCCGAATTCACTGTTTCTGTATTGCAGGGACAGGCGTTGCCGTCTATTCGCATGTCTACTCCACATACATTCTATGATTATGCTGCGAAATATCAGGATAATACAACAGAATACTATTGCCCAAGCGGCTTGTCTGAAGAGCAAGAAGCACAGCTAGCAAAACTAGCATCCCGTGCTTTTGATGCTATTTCTGGCAGCGGCTGGGGTAGAATTGACGTTATGCAGGACAACCAAAGGCAGTTTTATTTGCTAGAGGCGAACACAGTGCCTGGCATGACAGAAAAAAGTTTGGTGCCTAAGGCAGCCAAAGTTGCAGGATTAACTTTTGATGAACTGGTATTAAGTATTCTTTCTACCAGTTTTGATGACGTTGCAAACAAGGCGTAAACGTGGCAGATACCAATACTAATCAAGGTAAGCCCGCTTCTGCAAAGAGCGGCAAAAGTAAAACGGCAGTGTGGGGCGGCGTCGCTTTCTTACTGTTTGTTATTGCAGGATTAGTGTTTGGTGGGCTTAAAGCAAACCAGTATTTGCAGGATGAACAGCAAATGCCGGTACAGGTTATCGATTTTTCTGGTGATTATCAGCACATCGATATTACCAAGCTAGAGCGTTTAATACGCAAGGCGCAGCCTGGAAGCTTTTTTCGCGCTTGACGTCAACGAAGTATTTGAGCTTGTTGAAGCGCAGCCCTGGGTTTATCGCGCGTCAGTAAGAAAGAAGTGGCCAAATACGTTAAAAATTTATTTGGTTGAGCAGCAGCCAGTTGCGCAATGGAATGAAGATTTGTTGTTAAACCCTTATGGCGATACGTTTAACGACGAAGGCGTGAAGTTAGACTTACCGCGCCTTTACGGCCCAGGTGGCAGCGAAAAAACCGCCCTTGAAGGCTACAACGCCATGCACGCGTTGATTGCGACGACGGATATGACGTTAGACGAGCTGTCATTAAGCGAGCGATTTGCATGGCAAGTGCAGTTGAAAAACGGCATTAAATTGAATTTAGGACGTCAGGAGTTTATCGATAGGCTACAACGCTTTATTGATGTTTATCCACTTCTGGCGCAACAAGAGAAGGCGGTGAAATACGTCGACCTTCGCTATGACACGGGCGTAGCAGTCGGATGGAAAGACGACAGCGCCACAGATGAAGAGAGTTAAGGAAACCATGTCAAAACCTGCTGAACGCAATTTGATTGTAGGACTAGATATCGGCACCAGCCAAGTAAAAGCTGTTGTGGGTGAATTACTAGAAGATGATCAAATCAGTATTGTTGGCGTGGGCACCCATGCATCGAAAGGCATGGATAAGGGCGGCGTTAACGATTTGAACCTGGTGGTGAAATCGGTCCAGCGTGCAGTAAACGAGATGGAGTTAATGGCAGATTGCCGNGTGTCTTCAGTTTTTATGTCTATCTCGGGACGACACGTTAAGTGCCAAAATGAAAATGGCATGGTACCGATTAACAATCAGGAAGTAACACAAGAAGACGTAGATAACGTTATTCATGCAGCGCGCAGTGTGCCAATTGCAGCGGAACGTCGTCTACTACACGTGTTACCACAAGAATTTACTATTGATGTGCAGGAAGGGATTAAGAACCCTATTGGCATGTCGGGAGTAAGAATGGAAGCGGATGCTCACATTATTACCTGTGCCGACGATATGGCGAAAAATATGGTGAAATGTGTTGAGCGTTGTGAACTTAATGCCGATCAACTGATCTTTTCAGCATTGGCATCAAGTTATGCGGTACTGACTGACGACGAGCGCGAGCTTGGCGTATGTGTGGTTGATATCGGTGGTGGTACCATGGATATGGTTATCTACACCGATGGCGCTATTCGTCACACGGCGGTAATACCGGTTGCGGGTAATCAAATTACCAGCGACATCGCTAAAATATTTAGAACGCCTATTAGCAATGCAGAAGAAATTAAGGTGAATTACGCCTGTGCATTGAAAGATATGGTGAGTATGGAAGACAGCATTGAAGTGCCTAGCGTGGGCGGACGCCCAGCTAGAGTGATGTCTCGTCATACGTTAGCTGAGGTGATTGAACCTCGCTATCAAGAGCTTTTTGAGCTGGTACATGATGAAATTCGTGCCAGCGGTCTGGAAGAGCAAATCGCTGCAGGCCTTGTGCTTACAGGCGGTACCGCTAAAATGGAAGGTGCCGTGGAATTTGCCGAAGAACTTTTCCAGATGCCCGTGCGCGTGGGCAAACCCATCAACGTAAAAGGCTTGTCCGAATATGTTGATGACGCTGGATTTGCGACAGTCGTAGGACTGCTGCAATATGGCAAAGTACAATCTGACAATAAGAAGTCCAGTACGCAGAAGACCGGTGAAAGCTTATTTCATCGAGTGCAAAGCTGGTTTAAAGGTGAATTTTAATTTTATTTTGGGGGCGCTATAGCTACGGCATCAAGGCTAGCAGGAAGCAATTAGCCTAAGGGAATGACCTGGCGTAGTGTTTAAAAGACGTACAACCGGAGAGTAAGTATGTTCGAATTAATGGATAGTCACGGCGAAGAAGCCGTAATCAAAGTCATCGGTGTCGGTGGCGGCGGCGGCAATGCCGTTGAGCACATGGTGTCTCAAAGCATTGAAGGCGTAGAATTTATTGCAGTTAACACCGATGCACAGGTGCTTCGCAGCTCAAGTGCAGATGTTACACTTCAAATTGGCTCAAGTGTAACAAAAGGGTTAGGTGCGGGTGCTGATCCGAATATTGGTCGTGAAGCTGCACAAGAAGACAGAGAAACCATTCGTCAGGCGCTAGACGGTGCAGATATGGTTTTCATCACTGCCGGTATGGGCGGTGGTACAGGAACGGGCGCAGCGCCAGAAGTGGCAAAGATTGCTCGTGAAATGGGCATCCTTACGGTAGCGGTAGTTACCAAGCCATTCCCATTTGAAGGTAAAAAACGCACCTCGTTTGCGGAACAGGGCATTGTTGAGTTGTCTAACAACGTTGACTCGCTAATTACCATTCCTAATGAAAAGCTGTTAAAAGTAATGGGTCCAGGCACGCCGCTTCTTCAAGCGTTTAGCGCAGCAAATGACGTATTACGCGGTGCAGTTCAAGGTATTGCTGAACTGATTACCCGTCCTGGTCTAATCAACGTTGACTTCGCAGACGTACGTACCGTTATGTCTGAGATGGGTAAAGCGATGATGGGTAGTGGCGCTGCAAGCGGTCCAGACCGTGCTGAAGAAGCTGCTGAAGCCGCGATTGCCAGCCCGCTTCTTGAAGATATCGACTTGTCAGGCGCGCGCGGTATTCTTGTAAATATCACTGCGGGTCCAGATTTCGCCATCGACGAGTTTGAGACTGTTGGTAACGCCGTTAAAGCGTTTGCCTCAGAGAATGCCACAGTGGTTGTGGGTACAGTGATCGATATGGAAATGACAGACGAGCTTCGCGTAACGGTTGTTGCAACCGGTATTGGCGCAGAGCGCAAGCCTGACATTTCGCTAGTAAGCTCTGAAGGCTCTCGTCTAACACAGCCTGCAAAAGAATACGGTAACACGCAATCAAGTGAACCACGTTCTGCAGTAGGCGGTACAGAGGGCAATCAGGCGCTGAAGGCCGACGACAGTGCACAGCCAGAAAATGATTTGGAATATTTAGATATTCCTGCATTTCTTCGTAAGCAGGCAGACTAATTTAGCTGCCTGAAACGGAAGGGAATTATTTCGCGTTTGTGATGTCTCACCTAGTAAGGTGTATTTATACAACGTGAAAAATTTCGCGTGGATAGGTTGATTAAATACGTAATCTGACAGAGTTAAATCCGTCAGAACGGGTGTTTTTTGACATGTGAGTAATAACTCACTATAATTCGCGCCCGCTTTTTTTAATAGGTAAAAGCTTAAGCAGATGATTAGACAACGTACAATCAAGCAATCGGTACAAGAGACCGGAATTGGGCTTCATAAAGGGGAAAAGGTCACAATGACTCTCCGACCTGCGCCAGCAAACACGGGTATCGTGTTTAGGCGTGTTGACCTTGAACCACATGTTGACATACCTTCGCGTGCGAACGCGGTAGGTAATACCATGCTGTGTACGTGCCTGAATAACGAAGACGGTGTGACTATCCAAACGGTAGAACACTTAGCGTCTGCGCTTGCAGGTTTAGGTATCGACAATATTATTGTTGAAGTAGACAGTAACGAGCTGCCAATTATGGACGGAAGTGCTAGCCCGTTCGTATTCTTGCTTCAATCTGCCGGTATCGAAGAACTAAACGCGCCTAAGCAATTTATTCGTATTAAAAAGCCAGTTCGTGTAGAAGATGGCGATAAGTGGGCCGAATTAGTGCCTTATGACGGTTTCCGCGTTGATTTCCAAATTGACTTTGAGCATCCTGTGATCAGTCAAACTCGTCAGCATATGGTGATGGATTTTGATTCATGCTCATATGTAAGCGAAGTTAGCCGTGCACGAACTTTTGGTTTTATGCGCGACTTAGAGTACATGAATGCTAACAACCTAGCGTTGGGTGGCAGCATGGAAAACGCAGTGGCGTTGGACGAATTCCGCGTACTCAACCCTGAAGGGTTGCGCTATGACGATGAGTTCTTAAAGCATAAGATTTTGGATGCTATCGGTGACTTATACCTTGGCGGCCATAGTCTAATTGGTGAATTGCGTGCGTACAAAACAGGCCATGGTCTGAATAACAAGCTATTAAATGCAGTACTTGCGCAAAAAGAGTGTTGGGAGTTCGTGACCTACGACTCACAGGAAACAGCACCAATTCGTTATGCTCAGCCCGCATTAGCGTAAGAATTTTAGAAAGCCGCCTTACGGGCGGCTTTTTTTCGTATGGCATTTAGTGAAATAAATGATACAGTAGCCGAATAATTAATATAAATTTCACCCATGTGACATAAAAACTATAGGTCGAAGGTTGCCGCCTTTGGCTAAAAACACATTCATCGTTGTATGAAGTGGTATGAAAAGAGTGGCGTGAAACAGCAATTTTCTTCGTGGTATGAAACTAACAATTACACTCGCTGGTAAAAATAAACGCTATAGGCACAGTATTAGTGTCCGTACGCTTGTGAGCGCAACCGTGCTCTCGTCTATTTTTATGCTAGTGTCGAGCCGTTCAACAGAATCGGTATCAGAAGATATTGCACGAGTTCGTTTGGCGCAGACTGAAGTCAACGAGCGACAAAAAGACGTTGAAGCGTTAAAACAGCAAACAACGGTCAAATTACAAGCTTTGCTTTCTCACGTCGCAGAGTTATCTGCGCAGGCTACATTGCTGGACGAGAAAGGTAAGCAAATCGCAACAGAATTAGGTATGTCAGCGGCTGACCTGGACGCTTTCGTACCGGTATCGATACCGGATAACCTTCAAGACGATCCCATCCTTCACGAAATAGCCAAACTAGAGCAATCACTCGATTTGAAGTCTCAACAGTTGTCTATGCTTGAAAGTTTGGTCAGGGGTCACCATATCCACGAACAGAGCCAATTATCTGGTCGTCCGATAGAGTCAGGGTGGTTGTCTTCTTATTATGGTATGCGGGCCGACCCGTTTACCGGCGAACCAACTATGCACAAAGGGCTAGATTTCGCTGGTAAGGCAGGGGAAAACGTAGTGGCAACTGCCGCAGGTATTGTGACCTGGGCTGGTGATCGCTACGGCTATGGCCAACTTGTAGAAATTGATCACGGTGATGGTTTTGTTACCCGCTATGGGCATAACGACACCCTTACTGTCTCAATAGGCGACGTGGTAACCAAAGGGGAACCTATCGCTAAAATGGGCAATACGGGGCGCTCAACTGGCGTTCATGTTCACTACGAAGTAATAAGAAACGGAAAACAAGTCGATCCTCTGCCTTTTGTCTACAAAAAGTAGCATAGGTAGCAGCCAGGTAATTCTCGTAGACGGTGCCTTTATTAATTAAAAGTCATCTAAAACGAAGAAGCATAATTTTAGAACATCGCAAAACACAACGTGGTTACCGTTGTGTTTTATACGTTTAATTTAGCTGTGCACATTGTGCGGCGCCTCGACAAGTAGTGGAATAATAAAGCTAATGTTTTCAAGCATCCTTCGAAAAGTATTCGGTAGTAGAAACGACCGACTATTAAAAAAATTACGCAAAAACGTAGATGCCATCAATGCACTGGAAGCAGAATTTGAAAAGCTTTCCGATGAGGCGCTAAAGGCTAAGACAGACGAATTTAAAGCGCGTATTGAAAAGGGTGAAACCCTTGACGATATTCTTGTAGAAGCCTTCGCTACTGTGCGTGAAGCAAGTAAACGCGTATACGGCATGCGTCACTTCGACGTTCAGATGCTAGGTGGTCAAGTACTTCACCAAGGTAAAATTTCAGAAATGCGCACGGGTGAAGGTAAGACGCTTACTGCTACCTTGCCAACTTACCTTAATGCTTTGTCTGGCAAAGGGGTTCACGTTGTTACTGTGAATGATTACCTTGCTCGTCGTGATGCTGAGTGGAGTAACCAGTTATTTACTTACCTAGGNATGCGNGTNGGCTGTAACGTGCCTGGNATGTCGCCNCAGCAAAANCGTGAAGCTTANCAAGCNGACGTAACCTATGGTACGAACAACGAATTTGGTTTTGACTACCTTCGTGACAATATGGCATTTAGCCCACAAGACCGCGTACAGCGCCCGCTTAACTATGCGGTAGTGGATGAAGTTGACTCAATTCTTATCGACGAAGCCCGTACACCACTTATTATTTCTGGTCAGGCNGAAGATAGCTCAGAGCTGTATCGCCGTATCAACACTATTATTCCTAAACTTGTTCAGCAAGAAAAAGAAGACGAAGAAGGCCAAGAGGGTGACGGTGATTACACGATTGACCTTAAAGCCAAACAAATTCACCTTACCGAGCGCGGTCAAATTCACGTTGAGGAAATTCTTCAACAAGAGGGCATGCTGCCTGAAGGCGAGTCGCTGTTTGCTGCAGGTAATATTTCACTGCTTCATCATATTAACGCTGCACTTCGTGCGCACAAGTTGTTTGCCAAAGACGTAGACTACATTGTAAAAGACGACCAAATTGTAATTGTTGACGAGCACACCGGCCGTACGATGGAAGGCCGTCGCTGGTCTGAAGGTCTGCACCAAGCTGTAGAAGCGAAAGAAGGGGTTCGTATTCAAAACGAAAACCAAACCCTTGCGTCAATTACCTTCCAGAATTACTTCCGCTTGTATAACAAGCTTGCGGGTATGACAGGTACAGCAGATACAGAAGCCTTCGAATTTAACCATATTTACGGCTTAGAAACGGTAGTTATCCCAACAAACCGTCCTATGCAGCGTAAAGATATGGCTGACCTCATCTACCTAACGGCAGAAGAAAAATACGAAGCCATTGTTGAAGACATTAAAGAGTGCGTTAAACGCGGTCAACCTACGCTTGTGGGTACTGTGTCTATCGAGAATTCAGAACTCATTTCTCGCATTCTTAAGAAGTCGAAAATTCCTCATAAAGTGCTTAACGCTAAGTTCCACGAACACGAAGCAGATATCGTCGCTCAGGCTGGTAAGCCTGGCGCGGTTACGATTGCGACTAACATGGCAGGTCGTGGTACCGATATCGTGTTAGGTGGTAACTGGCAGGCAGAAGTAGAGAAGATTGAAAATCCAACTGAAGCGCAAATCGAGAAGATCAAAGCTGAATGGAAAGAAAGCCATGACGCTGTGCTTGCCTCAGGTGGTTTACACATTATTGGTACAGAGCGTCACGAGTCTCGCCGTATTGATAACCAGCTTCGCGGTCGTTCGGGCCGTCAGGGTGACCCGGGTTCAAGCCGTTTCTACCTTTCATTAGACGACGCACTTATGCGTATCTTTGCCTCTGAAAAAATGGGCAACATGATGAAGCGTTTAGGTATGGAGCGTGGTGAAGCCATTGAGCATCCGTGGGTAACTCGCGCCATCGAGAATGCACAGCGCAAAGTAGAAGGTCGTAACTTCGACATTCGTAAGCAGTTGCTTGAATACGATGATGTGGCCAACGACCAGCGTAAAGTCATCTACGAGCAGCGCAATGAGCTTCTTGATGAAGGCGATATTAGCGAGACTATCGCGGCTATTCGTGAAGACGTTATTTCAAGTGTTGTCGATGAGTACATTCCGCCACAGTCTCTAGAAGAAATGTGGGATGTAAGCGGACTTGAAGAGCGCATGCGTGCCGATTTCGCCGTAGACTTGCCAATCAAGACCTGGCTTGAAAATGACGACAAACTTTACGAAGAGAAGCTTCGCGAGCGCATTCTTGGCGAAGTCGTTGATGCTTATAAGCAGAAAGAAGCGGTAGTGGGCGAGCAGGTACTGCGTCAGTTTGAAAAAGCGGTAATGCTTCAAAACCTAGACAGCCATTGGAAAGAGCATTTGGCGGCAATGGATCACCTGCGCCAAGGTATTCATTTACGCGGCTATGCGCAGAAAAATCCTAAGCAAGAATACAAGCGTGAGTCGTTTGCTTTGTTCTCACAAATGTTAGAAGCGCTTAAAGTTGAAGTGATCACTATTCTTGCGCGTGTAAAAGTACAAGCTGAAGAAGACGTGCAAAAAGTAGAAGAACAACGTCGTCAAGCTGACGATGTGCCAAAGAACTTCGAGCACGAAGAAGCGAACGCAACGCCAGAAGAGGCAAGTGACAAAGTACGTACGCAAGTTCGCGAAGGTGCGAAAGTGGGCCGTAATGACCCATGTCCTTGTGGCTCTGGTAAAAAATATAAGCAGTGTCACGGCAAGCTCAAGTAATGAAAGTAGTACATGTTGCTGTGGGCGTTATCGCCCGCGGCGATGAAATATTCATTACTCTTCGCCCTGACAATGTTCATCAGGGCGGAAAATGGGAATTTCCCGGCGGCAAAGTAGAAGACGGTGAGACCGTTCTACAGGCGCTGAAGCGAGAGCTTGCTGAAGAAGTTGGGATTATTGTGAACCGCAGCGAGCCTGTGATTGTGATCACCCATGATTACGGCGACAAGCAAGTTAAACTAGATGTTCATCGCGTGTGTGATTTTACCGGCGAGCCGCACGGCAAAGAAGGCCAACAGTCGCGGTGGGTCAAGGTAACGTCACTAAACGCCTCTGACTTTCCTGAAGCAAACGTTCCCATAATTAACGCTTTACAATAGTTCTGCGTTATCCACCGTACAAAGTGAAGCGGCGTTCAGCCGCTTTTTTCTTATACCTAAGTATAAGTTGCTAATTCCTCGGTAATTTTTTTGAAAATTAATCTCAATCNTCAGAAGCGCATTAGACTATTGTACTTTGACAAAGTCGCNAGCATCATCTTTCTAGAACACACGTATATAAGTTTTTGATTTTATATTGATATGTAAAAAAGTGTCATTTATGACATTTGCGCCATTTTGCCGTTGAATTATGTTTCTACGGAAACAACGTACCCCTCTCCATACAAACGTATTTCGTTTAATACATTAATGCGCCCGGTTCTCAACGATATTTGAATAGTGTTTTTACAGCCATTCACATATCGAGGTTACTTATGGCGCTCAAAAAATCTAC
>JGI12090J13086_1000216_pt1 | contig 11109 bp, 9 predicted proteins | sample DeeseametaMP0960_FD_13086 | JGI IMG/M metagenome (IMG submission 13086)
CCGTTTAGCATATAAAACCCATTTAACATAGCGCTTTGATATCAGTCCGCATAGATCATTACCCACTCAGTGAGGTTTAAAATCTTCGTAATCACGTCGTGTTACCGCAGGTATAGTGGCACTACATCAAGTTGACTGGTATTACTTATCCATTTTTGGGTCTTGCCTCATAAAAAGCGCATCTCGGCGAAGTTATATCTCTTCTCGTCTTAGTTCAGTGCTAAGATTTCGTTTATTGCGTATATTCATAAACTATTCAGTTTTAAACATTTATCCTTTAGGTAACGTAATTAAAAGGCACCATAAAAAAGGAATCTCTATGAAAATGATCACGCGTACCAATACTTATTCGACAGCTAAAAATGTAGTTAAAAAAGCATTGTTAGCATCATCATTTATTGCCTTATCTGCACCTATGGTTGCTGCACAGGCCGCACAAGAAGCGGTTATAAATGTGCAAGGCGTAGGAGCGGTAGAAGTGACACCAAACGCTTATTCAGTCACACTCGTTGTTGAAGAAGAAGGTAATACAGTAGGTAAACTGAACACTCAGCTTGATTCGGACCTCCGCTCTATTGTTAAGTTCTTGCTTAATCAAGGTATAGATGAAAAGCACATTCAGAGTATGCAAGTACGCTTACAACCTCGCTATATCAATACGCCTCAAGGCCGTCAGCAAGAAGGTTTCACGTTGTCACGAGATATCACCGTCACATCTACTGACCTTGAAACTTATGACAAAGTATTAGATGGCGTGCTTAAACGAGGTGTTGATCGCATACAACAATTCAACTTTATTTCAGTTGGTGAAGGCGATGCCTATCAAAAAGCACTTATCTCTGCGGTAAAAGACGCAAAGCAACGTGCACAGTTATTAGCAAAAGAATTAGAGATTGAAGTAGGTGAAGTTGTTGCAATCTCAGAATCTGGTGGCAATATGCCGATTCCAGTAATGCGCGCAGAAGCTTTTGCCAAAGACATGTCTATGTCTTTACCTGGCCAAGAGCGCATAGAAGCGCGTGTTAATGTGTCTTTTAACATTGTTCAATAGCAGGAAATTCGTTTGAAAGAACAACAGTACGGTCAGTTAATAAACCAAGCAAAGAGCTTGGTTTCTGGCGAGCACGATCTTATCGCTAACATGGCAAATATAAGTGCGCTGCTTTTCAATAGCCTCGAAGAGGTGAATTGGGCAGGTTTTTACCTTTATAAAGAAGAGCAGTTGGTACTCGGTCCATTTCAGGGGCAACCAGCATGTATTCGCATTCCACTTGGAAAAGGCGTTTGCGGAACGAGTGCAAGTACCAGAACTGTTCAGCGTATAGCAGACGTTCATCAGTTCGAAGGACACATTGCCTGTGATGCTGCGTCAAACTCTGAGATTGTTGTTCCACTAGTGCTAAACGATGTGCTGGTTGGCGTACTTGATATCGACAGCCCTGTTTTTGAACGCTTTACCGAAGAAGACGAAAAAGGGCTCGTTGAAATTGCTCAAATTCTTATGGATTCGCAGAAATAATTATGAAATCCAGTGTTGATATTCACGTTGTTTTATCCACGTATGAGGATATGGAAGACTTTCATGATGACCCAGATGAGGCATCTGAACGTTTAAATTTCATCTTACATGCGGTGTACGACAATGCAGAAGAAGATATTGAAACACAGCGTTTAGAGCAAATTTTGCACTACGCATGGGAATCTTGGCAACAAGATAAGCATTTATTAGAAATAGATGACGACGAATTGCTTGATTGGGTTGACCACACGCTGGCAACTTGGGATGATGCAAGTAACGATGAAATCTCCTGAATAATTTAGAAAGTTAATGGAATCACCAGAGAAGTTTACCAACAGTAAGGAAGTGATAGCTTTCCTTGCAGAGACCTTTCCGAAATGTTTTAGCATTGAAGGCGAGGCCCGCCCACTTAAGATCGGTATTTTTCAAGATCTTGCCACACGTTTAGAAGAAGAGGAACGCGTTAGCAAAACCTTACTTCGTTCTACACTACGACATTACACCAACAGCTGGCGCTATCTTCATAGCATCAAAGAAGGTGCAAACCGTGTAGATTTAGACGGCGTTGAAGGCGATGCAATTGAAAAAGAACACGCTGATCATGCGCAGCAGCAGTTAGAAGAAAGCAAAGCAAAAGCAGCTGAAAAGCGCAAAGCTAAGCTAGCTCAGCAGCCTAAGCGAAAAGATAAACGTCAATTTAATCGTCCAAAAGGTGAAAAATCTGCAAATTCGGACCATGCTGATACTAAGCGCGGAACTAAACCGAAAAATAACAGACCAAACAATACACCACCTGCGAAATTGACAGATAGCGATTTACAGCAAGGTACGCAAGTTACCGTTAAATTAGGTAAAGCACCTATGCCTGCAGTAATTACCGAAGTAGCTAAAGATGGCATTCACGTTCAATTAGACTCAGGCATGGTAGTTAAAGTAAACGCAGACGCTTTACGTTTGGCACGCTCCAAGAGGTCGTAAAATATGAGAGACATCCTTCGAATTTCCATCGCCAGTGCTTTTCTTACCGTTGGGGTAGGAGCAGGCGCAGTTACGTCAACACCAGAGGTAGACGAGCTTCCCATTTTACAACAGGAATCTCAACACAGTGTTGCAGCTAAGCGAGTAAGCGCACTCTTTACCAGGGCGCACTACAAGGAAATTTCGTTGGATGATGCACTCTCAGCTAGAGTTTACCAGCGCTTCATCGATTCATTAGATCACAATAAACAAGTGTTATTGCTGTCTGATGTTGTGGGTTTTGAGAAATACCGCACATTGTTTGATGATGCGCTGAGTAAAGGCAACCTCTCTGTTGCCTATGATATGTATAACGTAAGCGCAAAACGACGCATTGAGCGTTATGAATTTGCACTTGCACTGTTAGAGAAAGGCCCGTTCGACTTTGAAAAAGAAGGCGATAAGTTCTTTTACGACAGAGAAGATGCTGAATGGCCAGCTAATAAAGCTGAGCTGGATGAAATTTGGCGTCAACGCGTTAAATACGACGCGTTAAATCTAATACTTGCAGACAAAACATGGGAAGAGGCGAAAGAACTTCTTACCAAACGCTATACGACGAGCGATTAAGCGCACTAAGCAAGCAAAGAGCGAAGACGTTTTTCAAACTGCAATGAATGCATTCGCACGTACAATTGAAGCTCACACCAGTTACTTATCTCCGCGTAACGCTGAACGTTTCCAAATGGACATGAACTTGTCGTTCGAAGGTATTGGTGCGGTTTTGCAAAGCGAAGATGATTACACGGTAATCAAAAGCGTTGTACCTGGCGGTCCTGCAGACGAGTCTGGCGCAATAAAACCAGAAGATAAAATTGTTGGCGTAGCACAAGACGACGAAGAGTTTGTTGATGTGATTGGTTGGCGATTGGACGAAGTGGTTGAGTTAATTAAAGGCCCGAAAGGAAGTACTGTTCGTCTACAGGTTGAAAAAGGAGCCACGGACGCGAAAACCACGTCGGTAGTTAGCCTTACTCGCGATAAAATTAAGTTAGAAGATCGCGCAGCCAAATCGGAAGTATATGTGCCAGAGACTGGTCCTCACGCGGGTGAACCTCTAGGTGTAATCACCATTCCAAGTTTTTACAACAACCTTAGTATGGATGTTGCTAAAGAAATAGAAAGCTTGAAAGCGCAAAACGTTAAAGGCGTTATCGTAGACTTGCGCGGTAATGGCGGTGGTTCTCTAACCGAAGCAACGTTACTTACTGGCCTATTTATCGAAAAAGGCCCGGTGGTTCAAATTCGATACGGTCAAAGCAAAGTTAGCGTTAACCGTGATACAGATGGCGAAGTGGCTTATGATGGCCCGTTAACCGTATTAGTTGACAGATATAGCGCGTCTGCTTCAGAGATTTTTGCGGCAGCGATGCAAGACTACAACCGTGCTCTCATCGTAGGTGAACAAACCTTCGGGAAAGGGACAGTGCAGCAGCATCGCGGTTTAGGTAAAATTTATGACCTTTACGACAACCCATTAGGTAGTGTTCAGTTTACTATCGCCAAGTTCTATCGCATTGACGGCGGCAGCACACAGCATAAAGGCGTTATTCCTGACATTCTTTATCCATCGGCGGTTGAACCAGCTGAATGGGGAGAAAGCCAAGCGGAAAATGCGTTGCCATGGGACAGTATCAATCGCGCTAACTATACGACGTTTGCAGACGGTACTGCTGCGCTTGATGTTTTAACAGCGAAGCACAACAAACGTATTTTACAAGATCCTGAGTTTTCTTATATCCAAGACGACATAAAGGAATATAAGGAAAATAAAGACAAGAACTTCATCTCATTAGTTAAATCTGTACGTGAAGGCGAGAAAAAAGAGGCGGAAGAGAAGTCGCTTGCTCGTGCTAACGAACGTTTACAGCGATTGGGAATGGAAACTGTCACAACATTGGACGACCTACCTGAAGATATGGAAGAATTAGATCCATTCTTGGACGAGGCAGCCAATATTACTTTCGATATGATCGAAACAGGCCGTTACGCTATCACAAGAAATTAAGTGATTAGAAAAAAGGGCTGGTCTAGGGCCAGCCCTTTTTTTGTGTCTATAAATTATTAAAACAATAATAAAGGGAAATAACATGGCTATCAGAGGCGAATTTTCCTCTCGAATAGGGTTCGTGCTAGCAGCGGCAGGCTCGGCAGTAGGACTAGGTAATATTTGGGGCTTTCCTACAAAGGTAGCAAGTAACGGTGGCGCAGCATTTGTTCTCGTATACTTACTGCTGGCTTTTGTACTCGCTTATCCCGTACTTATGGCAGAACTTATAATCGGTCGTAGTTCACGTTCGAATATGGTTGACGCTTTAGGTAAAATATCAGGCAATTTCGTCGGAAGGCTAACGGGCATTTGGGGCTGTGTTACCGTGTCACTTATCCTTGCATTCTACGCTATTGTAGGCGGATGGATGCTGGTTTATTTCGCCGATGCAGCCGTAAGCATGGTGGGATTTACGAGTGCTAGCGACTGGCTACTCACTTCATCAGTTACGCGTAACATTATTTTCTGCTTCTTATTCATGGGCTTAACTGCATTTATCGTTGTCGGAGGTGTAAAGTCCGGCATTGAGAAGTGGTCGGTGCGTTTGATGCCTACATTGGTTATTCTCATTCTTGCACTGATTGTTTATGTGAGCCTACAGCCTGGTGCCGTAGAAGGTTGGTCAGCATATTTAGTACCTGACTTCTCTCGCGTTCTAGACCCAGACTTATTAATTAACGCCATGGGACAAGCCTTTTTCTCAATGTCTTTAGGTGTGGGTACCATGCTGGTTTATGGTTCATACTTAAGTAAAAATGAAAATCTACCAAGCATTGGTGCGTCGGTAGCGCTTGTCGATATCGGTGTTGCGGTTATTGCGGGTATGCTTATTATCCCGGCCATGTACGTTGCATTAAACAACGGCGTTGAAATCTTCACACCTGAAGGCGCGTTAATCCAAGGTGACACGCTGATTTTCAAAGTACTACCAGCACTGTTTGATACCATTGGTAGCGTAGGTCTTTTCGTTGCTTTTACCTTTTTCGCGCTAATGGCGATTGCTGCCGTCACGTCTTCAATTTCAATGTTGGAAGTTCCCGTTGCGTTTATGGTAGAAAGTAAAGGTCTTCAACGTAAAAAGGCCGTGTTATTAATGGCATCGGTCATCTTTGTATTAAGCTGCATCATCATTTTAAATTTTGAAACCTTGTTCGGCTTTGTTATCGCATTAACTACCGAGTATAGCCAACCGTTACTAGGACTCGCCTTGTGTATTTTCGCAGGTTGGGTGTGGCGCAGAGATGCAATACTCGATGAACTTAAACAAGGTGATCAGTTTGCTGAACACAGCATTTTCTGGAAGATTTGGCCTTGGTACGTACGCTTTGTGTGTCCCGTTATCATTGCGCTTATGTTCTACCGCTCAGTCTTCTAAAGCATTCTGGTAAAAAGCGGACAGCACGCTTAACGCGTTACAAATACAATAATAAGGTTTTAAAAAACGACAATGACGAATAAAGAAATAAAAACGCCGTCACTTCTCGATGCAATGCTTCCTATTCTTGCGTTAGTCATAATGATGGGAAGCGCAGTTTATTTGTTTGCCGATAACTCTTCTTACGGTCCAAACCAAATTGCACTTCTTTTAGCGATGGGCTTAGCTGCTATCATTGGAATGAAAAATGGCTACAGCTGGAAAACTATCGAAAAGGGCATTGTAGACGGTATCTCAATGTCTTTAGGTGCTTGCTTAATTCTGTTAGCGGTAGGTTCTCTTATTGGCACATGGATGCTAGCCGGAACCGTGCCTACGCTTATCTATTTCGGTTTAGAGTTGCTTAACCCCTCGTTTTTCTATGCTGCCGCTTGTCTGATTTGTGCGGTTGTTGCAATGAGTATAGGTAGTTCTTGGACTACCGCGGCGACTGTGGGTGTTGCGCTAATGGGGGTTTCTGCAGGCATGGAAATGTCGGCAGCCATAACCGCCGGCGCAGTAGTATCAGGTTCGTACTTTGGCGATAAAATTTCGCCCTTATCTGAAACAACAAACTTAGCGCCTGCCGTTGCGGGCACGGATTTATTTGAGCACATCCGTTACATGCTTTGGACGACGATTCCGAGCTTTGTTATTGCGCTTATTCTATTTACAGTACTGGGCTTTAGTGAAGTGGGTGAGGCCAAAGCAGAACGCATTGAGCAGATGCAACTTTTGTTAAACGAGTCTTTTGACTTAGGTTGGCATTTGTTAATTCCCCTTGTCGTTTTGCTCACCTTAGCGATTAAAAAGATGCCTGCGTTTCCAGCTGTTTTTATCGGCGCTTTGTTAGGTGGCGTCTGGGCAGTTGTATTCCAGTGGGATGTGGTTACTTCTATGGCAAGTGGTGACGACTCGGTGAATGTAGGCGCGTTGAAGGTAGTTTGGACTGCGCTATTCGATGGCGTAAGCTTCTCAACACCTGACGAGAACTTAAATAGCTTACTTTCTCGTGGTGGCATGTCTTCTATGTTAAATACCATTTGGTTGATCATCTGTGCAATGTCCTTTGGTGCCGTATTAGAGCGTGTTGGCCTATTAAAGCGTGCAGTTTCTGCCATATTAATTGGTGCAAAATCCGCAGGGGATATGGTGAGCAGAACCATTCTTACTTGTTTTGGTACCAACCTTGTTACTGCAGATCAGTATATTTCAATCGTGATGCCAGGCCGTATGTACAAAGAAGAATTCAAAAAGCGCGGTTTAGACCAATTGAATCTTTCTCGAAGCCTTGAAGACGGCGGCACACTTACGTCTCCACTTATTCCTTGGAACACCTGTGGTGCTTACATGCACAGTGTTTTATTAGTCAATCCATTTGATTACGTATTCTATGCATTCTTCAACGTAATCAACCCGATCCTTGCCGTTATTTATGCGTATTTAGGTATTAAGATTTTACGTATTACGCCACCGCATGTTGAAGTAAACAGCAAAGATACGGTTTAACACAGAGTTCCAATTAAACCCACGTAGGCTTTCTTCCAGGAGGATCTATGTCAGTTCAAGCTAAACGCCGGGCGGATTACCAGCCGCCCGCTTTTTCAATAGCGACAGTTGACCTACATATAACGCTACACCCAACGCAAACCAAAGTTATCAGCACGTTGTCCGTCACTCGTAATGGCGCGCACGATAGTCCTTTAGTACTTGATGGCGATAATTTATCGCTAGATTCTATTTCTATTAACGGTACGCATCTATCTGATAATGAATACACGGTAACAGATAGCGCTTTAAGCGTAGTTACTGAACTTGATGAGTTCGTCTTAGAAATTGCCAATACCATTGCCCCTGAGCACAACAAAGCGCTGGAAGGCTTGTATTTATCAGGTGGTGCCTATTGTACGCAGTGTGAAGCGGAAGGGTTTCGTCGCATTACGTACTTCATGGACCGCCCGGATGTTTTGTCGGTCTACACAGTGACGGTAGTTGCCGACAAATCAGTACCGATGCTTTTGGCCAATGGCAACCCAGTGGACAAGGGCGAAGTTGACGAAAATACGCATTTTGTTAAATGGCACGATCCACATCCAAAACCTTGCTACCTTTTTGCTCTAGTTGCCGGTGACTTCGATCTACTTACCGATAGCTACACCACCACTAGCGGTAAAGAGGTTGCGCTAGAACTTTATGTTGATAAAGGCAAAAAGTCTCAAGGCATTTTCGCATTAGAATCTCTCAAACGGGCGATGAAGTGGGACGAAGATGTGTTCGGGTTAGAGTACGACTTAGATATCTACATGATTGTTGCCGTCGATTTCTTCAATATGGGAGCGATGGAAAACAAGGGCTTAAATGTATTTAACAGTAAGTTTGTATTAGCCGATCAAAAAAGTGCCACCGACGATGACTTTTTCAATGTTGAGTCGGTTATCGCGCACGAGTACTTCCACAACTGGACCGGCAACCGTGTTACTTGTCGCGATTGGTTCCAGCTAAGCCTTAAAGAGGGGCTTACTGTATTTAGAGACCAACAGTTCAGCGCTGATATGACTTCGGCGTTAAGTAATCGTATAAAGCACGTTCGTGTTATGCGAGAACACCAGTTTGCAGAAGATGCGAGTGCAATGAGTCATCCAATTCGTCCAGAAGAAGTCATTGAAATGAACAACTTCTACACGGTGACGGTTTATGACAAAGGCGCTGAAGTTATTCGCATGTTCCACACATTATTGGGGCCTGACGGCTTCAGACGTGGTATGGACGAGTACTTTAGAAGACACGACGGTCAGGCTGTCACCTGTGATGACTTCATTTCAGCAATGCAGTCTGCTACTGATTTAGATTTAACCCAGTTTACCCGCTGGTATAGTCAATCTGGTACGCCAGTGATTTCTGTCGAGCACAGCACTGAGGTCGATGATGATGGCATTGTTAAGCATAGCTTCACATTGTCGCAGCACACACCTGCAACCTCTGATCAGAAAGAAAAGCTTCCTCTATATATTCCTGTAAATATCGAGATTATTGATGATGAGGGGAAAAGCTATACAGACAACGAGTCGTTAATTCAAAACGGCATGGTCATTTTAAAAGATGATTCTATGCGTTTTACTGTAGAAGCCAAAACTACTAATTTAACACCTGTAGTATTGGGTAACTTCTCAGCGCCAGCGAAAGTAGAAAACCCATTGGGGACAGAGTCTTTACTTACTATATTTAAGCATGCGAAGGATCCATTTAATCGTTGGGATGCAATGCAAACGTTGTATGACCGCTGTGTGAAGCAATTAGAGGAATCGCCGGGGTCTGGTATCAGCAATGAAATCTGGAACGGTATCAAGCAAGCTATTGCCCAAGAGCAGAACAACCTTGAATTGCTGAGTGAATGTTTAGTCATACCTTCGTTTGAGACTCTGTGTCAAAGCCGAAGCAACATAAACGTTTCCGCACTTTCGAAAGCGAGAAAAGCGTTTTGCGACCAGTTTGCTCGCGCACTCGAAAAAGAACTAAAACACGTCTTCGAAAATATCGAGAAAAGCGCGTATCGCTACACGCAAGAAGCGGTGAATCAACGTCGCTGCAAAAATGTCGTGCTTGCACACTTAGCGCGGTTACCCCAACACGAGCATATTGTGGTTTCTCAGTTTGAAACCGCTGATAATATGACAGATACGCTAGGCGCGTTGAGAAGCGCACAACACTGTAGCGCCACCACTTTCGACAGTTTGATGGCTCAGTTTGAGGAATCGTGGAATCATGACCCGCTTGTTTTGGACAAATGGTTCGCACTCCACGCTACACAAAATCGAGACGATATCTTTGCGACTATCACAATGTTATGTGAGCACCCTCAGTTCGCAATGAGTAACCCGAACCGTGTTCGTTCTGTTATTGGTAGCTTCGCTTTCTATAACAGCGAAAGGTTTCATGCACTCGATGGCAGTGGATATAAATTTGTAACCGACTACTTACTTAAGCTCGATGCGGTCAACCCACAGGTTGCCGCCCGTATTGTAACGCCACTGACGCAATGGCAGGGCTTTGCAAGCGAGCATCAGGTTCATATGAAGCAACAGCTTGGCCGTTTGCTTAATCACAAAGGTTTAAGTAAAGATTTGTTTGAGAAAGTAAGTAAAAGCCTTGCTTATGACAAGCATTAACCAAACTGACTCGGTTTTTTACTTTTCAATAAATGCACCTTACAAGCAATGTGAGGTGCTTTATGTTCCATCTATGCCAGATGTGGTCATGGTCAGTGAATCAGGCCTAAGCGTCCAAGTACCGACCAACCGGCTCAGGCAATTTGTTACGTCTGATGGTATTAAAGGTCGTTTTAGGATGATTATTGATGCCAACAAAAAAATAAAATCTTTTGAAAGGCTCGCATAGAGCCTTTTTTGTACGCGACGAATTACTCTTTGGTATACGAGCTTTCACCACTCCCATACGTGACACTTATGCGTTTTCTTTTGTCATTGAGCGTTCCAAAATACTTAACGCAACAGTTCTGCAATATTTCTGTACATTTTTCCTGCAAGTTTATAAATGCCTTTTATATTCACAATAAAGCAATAACTATTTGATACGACTAATGTTGTAAATTTTGTTAACTGGTAGGATTAGTTCTTGCGGTTATGGCAAAATGATGTAATGATTTTGTTAATCGTTATGGTTGGTCATGATGTCACGTATTAAGTCACATCGACTTGGGAGTATAAAAATATGAAAAACGGGCCTAGCGCTTTTAAGATATCACCGGTAGCAGCGGGAGTTCTCTCACTGCTAGGTGCTGCTGCAGTACCAGCACACGCTGCGAATTGGCAAGTGGGTGATGTAAGTATTTCTTTAGATTCAACATTTACATTAGCTACAAGTATTCGAACAGAGGCAAGAGATTACGACCTTATAGGTAACAGTAACCATCCTCAATTCGACTGGAGCGGTTATCACGCAGCTTTCAATCCTTTATACCCAAGTGGCGACGTGTGGGGTTTAGCAGATGGCGGTTATTCCACCAATGGTGACCTTGGTAACCTTGCACACGATCCAGGTGACGCGTTTGCAACGCAAATTTCAGGTACTCATGAATTAGATATCAATTTT
>JGI12090J13086_1000228_pt1 | contig 11005 bp, 8 predicted proteins | sample DeeseametaMP0960_FD_13086 | JGI IMG/M metagenome (IMG submission 13086)
CCTTCGCAGCATGCGGGTGGATACTTGATCATTATGAGGGGATAGAGAATTTCTACCTTGAGTCTAACTTTGCTACAGACAAAAAGGCCTCTCAAATAAACATTATGCGTACCCGTGGTAAACGGGTGACAGCTGAAGCCACTATTAAACGCGAACATTTATTAGAAGTAATGCGCGTAGACCCCAAACAGATAGATTATCACGGCCGTGTAGCTGGCGTAGGATCTTTCTTGTCTGGTGTGAATAACACGGGTCTGCATTCACCAAACGGTATTACTGCTATGTTTATCGCCACAGGGCAGGATGTTGCAAACGTATCTGAATCGTCGGCGGCAATGATGTATTCAGAATTAACAGACGACGGTGACCTGTACGTGTCTATTACCATTCCATCGCTCATCGTAGCGACGTATGGCGGTGGTACAGGAATAGGTACACAGCGCGAGTGCTTAGAGTTGCTGGATTGCTACGGGCGAGATCGCGTGTATAAATTTGCAGAAATTGTGGCGTCTGTGGTGTTGGCTGGAGAGATATCACTAGCATCAGCCATTAGTTCGTCAGACTGGGTGTCGTCACACGAACAGTATGGCCGAAACAGATAAAACCTTGGCCAACGAGGCGATTCATCGGCCAATAGAGACTAAAAATATTGGCCGATGAAAGCGCCGCGGTTTCGCTTCGCCACCGCCTGCATAAATGCACTGAAGCGCTGTGCGTTTCCATTACTTCGGCTAAAGCCTACGCCGTGTATACGAATAACAGGCTGTCCATTGGCACCCTGGTTAGCTTGGGTAATCTGACTTACAATCTGATCTAAATTCGGCCTTTGATAATCATCACCAAACACGTAAAGACTCACGCGCCCCTTGGTGTTTTTATACAGCTTGATGGCTTTAAGGATCCCCGCTTCAGGCTGACTCGCCCCTCCTTTAAAGCTCTTCATTTGGCTCATTGCGGTATCTCTCATTGTTTGTCTGTCATCTAGCCATTGCCCAGCTCTACTGGAAAACATAAAGCTTCCGTCAGCAGACATAATCTGAAAACCTTTCATTTTAGGATGGTTTTTTAAAATGTCGTTTACGATGGTGATCACGCGATTCCAACCACTGCCAGAGGACATGGAACCCGAGTTATCGATAGCAAAAATAACGTACTCAGCATCGGTGGGAATTCCACCAACATCATCGTCAGGGGTATCTGTCGGATTCGGCGTATTTAACATAGCGGTTGCTTGGCGTATTTCGTTACGCAGCGACGAAGCTTTGTCTTTCAGTTGATTAATGGTTTGTTGTGCGCGTGGTATCGATGAGTCTAAATTGTCTTTCTGTTCCGTGACGGAAGCCGTTTTGCTTTGTGCTGCTTTCAGTTCTTGTTGCTTATCTGACAGTGCGCCTTTGAGCGTTTCCACATCAACTTGAGCCTGTAATACCTGGTCAATAAGAACGCTTACGTTACTAGGGCCGCGCTCGGTGTCTTCAGTACCGTTTTTGGCCAGAAGCACCAGCATAACTACGGCGCCGAAAGCACAGGAAATTATGTCGAGAAAGGCAATGTTGAATACCTCAACGGGGGCTCGTTGAATTTTGCGCATTAAGGCCACTCCGGAGCAGGTGATAGGAAAGTGCCGCTTGTTGCGCGGGTCCATTCCCAGTACATAGGTGAAGCAAAAGGATCGCCCTCAATGGGCAGCAAAATCACATTGTAATGCACGCCTTTCTTAGCGCGCTTAACGGTTTCAACAAATAAGGTCTTACGGCAATCTGATGAAATTGACTTTTTACTACTAATGAAGCTTTTGCAGCTCATAGGTAGTCCGTCACCCAAGGTAGGAAGGCCATCGGTGACAATATACACATCGGTGATGTTTGGGTTAGCTTTAAATAAAATGCTTAAACCTTCTTGAAGATTTGTTCCTCCATTGGGGACGACAGCACCGAGGTCTTTAACTATTGCGTTCATCGAACCGCTGACTTTGGCACTATTTACATCACGAAGGCCTAGTGTGGTAGCGGTGTCTGAAAAAGTCACTACGGTGACTCTTGATTCTAAAGGGACTCGCGCGAGCATCCATTGGGCTACCCGTTTGGTGCGTATCCACTTCGGCGTAGAGACCTTCTGGCTATCACTCAACGCTAACTTGCCTAAAATATCCACCAAGTTGTCGCCCATCATTGACGCACTTTTGTCAATTAGCAGACCTATTTCCGGGCCCTCTATTTTCATGCCAGTGATGTAGTTCTGTTCGCCGGTACCTTGCATTTGAATGTTGGCTGACTTTTCTACTTCTTTAGACAATGCGGCTAGCTGGTTTTCAAGATCAGCCACTACTGCCATTTCTGTAGAGATATCTTGCAGTAGTTTTGACTGGTCTTGCGTTGTATCTGCTTGCGCTTGCTGAGCATCGTCTTGCTTCGCTGACTCAAGGGCAATTTTATCGTTTAACTCGTCAATCGACTTTTTGAGTTTTTGTTGTTCTTGCTCTGCGGCGGCGAGTTCCTGCTCTAATTTTTCTTTCTCTTCAGTTGGTGTAGGTGTAAACGCTTTAAAGTCGACCAGAATGAAAATAAGAATAACCGCGCCAAGGCCACAGGCCATAACGTCTAAAAACGCCAGGTTAAATCCGTCTTCGGCTTTACGCACTTTAGGCATTACTGTCTCGCCTAATTAGTTGTGAAGGTGTGACAGAAGGTGGTGTTCACAAGACTCTTGTGTGCGAATTACCATAGTGTCTTGGCGACCATTTAACAGGTGCATTAACAACATTAGTATAAGCGATATAAAAAGCGCGACGAGCGTAGAGTTGAACGCAACGCCCAGCGAAGCCGTCATTCCCGCTATATCACCATCCAGGGCTGCGTCTGCTTGCGCAAGGGCTGCGCCAATACCGCGAACAGTACCAACGAAACCAATCGAAGGAATAGCCCAGATTATGTAGCGAATCACGTTATTACCACTTTCAAGCTGGGCAGCAATATTTTCTACCGAAGCGTGGATTGCATCGGCAGCATGCTGCACGTTCTGTGTGTTTTTAAAGCGTCTAATGCAGTTTATCCACGTGCTGTATGCGGGGGTGTCGCTATAAGATGAAGACGAAAGCTCATCTAACGCTTTATCTACATTTAGTGGCGTATCTTTGTTGTGCTCAGGCAGTAAATCTCGTGAGTAAATCTCTTCTTCGTCCAGCAGCTTCCAAAGCTTGTAAACCATTAGGAAAATGCAAAACAGCATCAGCGAGATACAAACCTGTTGCTCGATATCTTTAAGAATAACCCAGAAAGAGGATAGGGACGCTGTGCCAGCCGTTGCCATGACTTTTTCGGCCGCGGGGCGAATGACACCGGCAAATAGGAAATGTACCAAGGCAAATATAAATAGAAAGACCCCGCCACTTACAAGAAAGCTGGGGTTCATTGACAACGTATTCTCTTTATTCATCATCATTCCTTGATAGTTAAATGTTAGTTGGAAAGTCTTGCGGCGAATCTAACGATACAAAGTACGCACTTGCCGTGCCCGCAATGGCCAACAATACTGCAGCAATGATCAGTTTCTTTTTCATATTAATTCTCGTATCTCGCTATGCGAAAGCCTATATCGTCAGCAGGTTCAGTCTCACCGCTGCGCACGCTTGCGCGAATATTTTTAAGCCGACCCGTTTGAAACGACGCGCCTTTTACTACGTGTTTACCTTGTCCAACAGGGCCTAGGTAGTCGGCAAAAGTACCAGACTGGTTTGATGGTGAATTCTGGTAAACATCGTGGACCCACTCACGCACATTGCCATCTAAATCGTAGAATCCACCACGTTCAGCTTTGAACGAACCAACAGGGGCTTTGTCGACAAATCCGTCATCGTAGTCTTTTAAAATGAAGGTCTGTTTCCCACTTAGCGATGCATCAGCGAAGTTACCTTGTTTATCGCGAAGCCTAAACTGATTACCCCAAACAAAGATTGTTGGTGATGCTCGGCGATTCATTTTTGCAACGAATTCCCACTCGGCTTCCGTAGGTAAACGATAGCCTTTCGAGGTTTTATCAATACCCGTTACTCTGCCATTTTGAACAACATAAAACGGTGTTAAACCTTCCTTCTCGCTTAGCCAATTTGTAAACGCAACCGCATCACTCCACGAAACATTCGTGATCGGTAGCTTGCTGCTAGCGCCTTTCCCTGCGAACGCGGCGAACTGCGCCTGAGTAATCTCGTGATTAGACATCCAGAATTTACGCGAAAAAGATACGTCTCTTTGTGTTTCATTGCGCTGGCGATCCTTTTCGTTTGCAGGAGAGCCCATAGTGAAGGCCTTGGGTGTAACAAGCGAAAGTTGAATACCCAGTGTATTTGCAAAAAGCGGCTTACCTTCACGCCGTCTTGCTTCAAACTCTGTAAGCATATCAGCGTGTACTTTCACCGGCTTGTTTGCACTAGGTGTAATAGTCTTGGTAACACTGCGATATCCTTCACGTTCGAATGTTACTGTGTGCGGTAAAGCTTGAAGCGTTAAATTAAGCGGCGTTTGACCTTTAGACGAACCGTCGATGAAAACTTTTGCACTTAACGACGCGCTTATATTCACTTGTCCTCGCTCTTCTTGAAGGTTGAACGTAAGCGCTTTGTTCTCGCCGGGAGCTAGCGTGATCCGCTGGCTTTGTGAAATAAATCCGGTTTTTTCATACTTGACGATATGTGGCGTATTCGCATCCACACGAGATCTTGTATCAGTCGGTTTATTATTTACTGTAAGTACGCCGCCTTGAGGGTCTGTCGAAACTGTTATCTGTGCTTGAAGGGGTTGAAGGTTATAGTTTCTTGTCGGGTTAGGGCGTTGGCTAGTGACTTCAATGGTGTCTTCCAATGGCTCTAGCCCTGACTTCGTCACGACAATTTCGTACTTACCGCCATTCATATTAATAGAAAGTGGCGTGACACCCATATCTTTACCGTCAAGGGAGACATTGGCACCAGAAGGGCTTGAGTTTATGCTAATTGCGCCCTTAACTGGAGAAAGTGAAATAACTTGTTCAATTTCCTGCGCGATATCTGCATCAAATTGGATCTCACCCGTTTCATAATGCGGATGACTGGCGCTTGCTCTGTAGCTGCCCTTTTTTAATTCCGTTACGTAGGTTCTCGATACCGCTACTTTCTCAGCGTTTAAATGCCAGGTTATTTCACTCAACGAAGGGGAGGTTGATAGGGTGACTTTTGCCGGTAAAGGAACGAGCGTAACATTAATAGTGCTTGGCGAGTTGTCGTTAATAACAACCGTGGCATCTTGATATTTTGGGGCCGAAACCTGGACTTTGGCATGGCTACCAAACACGTAAAGCTTGTCACTGATGAACATCGCACTACCACTTAAAACAGCAAATTGCGGATTTTGTGCTGCACGTTCTGGAGAAACTGCAAAGGCATAACCTTTGGTAAGAAACAGCCAGCCAAAATAAACAACGAGAACGGCGGCCAGTCCTATTAATGAAGCTATAGCAACGCCCTTTCTTCGCTTCTTTCCTTTGGCAATGGCGTCATCAATACTGCTCACTAGATAGGTCCTTATACTTTTTCAGTACATACAACATGTACTGATAGGTTGGTGTCTGACGGTGAAACTACAATCTCTTGAATGGTTGAGCGATAACCCTCGCGGCTACCTTCAATGCGATATGTACCAGGTTTCAGCTGAATGGTTTTTGTTTTTACTTCCCCCACGAGGCCTACTCCAAGTACCTTAATATAGGTATCGTTATCCGACGTTATTGTTACGGAACGGGGCTGATTGATATTGTCGATCACTTGCTCAAGCGAAGATATTTGGGCACGCAGTTTTGCGCTCTTTTCTGCATGTGAACCTGCTCGCGCAATGTCTTTAAGGGCTAGATTTCTGACGTTGTTATCCGATAAACGTTCTGGCCGCCTTTGGTAAGCGCTCAAGCTTTTTTCTGCATCGAGTATGGCTTCGGCATTTTGTTTTGCCTCAAGTAAAGCAGGGCTGGCTGGAAAGCTAGCGAGGCCTTTATTAGCTAGCAGCTTTACGGTTTGCCATTCATCTGCGCTGACAAACAAGGCGACTTGATTTTCAATTTTCTGCTGCTCTTGTGAAGCAACTAAAGACGCGAGCTTTTTACTAATGGTGGCAAGCTCATGCTTGAAGCTTTTAGACTTTTGGCGTCATTGAGGAATTCTGCGGCAGCAGGGTAGTCACCTTGCTCGATAGCTCGATTTGCCTGAGCTAGCAGCGTATCAAATCGGCTGTCTTGCAATTGCCGGTTAATAGCATCAAGTGCTTGCTGTGCGTCCTTACGGGCAGGATCTAACTGTACTATTTTTGCGTACGCTTCGCGCTGTTTGCTGATGTTGTTTTCGACCTTACCAATGCGTGCCTGCTCGTAGGCGTCTTGCACCTCGTCAAATACATCAATGCGTTGCTGCAAAATGTTCGCTTTTTCGAAATCAGGGTTTATCGTTAACGACGTTTTGTTTAGGTTAAACGCGCTTGAAATATTCCCATTATTGAAGGCAAGGAGGGCGTCTTCATAAGGTTGAGTGTAGGCGTTTTCGTAGTCAGTATTTATTGTGTCAACTGAGCTCTTTATATCATCCAGTGCATTCATAACTGCGCTGTAGTTGGACGCGCCATATTCATTAAACGCGCTATTCAACTTACGCTCAACTTCACTCGCTTTTTCTAGGAACATCTGGGAGTGTGAAACGCGACTAACCAAGTCGTTTACACTTTGTTTTGACTCGCTAAGCGCCATTTGAAGGGCTTTTCGTTCTTCTTCATTAACTTCCACAACGGGTGTGGATTTTGCGGTTTGGGGTACTGCTGTTGTGTCATCCGTGGCGTCCGTAACGTTCGATGTGACAGTAGGCATATATGAGATAAGGAGCACGCCTGCGACGCCTATCAACATGACCAGTGAAAAACCGAGCAGTGACTTTTTTATGAGTGCCTTTTTCTTTGCTCTGCTTTGCTCTATTTGTTGCTCAACGCTTGGCATGCGTAACCCTTTACTCTCTAACTTAACAATAGAATAGATATCTTATTTAATGGTTTTGATAACACCAACGACTGGGCTTATAGCGCAGTCATTGGTGTGGATTCCATGTCATAGATATCTTTAAGGCGAGCGCGAAGCTGGTAGTATTGTTCGCTTGCTGTGCCTTGAAGCTCAATTCGTTGATTGTCTATTTCAACAATTTGATCGGCTACCTGAATATCAAGGTTTTGCCCCATTTCATCGAATAGATCCCGTTGGGCGTGAAGCTCTTTGTTAGTTTCGATTGCTTCACTCAGTGTGCCAATTGCAGCGATACCAGCACCTGCCGCGGCTACTTGACCAGCCGTTGAGCTAGAGTTAGAGCCTAAAAGCACTGACGCGACTGCGAATAACCCTGCCGTGACTTGTTGTGTGGTGCGCTCTGCTTCAAGTTCTCTGATTTTCTTGGCTTCAGGAAGTGTCTCTTTCTGGTACTTACGGTATGGCTCTTCAGTGGTTACCCAAAAAGAATCATAGGTTTCTTGAAGGCTATCAATAAATTGTTCATCTTTTGCCTGTATGGCGCGCACGCGACGAAGCATTGGATCGCTATCTGAAGGCGCACTTACTAGCTCAATCTCACCTCTTCTGCCTTGAGTAAGGTATTGGCTAAACGACTCAGGGCTATACATTTGTGCGTAGCGCAGGTCTGACACCATTTGCACTTCTTGCTTGTAGGCATCGGATTTCTTTATAAGCAAATCATAAACGAATTTTGCAATTTGCTCGAAAACTGGGCCGTTAGGGTTTTCGCCGCGAGACATGGCATCGCGATACCAGCCTTCACTTACGCGGTATTCAAATTCTTCTTCACCCCACACTGTGTTTTTAGCGTCCATCACTTTCACGCCAATTTCTACAGTTTCAGTATCTGAGTAATTAATTTTGCCCAGCACGTAAACATCGGCAAGTGCAGAAGCATCTGGCGTTACGTTAATGCTGCCGAAAGATTTGGTTTCACCTAGGGCTTCTTTCGTCGCTATCGCAAAGCGGTTAGCTTCTAAGCGACGCACTTGAGGCCAAATCCCTTCCTCTTCTATTTCATCGTAATCGATAGTGCCATCACGTTCTGTTGGAAAGCCCGGGTCAAATACAGGTATGGCAACATCCATGTAAATTTCGGAGTTGTAGTTGTAGGTATTTTTTTGTGCGCCTAACGCCTGACCGCCTCCTGGGCCTACCATAGATGGTCCTACACTGGTGACATTAGTCTGCGTTGAGCCACATCCGCTCAAGAGTATAAACGATGCTGTTGCGACCACGGTAAACAGGGCCTTGGGTTTAAATGAAGACATATCCTTTCCTTCCTCTGATTTTTTATTTACAACCGTATTGCTCTTTTAATGCTTGGAAATGCGCCTTTTCAGACTCAGTTGTTGCTCCTTGCAAGCCGGCAATTACGGCGTCACATACCGCTGAACTTCCACCTTTCGCTTGTCCTCCAACAGACTGTTTTGAAGGATCTGAACTTGAAGTGGTTGTTTGTGTATTCGTCGATGATTCTTGAGACTCAGTGCTGCTTTGTGAGCTAGACTGCCCAGCGCCTGCCCCCGAAGATGATGTGCTCGAGGTATTACCCGCACCAGCGCCTTGCCCGGCACCTTGACCCGCCGCGCTAGCTACGCTTTGTGCGCTCGATTGCGCCGCTGCGTTCATGCATTCTTCGCTTTGGTTTAGTGCGCCAAATAAGGAGTCGTCTAACGCTTGTATTTTCTCCGCTTCTGTCATCGTAGACAGGTCTTGTTCGCCAAAATCGAGAACGGCGCAATCTTGATAATAGGTAGGGGCTTCGCTCGTTTGAGCGCCAGCTGAAGCAAAAATGAGTGCGTTAAGCAGTAATGCTAGTGGCAAATAATACTGCATGGCGAATAAGTCCTTTTAATCTGATTTGGGGTGGTTCATATATTACCCTCCATCCTTAAAGCAGTTATACCACTCTTTTACTTAAGACTAAACTCAGTTTTAAACATGCACAGGTAAGTTTTCATATTCAGAAAATAAAAAGCCGACGAAACAGGAAGCTTTCGTCGGCTTTAGCGTTGGGTTAATTAAGGCCTACTAGTTTATGTTATTTATTACTACAGGCCTTTGGACGCAGAATTAATGCTCCCAATGATAGTGGTGCGCTTTCGCTTCCACATCATCTGCCGTTTGTTGCGGCATAAAGGTGGCATTGTCTTGTTCAAAGAAGAACGGTTTGCGTTTTTTCTTACTGCCCACTTCGTTCATGGTGGCCGACTCGTATACGCGTCCATTTAGTACAGTGTATTCTACGAATTCACTCTTTCTAATGTCGCTTAATACGTCGCCATCAATCACCACTAGGTCAGCAAGTTTACCTTTTTCGATACTGCCAAGATCTTTGCCCATACCTAGGTGTTTCGCGCCGTCAATAGTACCGCCGCGTAGCGCTTCCCAAGGCGTAAAGCCGCCTTGTTCCATGATCCACAGCTCCCAGTGAGCAGCTAAGCCTTCACGCTGTCCGTGAGCACCAATATGTACACTGACCCCATTATCTCGGAGCTCTTTGGCGTAGCTTGCGACGTTTTGGTGGTTGTACTGGTTTTCTGGCGCAGTAGGTCGACGAATCGCACGGCTATCTAGAATCGTCGACGGGGTATAGCGAAGAAGACGCGGGTTCTTCCAGACTTCGGTTTTGTCGTACCAGTACTCTTCACCCATCATGCCGCCGTACGACACAACAAAGGTCGGCGTATAGCCGAACTCCGTGGCTTTCCACAGTTGAGTGACGTCGCTGTAGCCTTTTTCCACAGGAATGCTGTGCTCAAGACCCGTATGGCCATCTACCAACATAGTCAGATTCTGCTGAAGCTTACCGCCCCCTTCAGGCACTACCATCATCTCTTGATTTTTTGCTGCCCACAGCACTTGCTGACGCTGGTCACGACGGGGCTGGTTGTAGCTTTTCACTGAAATAGCACCGGCTTCTTTCAAGCGCTCTACGTGGAAATAGGCATCTTCATAATTGTTGATAATCGCTTTGTAACCTAGTCCTTCTGCACCGTATAAAATCGTGCCGGTGGAGTAGATACGTGGCGCAACAATATCGCCTTTACGCTGTAATTCTGCCGCAGCAAAAATTTCTGTCGTGTCGTTTGAAGGGTCATGAATAGTTGTTACGCCGAACGACACATTTGAGTACTGACTCCAGTTTTGCTGAGGGATAATCTCATTGCGGCCCTGCGAGCCGTGAGCGTGCGCATCAACAAGCCCTGGGATAATGGTTTTACCCGTTGTGTCTATTTGCATTGCATCATCAGGAATGGTCACATCGCCACGTTTACCCACTGCTTCAATGCGGTTGTCTTTAATCAGCACAACGCCATCTTCAATCACCTCTTGGGTGTTGTCGGCATCGCGCATGGTTACCACTTTACCGCCAACCAAGGCTTTGTAGCCAGATGGCTTGTCAGCTTTAGTGGTAAACGACAAATCCATACCTTCAGCTACCGGCTCAGGCAGCGTTTCCGCTGCGCCATCAACAAAGGCAAAGGCTTCATCGAGTGAACGGCTAAATAGCGTAGGGCCGTTAAACCAGCTAAGGGTTCTATTGTCAGGCGACCACGTTAAGTATTCACCTGCACGGCTTGAGAGCTGCGTTACCGGCAGTGAGGTCATGTTCGGGCCTATGGTGATGCGCTTGCCATTTTCGACAAACGGCGCCACGTACGTTTTGAACTGGTAAACAAACGCAACCCATTTCTTATCGTGTGAAAGTTTGTACTCACTTACTTTATCTGCGCCGTAAAGGTGAGTTCGCTTGTCGTTACCCTTAAGGTTAACGCTTGAAAGCTGGGTTTCGTAGTAAGCTTCGCCGCCCGCTGATTCGGTGAAATACACTCGGTCGTCGTTACCCGCGAAATGCGCGTTGTAGCCGCCCTCAGAGACTTTTTCTACGGTGTCTTCTTCAAGAGCTGCTACGTAAATTCCTGGCTCAACCGAG
>JGI12090J13086_1000234_pt1 | contig 10923 bp, 9 predicted proteins | sample DeeseametaMP0960_FD_13086 | JGI IMG/M metagenome (IMG submission 13086)
CTGCGATGTTATGCCGAGTTCAATACCTCGCCACAAATCTCGTTCTGGCTGCTTCTCTTTCGATATCTCAGAAATATGCTGAGCAAGCTTGTCGTCAAAATTACTCATCATCGACTCCCATAAAATCTTTCAATAATTGCTTAGCACGGAAAAATTGTGCTTTGCTTGAGCCCACTGCCATGTTCAACATGCTGGCAATGTCTTCGTGTCTGTAACCTTCAATTGCATGGAGGACAAAAACCATTCTGGCTCGCTCGGGTAAGCGAATAACTAATGCTTCTAAATCCACATCGGTGCTGTTTTCTTCAGCCGGCATCTCGTTAATGCCGCTGTTTTCCAAGTTAAACATCCGCTGCACCCACCCTTTCTGCTTGCGCATATAAGAGATGGTAATGTTTGCCGTAACGCTGTGTAACCACGTGGAAAATTGGCTTTGTCCATCAAAATTAGCAAGTTTTTCCATAGCTGAATAAAGACTTCTTGCGAAGCATCTTCTGCCATTCCCTTTTCACCTGTAAGCCGGTAACAAAGCGCGTAGACTCGCCCAATATGTTCATCGTAAAGGGACCGAAACGCCTGCTTATCGCCCTTTTTCGCTTTAGATATCAGCTCATTTTCGCTTTTATTACCAAACACCACATTGGCGTGTACAACACGTTGTTGTGTGTGTTCCATTCTTTTCTCTTTGTTATTTATGGTGCTGATTAGCATTAGCACTTGTTAGTGTTATAAGGTTAGTCGTACCCTATAGTAGAAAGGTTTAAATGCACAAAAATATTTTTTGGAGATGCCATGTCTACCTCATTTTCTGTTAACGCTCTGTTTGCTGGAAAACCTCAGCCGCTAGGCCCTCGTGGGGCACCAAGCAGTATTGTTAAAGCCCCCGTCGACGCGTTAACGGTGCATATGGACAGAACCGATGAAGACGAACAGGCCAACAAACGGCTTCACGGTGGACCGGAGAAAGTGCTGCATCAGTTCAACCCGACCAACTATCTGACATTAAGAAAGCATTTTCCTGAAGGCGACTTTTCGCTGGGCAGCATTGGCGAAAACATCAGTGTAGAGGGCATGGACGATGCTACCGTTTATATCGGCGATATATGGAAGTTCGGCGAGGTAGAACTGCAAGTAAGCGCACCCCGTGCCCCTTGCAATAAAATCTCGCAACGCTTCGAAGTGCCCAATTTAGATAGATTTGTCGGAGAACGAGGTATCACTGGCTGGTATTACCGGGTTATTAAAACCGGAACCATCAGTGTTGGCGACGAAGTAACACTACTGCACCGTGAGGACGATACCGTTAATGTTCACACCCTAATGCAATGCGCCCATACCAAAGCAGACAAAGCCCTGGCCCAAAAGCTAGCGAATCTTGAGGCGCTTGATGACGAATGGCGCGGAAAATGCCAAAAAATTGCGGATAAGATTGCGGATAAATAAGCCATTTATCCGTAGCTTAAATTAAAAAGACGCCTGTTCACCTTCATTCAAAATAACCCAAGGCATTGCAGGGTTTAGCTGCTTCTTCATTTTCATAAGACGAAATAGCGCAGAATGTGACGTCTTGTCACCCATCATCCAGCTGGCATTTCCATAGCCCCAAGGCACTACGGCTTTACGGCCTAGGTCTTGGGCCGCAACAATGGCATCTTCTGGCGTAGTATGTACCTTGCGATACCATTTAGGTGAGGTTTCGCTGAAATAAGACGCTATAGGTAACAGGCAAACATCTATTTCACCAAAGCGCGCTTTAATATCCATGAAGTGCGGTGAATATCCCGTATCCCCCGCAAAGAACAATGTTTTGCCTTCACTCTCAAATACCCAACCACCCCACAGTGTCGCATTGTCGTCCTCGTACAAATAAGGCACCCAAATTCGGTTACTGAAATGATGGGCAGGCACGAAGTGAATAGAGGTTTTGCCTACGTTTTTGCTGGTATACCAAGCCATTTCTTTTATGGTATAGCCTCTATTAGGGAAGTGCTCTGCGAAACCTAACGGAACAAGATATTCGGGCTTTGTGCCTAATTCGGCAATATCGGCTTTATTGAAATGATCATAGTGAATATGGGAATAAACCACAGCATCGGTTTGTGCGAGTTTGTCTTCACCTACCTCAGCGGGTTCGTTGCGGCTGAACCCCTCCGCCAATCGAAAAGCCCAATTGACGGGCCAATCAAACTGCCCAAACACAGGGTCAATAAGTATTTGCTCACCACTTGCGGTGTTAAGTAAAAAACTTGCGTGCCCTAACCAGGTGACATTAAAGCCGGTGTGCGAGTTCACTGTCGGGTTGTTGCCAACGAACTGACAATTTTGCATGTCACTTTCACATTCAATATCGGCAGACGCTGGGTAGCAATCATTAGTGCACGTGACGGGGTATGCTTTAAAACCGTCGTAAATATTGCTGAATCTGTCCTCATACCCAGGCAACGACACTTCCTGCTACTACTAGCGACGCCGACAACGTCGTTAACTTCTTTAAACTCATTACCATTTTTAAGATCGTGTCCTTGTAGCTCCAACCTAGGAGGCAAAGCGCTTAGTTGACTGCTGCGTCTATGCTTTATTTACTCAATTGTGCAGACATCAAGAGCACCGCAGTTTAGCGCAAGCACTAAGATAGCTGTTAACCGTTATTGTAAAGCGAGAAACCATCAGCACCACAGTAAATTTGTAACAATATAAAAGCGCGCGTTAGCGGCCGCATTTATCGTCACAAACCGATTAGTTGCAAATGATAACTATTATTAATAGTATGTTTAAAATTCTTTCCTGAAGCCATTATGCGTAAAACCCGAATACTCATTGTTGAAGATGACGCGACGTTAAGTGAACAAATCACACAGCTGTTGCAGTCTAGAGGATTTGACACTCGCCACGAAAGTGACGGTAATGCTGGATTACAAGCTGTGCTGGAGGAGAACTTTGACCTTGTGTTACTCGACATACGCCTTCCCTCTTTAAACGGCTTGTCGCTGTTAAACCAATTAAGGCAAATAAAGCAAACACCGGTGATGATGATCACCGCGTCAGGTGCCGAGCAAGAAAGGATTGAAGGCTACCGTAAGGGCGCAGATGACTACTTACCCAAGCCCTTCAATTTTACTGAAATGATGCTTCGCATCGACGCACTGTTGCGACGCAGCAAAACACTAAACGACTCAGGCACGCAAAAGTCGGAAATCATTGTTGATGTGCTTTATTTAAATCGCATTCAGCAAGTTACCAAATACCACTCAAGACTACTCGAATTCACGCCAATACAATTTAAGCTTCTTTGGATGTTAGTAGATAACAAAGGGGAAACGTTGAGCAAAGCATTTCTTTATCACAGCGTGCTTAACAAACCCTTTTCGAGGTACGACCGAAGCTTAGATATGCATTTGTCTAGAGTACGCAAAAAGCTCGTTGAGACTGGCATGCCCCCTGAACGCCTTGCCACTGTCCACGGCCAAGGATATCGCTTTTCGTGAAAAATAAACTGCTATGGCGACTGTGCGCATTTATTGCCGTTGGTACTGTTCTGTTATTTTGGGCCATCGCGTGGCTTACCAATCATACCGAGACCAGCATGAGTTTTATCGATAAAGCTCATCAAGAAACCCTTTATTCCTATGGTCAAGAAGCGGAGAAAATCTACCTGGAGGATGGAGAACAAGCGTTAGCTGCTTTTTTGCAAGAAGTGAAGACAAAGGAAGACACGTGGCTTGCCGTAGTTAACTCCCAAATGACCACATTCGCTGACACCCAAATGTTAGATGAGTTTGTTGACCGATTTCAAATAGGCCGCAGCCCCGAATGGAAAATACATTTGTACTTTTCTGAAAACCCTGTGATGGAAGTCCCCTTCGTCGATGACAATACGCACTTTTTAATTCAACTTCCACAGCGTATGCGCCCAGGTTCGTTATTGCTCGCCACACGCTTAACGCTTCAAATTGCATTACCTCTAGTGATATTAAGTCTGTTGAGTTTTATGCTGTATCGACACCTAATGACGCCACTAAAGCAATTAGAAAATGCCACAAAAGATTTCGCAAATGGCAATTTAGAAGCCCGTGCAATGGCTGCAATGCCCAAGCGAAATGACGAACTTACTGGGCTTGCCCAAACGTTCGACAAGATGGCCCAAAGAACCAGCAGTCTCATTTATAATCAAAGAAGTTTGCTTGCTGATCTCTCTCACGAGCTTCGCACGCCTCTTGCCCGCATTGATATGGCAATAGACTTTGTAGAGCAAGACATTAATCGTGAACAAGCACTTTCACGCCTGCGTTATGAAGCGAGCACGATGAGAGAGCTTGTTGAAGATACCCTAACCTTTGCATGGCTAAATACAGAATCGCCACAATTGAACAGCGATGACTTTGACTTGGTAGAACTTATCAATGTTATTTGTGAAGATGCGCGGTTTGAATACCCTGATAGAACCTTGCATGTCGACACACCTGAATGCGCGAATATTGAAAAGAGCAGCCAGCTTGCTTTGGGGCAGGCGTTAGAAAATATTATTCGTAATGCTTTGCGTCATACCCCTGAGCAAAGCAAAGTGAGTTTAACGCTGACCAGCGATAATAATAACTATGTTATCACGGTTACAGACGAAGGCACCGGCGTCCCTGAATCAATGCTAGACGCCATATTCGAACCTTTTTTCAGGGTAGACAAGGCACGGGCAGCCAAAAACTACGTACATGCCGCAAAGCGCTCTGGCTTTGGTCTAGGGCTTGCACTGGCGAAACGTCAAATTGCCGCTGTGGGCGGCGACATTTCGGCGATAAATCGCGCTGCACTAATCAAAGGCAACGCATTACATAGAGACGCTAGTGCTACAAAGCAAACAGGGCTAGTCGTTACCATTACCCTGCCTAAGTCTTTTAATGCTGCTTTCGCAAATTGAGAAGTCTCTGCACACCAAGTAGTGTGCCAGTATAAACTAAGATACAGCAAAGCAAGCTTACCAGCCCTGCGATGGTCTGCCCTATAAAGCCAAAGTATTCTCCCGTGTGCAAAAAGCGGGAAGTACCCCAAGCCTGACTCCCTTTGGGCCAATCGGTTTTGTAAAGTGTCCTAGTGATGTCACCGGTTCCCGTGTCGAAATACAGTGAATACGCTAACTCTTGCCTGTGCCCTATACTTTTATCGATATAAAACCGTGCAACACCCTCACTTTTGCCAATTTCCATCCACATGGAATACCAATCCTGATAGCCATTTTCATTGGCGTGTTGCTGAGCTTTGGTAAATAGCGTGTCGTAACTGACAACGTCGGCGTCTAGCGTCTCAGGCATAGCTTTCTTTTCGCGAGTAGGGACTTGTTCACCGTACATTCCATACAATGCTTTGTTTGCCCACTCAAAATAAAACAGGGTAGCCGTTAGTCCAATCACAACTAAAAAAGGCAGTGACCACATACCAAAAACAAAATGCCAATGTCGGCGACGGTGCTGTTTATTAGTGTACTTTTGCCGTAACCACATTTGCTGCTTTAAGGATTTTTTCGATATGTGTTTGGGCAACCATATGATGACTCCCGATAACAGCAAAAAAATAAAAATAAGATTGCTATAAGCCGTTATGGTTTTGCCAATTAATTGGTAATCCCCTTCCATTAAAAGATATCGATGCAGGTCAGTTATGACATGAAATGCTTCTTCAACGACCCCTTCTCCTTCTCTTAATATATCTCCGGTATAGGGGTGAATAAGATAGCTGTGTTCGCCGGCCCATGCGGGAATTGCCGCTCCCTCGCTATTGACCCATCGAACAAAAATATGCGCTTCGTTAGGATGCTTTTCACGAAGTATTGCTACAACCCGCTCAGTCGAGATTACCGACTTTTCGATATCAATCGTTTGTGCATAAGCCATTTCACTTAGCTCTTTGAACTGGCGCTCGTAAGTGAGTAATACACCGGTAAAAGCCATAATGAAAACGACAATGCTGGCCAATAAGCCAGCAAAGAGGTGGGCCCAAAAGACCCACCTTTTAAACGTGGAAAAGTTCATCTAAAGGCGTTGCTTAGAAATCGTAAGTCACAGACAAACGAATATCTCGTCCAGCTTCTTGCGGACCAATAACGCTTGGGAATACTTCGCTGTAGTCACCCACACTTGAATGGTCGATATACGCTTCATCAAACAAGTTCGTTACCGCCAGATTTAAGCGAAGGTCGTTTGTGACTTCCCACTCGCCATAAATATCCACTAGGGTATAGTCTGCTTTGTTAAGTGAATAAAGCGAGTCGGTCCAACCGTTTTCCAAGGCCTGATGTAGTGTATCTATGTTGATGTCGTCAACCATAGTGATGTTAAAGCCAACGCTAATGTCTGCAGTAACGGTGTAATCTGCACCAAGTACCCACGTATCACCGCGACTATTACCTAAGCCAACAAACTCGTATCCGTTAATATCGATGCTGTTATAGGGTACGCTGTACAGATCTTCACGAGGCATCAATTCAACATCTACGCTTGAAAACCCAAAGTACACGTCAACAGAGTCCCAGCGATACGCAAGGTTAAACTCTACGCCAGATGATTCTAGGTCGCCGATATTATTAAATACCGAGTTGCCTTGATAACCGCTAAATAGCACATCATCAATAGTAGATTCATAGGCGCTAAGGCGCGCATTAAGGTTATTCGCGCTGTATTCGATTGACGCTTCAATATTAGTGACAGTTTCAGGCACCACGTCACTGGCAACAACGGGAACGTCCTCACCATCATATAAGTATTCGTCAAGCGTGAAACCATCACCAATTTGCTTACCGCGCGCCGCTTCTGCGTAACCAAGACCAAGGGTCCAAGCTTCGGTAAGCTGATACTCAAGACCGACGTTAAAGCTAAGTTCATTGTCGTCTAGTCCAGATGGCTCATCGGTAACGGGTGTGCCGTAATAGTCATCGATCAAGATTTGTTGCTGAAAATCAAAGTCGTCATAACGAACACCGTAGCTCAACAGCAACTCTGGTGTGATATTGCTATGAGCTTGCGCGTAAATACCCATTACGCTGCCTTCTTCTGCGTTCTGCACAGGACCTACGCCAGGGCCACTTTCTACCTCATCTTTACGATAGTCGATACCGTAGGTGAATACGTGGTTTGAAATGTCGGTGGTGTTTCTAATATCAAAACCATAGGTATCGATATCAGACAAGAAATCGAAACGGCCGCCGCGGAACGATGATGAAGTTTGGTATGCCGTGGCTTCTAAGAAAACCAATGCGCTGTGGTCAAAGCGGTAGTTCGCTACGTAGGTATCACGCTCTGCTTCACTAGGATAAAGTGGAGCACCTTCTAGTACTACCCAGTTAGGTCTTGCCGAAAACTCACCCTCTTCATCGCGTTGCTCTGCACTTATTGAAAGGTATTGATTATCCGCAATGTAACCACTGGCTTTAAGGAACATGAGATCTTGATCTGCGGCAGTACCCAGCACTTCGTTGCCGTCGCCGTCTTCAAAGTTATCTCTGTCAACCGTGCTGTAATAACCTAGCAAGCCCCATGAATCACTTAGCTTTCCATAAAGGCTGCCGCTATATCGGGTGCCTTCGTTTGAGAAATAACTCGCTTTTACTCGACCACCAAATTGTTCGTCGCCTCTCAATAAGTCTTGCGCATCTTTGGTTTTAAAGCGGATTGAACCACCAATGGCACCTGGGCCACTGGTTGCTTCACCTGCACCAGCCTGCACATCGATTTGCTTCAAAAGATCGGGATCTAGCGTTACGCGGCCAATGTGGTGAAATAGGGTTGAGGTTTGTTGCGCGCCATCTACGGTTACATTCAGGTAGGCATCTTCTAGTCCACGGATAAAGATTTTCTGTGCTACACCTACTGAACCGCCAACGCTGACCGACGGAGACTCTCTAAAAACGTCAGCTAAATCGTTTGCCTGAAACTGCTCAATATCCTCGGCAGTAATGCTCAAGTTAGTTGCTGCGCCTACCACAGCAACTCGCTCTATAGACTTGGTTTCTTCATTCTGGCTTTCTAGGGATTGCGCAAATACTACCGGACTGGATAGCGTGCACACTGCACTGGCTAAAACTAACTTTTTCAAGGATGTCTCCATTTGATAATCAACAATTACAAATAAGAAACATTCTCATTAACTTTAGTCTAAATGGATAGCACTTTTACATTTGTTACAATTCTCTCAGTTCTTCGCTGTCAAAGACTCACGCTCATTGTTGTAACGTACTTTCTGGCCTGCACGCAGACGTTCAGCTCCTCTCACCACAACCGAGCGCTTCGGGTTCACATCGCCAAACACTTCAATTCTATCGCCCATCCCCACCCCGGTTGTCACCTTAACTTGCTCCGCTTCATTATTTTCATTGAGCTGATAGATAAAGGTGCCCGACTTTCTTAGTACCAGTGCATCGCGGGGTATGGTGACACCATCATGAGTATCGCTGCTAGGCAGCGCCACGCGCACTGCACTACCTATAGGAAAGTCACCGGGGTTGATGGCAATTCGTAGCTCCATCATGCGCGATGTACTGTTGCCTACCGGTACAATGGCACGAATAGATTCTTCTACTTGGTTCACGTTATTGTGAACGCTTACGCTCATGCCGTTAGCAATATAGGGTAATACGTTGAGCGGTGCACGCACCTGAACTTCAACGCTATCAGGGTTTACCACGCGAAGCAGGGTTTGCCCTACCCCAGTGTATTCGCCCGGCGACTGTAGCCTTTCAACCACCAAAGCCGTAAAGGGAGCACGAATACTGCTTTGTGCTATCTGATATTCGGTGAATTCTAAATCCAATTTGGCTTGCGCTAACTCCTGCTTAGCATTCTCTAAGTCAGCTTGAACTTCCTCTAACTCACCTCTGGACGTGTTTTGACTTGCTTGAAGGTTTTTGTACCTCGCTAGACGTTTGGTAAACAGTTCAACCTGCGACTGCCATCTGGCAATATTTGAGGCATTTTGATTGCGGGTAATGCTTAAGCGAGTATCGTCGACTTTAACTAAAGGCTCCCCNGCTTTNACCACATCACCTACNTCTGCCATCCAAGTGATGCGACCGTCTACCTCAGANGCAAGGTTTGCATCGATAACGCTTAGTACCGTTCCAGGAACCCAGGTTAGTTGTGAAATCGCTTGCTCTCTGGCTTCATCTATTTGAACCAGCACCGGCGGTGGTTGCTTGCTATCCTGCGCGTGTGCGCTCAACGATACACTGCTTGCAAATAAGGCAAACACACTAAGGGCGAGAGTAGATGTCATTGCTTTCATGGTTGTCTTTTCCTTACACATGATCGTTGTATTTATTTTGTTTTACGGTGGATGAGGTAGTCGGCGAAGCGCCGGTGCTCTCTATGCGCTCGGCCAGGGGTTTGAGTATATTTACAGGTGACTTTGAAGCCGTCATACGCAGCAAGGTAGGCAGTAATAGCAAGGTGAATATGGTACTCACCGTCATTCCTCCCACAATAACAGCCGCAAGACCTCGGTAAATAACGCTGCCTGCACCTGGTAGCAACAGCAGGGGCAGCATGCCAAAGATTGAAGTCAGCGTGCTCATAAAGATAGGCCGTAAACGTAGTTTGATTGCTTGTTCTACCGCGTCATCACGGGTCAGCCCTTCTTGCTCTCCTATACGAGTCTGATGCACGAGTAAAATGGCATTGTTCACCACAAGCCCTAGCAAAATAATGAAGCCAATCATGGTTAACAGGTCCATGGGCTGGAAGGTAAATATGTTCATGATACGAATAGCAATCACCCCGCCCACCGTGGCTAGCGGAATAGAAAGTACTACCAGCACGCTGTCTTTTAACGATTTAAACAACCCCGCCATTAACAGCAGTAGCAACACCATGGCAAAAAGAAAGTTATCAGCCATCGAGGCAATAGCGCCTTTTAAGCTATCCGCGCTACCACCATAATTAATAGCGCCATCGGTAGGCATCATGGCCATAATGGCAGGTTCAACCTCAGAGGTAATCACTTTCATTGCTTCTTCTAAACTCATACCCTCTGGCGGATTTACGTTTAGCGTGAGGGTTCTTCGACCATCAATGCGCTGAATACGACTTGGCCCTACGGCTCTTTCAATACCTACCAGTTCGCCTAATTGCACCACCTCGCCTGATGGCGTCATGACTGGCGTGCTATTTAAGTCTTCGGGTGTAAACCAGGGGGCTGAGCGGAAGATAATATTCATGCGCTTGGTGCCATCGAAGTACTCCCCCACATACATAACCATCACCCATGGCACGTACCAGGTTCCCCATACTGCCGCGATTTAACCCGACTTCCATCATTCGGCTGTCATTAGGGTAAAAGCGAAGCTCTGGTTCAGCTTGCTCTAGTGGAGGATTCGAACGCGCATTAGCGTTAGGGAAAACTTCTCTCAATTTGTCTAAACCTGCTTGCGCAGCGATGCCGAGCATGGCTTGGTCGGTACCTTGAAGATGAATGTCGATTGAGCGACCGTTTCCAAAGCCGCCGAACAAATTGCCTTGTTGTGAAAAGGTCTGTGTATCCGGCAAATCCTTTAAAATTTCATCGCGAACAATGGCTTCTAACTCTTTGACCTTAGACTGATCTTTAGCGCGCACACCCAAATTTCCGCCATTTGGCCATGTGATAATGTAGTAGTTTTTCAGCGCTGGCTGCTTTTCTCCGTCCATATAGGGCTGCAGTCGCTCAACGATAATTGGCATCACTTCTTCACTAATAAAGTTTTCACTGGCACCCGCAGGCAAACTTAAGAAGGCGTCAACGGCATCGCGTTTTACGGGCGGCAAATAATCCATGGAAGGCATAAGCAAAACACTACCTGTAATAGGCACGCCCATGAGTGTTAGAACTAATACAAGGCGGCGAAGCGGCGTACTTGATAGCGACATAATAGCGCGGGTTATCTTAGCCCATACCCGCTGTAAGCTA
>JGI12090J13086_1000235_pt1 | contig 10917 bp, 8 predicted proteins | sample DeeseametaMP0960_FD_13086 | JGI IMG/M metagenome (IMG submission 13086)
CCAATTTTTTCATATTGGTATTTTGGGTAAGTAATGCGTCTATATTTGAAATTGGCAGACCGTAAATACGCTCCATAACCAACACATTGCTGCGACAGTAGTCACTGTAAATTTTAGGTACGTATAAGGCGTCTGAGCCTTCAAAGTTCCGCCCTAACTGAATACCATTTGCAGATTCACGCAGTAAATCAAGCTCATCAACAATGGTCTTGCGGTATTCCACAACCACTTCGACAGGACGCAGCCGTTTGCCGTCAGGAAGCCAGCGTTGAAGCACGTTAGCCAAGCTAAATAAAAGCTCCATGTCCGCCACGATGGTATCGCGAATATCTGGGCGCAATACCTTTACCACGACGTCTTCGTTGTTATGCTTCAACTTTGCCGCGTGAACTTGGGCTATAGAGGCAGACGCCAGCGGCGCTTTTTCAAATTCACTGAATAATTCGCTTAAATCAGAAAGCCCTAGCGCTTGCTTGATAATGTCTTGTGCAGCGTCAGATGAAAACGGCGGAACTTTGTCTTGCAAACGAGCAAGTTCGTTAGCAATGGCAGGAGGAAGCAAGTCTCGGCGGGTAGAGAGCATTTGGCCGAATTTAATAAAAACAGGCCCAAGGTTTTGTAGTGCAAGGGTAATACGCTCGCCGGCTGACTTGCCCTTGTGCTTGTTTCGCACCCAAAAAATGGTATGACGCATAGCCCGCGCGTACCAGGGTAACCACTTTGCTGGAATAAGTTCGTCTAAGCCGTGTTCCAACAATACCTTGTTAATTCGGTATAACCTAACAATACGCATTTATGAGCCTGTTTCTCTCAATCTTACTTAAATTTTTCTTCTAGGCGGCGCAGTCTCGCATCAGCACTTTCTGCTCGATCGCGAAGCGCATTAACTTCGTCACTAAAGTGCATAACCGCCAGCTTGTGTGCAGCAAGCTGCTTTTCTTCTACTACGGCGTTGCCGAATACCTTCGCCATGGACGCTAGCGCTGACATCGACTTCTCATGCACGGTTTTCACCGTTTTCACGGTCTGATGGGCAATAACATCGTTGGTCTTTTGTGCCAGCAACTCTTCAATGTCGATATCGAGCTGCTGAAACAAGGCACTGACCTGCTGAGCAACATAGAGCTCTCCTTCCAAAAAGAGGGCCTTTTGCTGAATAAGACGAGTCAACTGGCTGGTTTCTTTTAACTCTGGCAAGGTTTGTAGCGACGTTTTAATACAACAGTCTTTCGGCCCAAGGGACGCGACGGCGTCTTCAAACGAGCCTTGTTCGCTGAGTACGTCAATACGGTCAGAAAACGACAGCGTAATACCATAAGGAAGCGGCGAAATGAACGCGGTAAGCCTGGCGCCAGCAAGCGCTTTTAGCCTTACTTCGCTGTCTTCGTCTAAAGACAGCAACTTGTTTAAAACCGATTCAGCCGTTGCGGTAACCAGCGCAGAAGTAGGCATTAAAACTTATAACCTCTATGTAGCGCTACAATACCGCCAGTCAGGTTTTGGTAATCACATTGCTCAAAGCCAGCCTGCTCGAACATCCCCTTCAAGGTTTCTTGATCTGGGTGCATACGTATGCTTTCCGCAAGGTATTGGTAGCTTTCTGCATCGTTCGCCACTAGCTGACCCATTTTTGGCAAAATGTGAAACGAGTACATATCGTAAAGTTTGCTGAGCTGCTCTGACGTAGGCTTAGAAAATTCCAATACCAGTAAACGGCCGCCTGGTTTTAACACGCGAAAAATAGAATTAAGCGCGTTTTGCTTTTCCGTTACGTTGCGAAGGCCGAATGCCATGGTCACCACATCAAAATGATTGTCGGGGAAAGGCAATGCTTCCGCGTCAGCTTGCACATAATCGATATTGCTTACCAAGCCGCGATCGCGCAGCTTATCTCGGCCTACTTTCAGCATAGACAAGTTGATATCGGCAAGGGTTACACGCCCAGTCGGGCCTACCAAACGTGAAAACTTAGCGGTTAAATCGCCAGTACCACCGGCAATATCCAATACTCTATTACCCGCGCGAACACCGCTGCAGTCTATTGTGAAACGCTTCCATAAACGATGCACTCCCATCGACATAAGGTCGTTCATTACGTCGTACTTTGCTGCAACAGAGTCAAAAACATTAGCAACTAAAGAGGCTTTTTGCCCTTTATCCACCTGTTTGAAACCAAAGTGCGTTGTNTGCTCAGTAGCATTGTCGATTGCAGAGTCTGCTTGCGTAGCGGGAGTTTGATTGTCGCTCATGACAGTCCTGTAATTTGAATATTTTTATTAATGCCGAAGTGTATAGGATTGTGTGCTCAAGCAAAAGCTTTATGCCTGACTGTCTCCTGATGTAAATCAAGCCTTTGGCCTTTACAAAAGCGGAGCCTGCAAGGCACAAGCTCGCTTGTTTAGAAGACTAGAGCAGCTTGCTCTACGCTACCTGATTGTTTGTGCCCCAACTATAGGCAACAATGGCACTGATCTCTTGCAAAGAACGGCCGCTTTCNTCATGCCANTGCGCAAATGCCGCATTGGCCGCCGACAGCGACTTTTTCGAGGTTAAGCCACCGTCGATAATTTCATTCTTTCGCAAGTAATCTTCCACGTCACGAGAGAATAAAAACGTGTCTATACCTAGCGCACGAAGCATGTAGGGGCCGGTGTTGCCACCTAATCGCGCACCGCGTTTTTTCAAAAACGCCCAAAGCTCAGTGATATTGTCTTTTTCAAAGCCTGCTACGAACTTACCGAAGCTACCGCGCTCCAGGGCTACGTCTTTGATCATCATGGCATTGTCACGCACTGTCATCACTTTTTTATAGTTGCGAACAATGCGCTTATCTGACGCTTTTTGCTCTAGCATTTCATCGGGCATCAACAACACTTTATCAATGTCGAACCCGAAAAATACGGTTTCAAAGTCGGGCCATTTTTGCTCGATAACTCGCCACACGAAGCCCGACTGGAACACTTTTTTGGTCATCGCCGCTAAAAAGCGGTCGTCAGGAATTGCTTCAATTTGCGCTTTAGAAAGTGGCGCTTGGAGCATGGCTTCAAGCACCCTTTCACCGCCTTTGCGCTCGCACGCTCGGCGGTAGATAGATTGAAAAGACTCTAACTTAGACTCTTTCATGTGTGCCTAGCCTTTAATACCGCTGTGACGAAGCAAAGCGTCAACTTGGGGCTCGCGCCCTCTAAAAGCAACAAACAAGTCCATAGGAGGCTTACTACCGCCCATTTCTAAAATGTTTTCTAAGAACGCTTTGCCCGTATCGCGGTTAAAGATGCCATCCTCTTCAAACTTGCTGTACGCGTCGGCAGAAAGCACCTCGGCCCACTTATAGCTGTAATAGCCCGCTGCGTATCCACCAGCAAATATGTGACCAAAGCCGTTTTGGAAACGGTTAAACGATGGAGGAATGACCACGGCCACCTCTTCACGCACTTTATCCAATGTGCCCTGTACGTCTACCTCACTGCCTTTTTCGCTATGCAGTAAGAAGTCGAAAAGACTGAATTCAAGCTGGCGTACCATCTGCATCGCTGACTGGTAATCCCGTGCAGCAAGCATACGCTCCAGTAAATCAGCAGGAAGCGGTTCGCCAGTTTCATAGTGACCAGAGATAAAGTTAAGTGCGTCTTCTTCCCAGCACCAGTTTTCTAAAAACTGACTTGGCAGTTCAACCGCATCCCATGGCACACCGTTAATACCGGATACACCCGCTACGCGCATTTTAGTAAGCATGTGATGGAGCCCATGACCAAACTCATGGAACATGGTCACCACTTCATCNTGGGTNAATAGCGCTGGCTTATCCCCTACAGGTGCGTTGAAATTACAGGTAAGGTACGCAACGGGTAGCTGCAATTCGCCATTCATTTTTTCACGACGAACTCGACATTCATCCATCCACGCGCCGCCACGCTTTTTAGCTCGTGCGTATAAGTCTAGGTAAAAGCTGCCGCGCATCACATCAGCATCGTCAGTAATGGTGAAGTAACGTACATCTTTATGCCATGTATCAATGCCAGGCTGCTCAATAATTTTTAAGCCGTACAGGCGATGTACAACTTCGAATAAACCAGACAGCACTTTATCTTCAGGGAAATAAGGCCGAAGCATTTCATCAGAAATCGTGTACTTTTCCTGTTTCAGTTTCTCGCTGTAATACGGTAAATCCCATGCCGCTAGCTCGCTGACACCATGCTTGTCTTTCGCGTACGCTCGTACTTCTTCAAGCTCTTTCTCTGCCTGAGGCTTAGACTTAGCCGCCAAATCACGTAAGAAACCGATGACCTGATCGGTAGAATCCGCCATTTTAGTCGCTAGTGAACGCTCTGCATAACTTGAAAANCCTAACAATTCAGCCAGTTCAGTACGCAGCGTTAAGGTNTCTTTGATTATATCGGTGTTATCCCACTTACCCGCATTAGGGCCTTGATCNGACGCTTTTGTTGCATAGGCGCGATACATTTCTTCGCGAAGTTCGCGATTATCGGCGTAAAGCATGACTGGCAAATAAGACGGAATGTCTAANGTAAACAACCAGCCNTGTAAGTCTTTTTGGTGCGCAGCTTGCGCCGCTGCTTCAAGGGCTGACTCTGGCATACCGGCAAGTTCAGCNTCATCGGTAATGTGTTTAGTCCAGCCCATAGTGGCGTCCATCACATTATTGGAAAAGGTTGACGATAGCTCGCTAAGCTTTGCCTGGATCTCTGCAAAACGCTTCTTTTGCTCTGCGGGAAGCGCTACGCCTGACAATGTGAAATCGCGAACGGCGTTTTCAATCACTTTCTGCTGCTCTTCGCTTAAGGTCGCAAATTCGTCAGACGCTTTAAGGGAAGCGTAAGCATTGTAAAGGCCTTCGTGCTGGCCTACCCAAGTTCCNTATTCAGATANTAATGGNAAACACGCATCGTGNGCTTCACGCAATTCATCGCTGCTCACNACNCTATTCATATGNGAAACGGGTGAAAATATTTTACTTAAACGATCATCGGCCTCTTCAAGGCGCAGCACTAAATTCTGGTAAGAGTAATCTTTCGACGCCACGACCTCTTCTATTTCGCTTTTGCACGCCGCAATGGCTTTTTCAATTGCAGGCTTAATAGAGGCAGGTTCAATAGCAGAAAAAATTGGTAGACCATCTACCATTTCAATTGCAGGGGTTGTCATAATCTTTTTCACTCTTAACACGTTGATAGAATAATGATGGGGCTTCGCTGATTAAAAGCAAGCTATTGTTTTAGCCACTGTTGACCTATTTTGAACTTACTTGCCGTCAACGTGCATGGATCATGATTATTGCCTATATTTACGAATTCAATGAATGCCGCTGCACCGTTTTTCTTAATGCCCCTCATAAAAACTGAACAACACAGTCAGCTCCGCCAAGCTCTGTCACAAATGTCACATTTCATCCTTTTGTCTACTTTGTCCCTTCGCTGTTCAGCGTCTATAATTTCGATTAATAAATCTACAAGGCATAGATATGAAAACGTTGACCTCAGGCGAAATAGCCTCGTATTGCGATGTAAATCTGCGCACCGTAATTCGATGGATCGAAAGCGGCAAGCTGAAAGGCTTCAAACTTCCTGGGCGTGGAAACAACAGAGTATTAGTAGAAGATTTTGTCGCCTTTCTTGAACGACACGACATGCCAATTCCCGATTCATTGAAAGGCATTGCCACGCCCTCAATATTAATTGTTGACGATGAAATGCCAGTTGCCAAGTCTATTCAGCGCGTGGCCAGACGGGCGGGTTATGAGTCGTATATCGCTACAGGCGGCTTCCAAGCGGGGATTATGCTGAGCCAATACGAGCCCAAAGTCATGACCCTNGATTTAAGTATGCCAGGCATGGACGGTTACAGCGTTATCGAATTCACGCGAGATCAAAGTAAATATAAAGATCTCAAAATTGTGGTCATATCGGCACTCGATGAAATTAGCCTGGAGCGCGCGCTTGAGATAGGGGCTGATGCCACCTTACAAAAGCCGTTCTCAAATCATGACTTAACAATGGTCCTTGAGCAGTTTATGTCGATGTAAATCGATTTAAAGGGAGTGACATTATGGCTTGGTTATCGCGATTCGCTCTTTTAAGTTTGCTTGTAGGTGTTTGCGCATTACCGACAAATGCTAAACCCCTTACTTTTGCTGTTGTACCTCAGCAGTCTGCCAAGAAAATGGCTGAAACATGGCAACCCTTAATCGACTATGTGAGCAATTACACCGGTTTTAAGATTGATTTTAAAACTGCAAAAGACATTCCCACCTTCGAGGCTAATCTCGCCGACGGCAAATATGATATTGCCTACATGAACCCCTACCACTTTGTGGTCTTTAATGAATCTGCGGGATACCGCGCGCTTGCGCGCCAACGCGATAAAGAAATTCGCGGCTTACTTGTTGTACATAAAGACAGCCCCATACGCTCTCTGGATGACTTAAGCGGTACCGAAGTAGCCTTCCCAGCGCTAGCTGCGTTTGCTGCCACAATTATCACAAGCGCTCACTTGCGGATGAAAAGCATTGCTTTTGTACCGCGCTACGTCAATTCTCATGACTCTGTGTACCTCGCAGTACAAAGGGGCTTTTTCAATGCTGGGGGTGGCATTGTCCGTACGCTTAACAGTTCACCTGACGACGTTAAACAAGAATTACGTGTCCTTTGGAAGAGCAAAGGTTATACGCCTCATGCTATCGCAACCCATCCAAATATGGCACTCGCTGACAGACAAGCTATTCTTAATGCATTACTTGCTTTGTCGAATGACACAAGTAAGTCTTGGATTTTAAAAGGTATTGGATTTAACGGCTTTATAGCGTCAAACGACAGTGATTGGGACGACGTGAGAGCATTGGGAATAGCATCGCTATCGAGGCCGCATTTATGAGTAGACTCGTATGAAACTTTCGTTGCGTATAAAAACAATAACAGGCATCGCATCAATAGCAGCGCTTTTGCTGCTAGTGCTCATTGTGACGGTGTTTCAGCTACTTAATGACCTTGTCGACAGTAATATAAAGAAGTCAGCCGACACCACAGTTGCCCTTTTTGTTTCGACGACAAAAAATGCCTTTTTAAGTTATGACCTTGCAGCTCTAGATGCCGACGTCTCAGAAATTCTTACCAACCCCAATATTGCTTACGTCAAAGTTAAAGACAAATTAGGCAGAGTTTTCGTAGAAAAGGGTAACACCAACGCACTAAACCGCCCTTTTACTGCCGACACAAGTGTTTCGGACGCTGATGATGGTATTTACNACACCCGAGCCCCCATCATGGTGAACAGGACTTTGTACGGNTATGTAGAGATTGGGCTTAACATTGCTTCAGTAACTGAATCNGTATCNAGGGTGAGAAACTGGACAGTTACACTGGCTTTTCTAGAATTTATTTTGGTCGGATTGTGCTCTTACTTACTTGGTTCTTACCTGATGTCGCAGCTTCATCAATTACACGAAGGCGCTAAACGTTTAGGTGATGCAGTGAAAAACAACAGCTATCAAGATGTTTTTGTTCCCGTGCGCGGCACTGATGAGTTAAGCGAACTGGCAGAGGCATTTAATCAACTGGTTGAGCGTTTAAAAGAAGAACATGCGCAGCGTCAATACGCGCAAGATGAGCTTAAAGAGCTTAACACGCTACTTGAAGAAAAGGTTCAGGATAGAACCGCATTGCTGCATCAGAAAAACTATCAACTCCAAGAGGCCAATAAAGATCTAAAAGAGACCCAGGTACAACTACTTCAAGCTGAGAAAATGGCGTCAGTTGGCCAGCTAGCAGCGGGGGTCGCCCATGAAATTAACAATCCTGTCGGTTTTGTCAGCAGCAACATATCCACCTTAAGCGAGTACGTTGCTACCTACCAAATGATATTCTCACAAATTAACGCGGTGCTTAATGAGCAAGACGAGGGTAAGCGTGCTTCTGCCTTATCAGAACTAGAAAAAATGTTAGCTAATCAGGATATGGCGTTTATCAATGAAGATATCACCGACCTCCTCAGCGATTCGAGAGACGGTTTAAGTCGGGTTGCTGAAATTGTAAAAGGGTTAAAGCTATTCTCTCGTGTAGACAGTGACCACATGCAGCAGCACAACATTAATGATTGTGTACGCACTACCCTTGCCATGGTGAACAACCAATTAAAGTATATTTGTACTGTCGAAACGCATTTAGGCAAAGTCCCTGACGTTGCCATGAATGTAGGCAAGGTTTCTCAGGTTGTTACCAACTTACTCATTAACGCGGGTCAAGCGATAGAGAGCACGGGTAAGAACGGTAAGATAACTATTACCACCTGTACTGCGGGCAAGTTTGTCGAGCTTCGTGTAGAAGACACTGGCTGCGGTATTCCATCAAGTCATTTAGACAAACTCTTCAATCCATTTTTTACAACTAAACCTGAAGGGCAAGGCACTGGCTTAGGTCTTTCAATTTCGTTTGGCATTGCTCAGGAGCATGGCGGCACGCTCTCAGCCACCAGCAAAGAGGGAGAAGGAAGCATATTTACGTTAGCGCTCCCCCTTGTTTCACACTCAGANAAAACATTAGAGAGCGAAGGATGAANCAACTAATAGTGTTATCAAGCAGCATTGCGTGTAATAGTTGTAACGTCGCTTATAAGGATAATAATTTATGACAGAGCCTACTACAGAACAAGCCACGACCTACACGGTTCTATTTGTCGACGACGAGCCGAATATCCTTCGCGCTATTAAGCGTGCGCTGTTCACTATGGACATCACCTTACTGCTTGCTGATAGTGGTGCCAAAGCGTTAGATCTAATGAGTAAACACGATGTTCATGTAGTTATTTCTGACATGAAAATGCCGCAGATGTCAGGTGCGGAATTACTCGAACAGGTCGCTATCAATTATCCCGAGACATTTAGAGTTGTGCTCACTGGCTATGCCGACATTGAGTCCACAATTAAAGCCGTAAACCAAGGCAAGATACACCGTTACCTGCAAAAGCCATGGGACAACCAAGAGCTTATCGCTGTTGTAGAAGAAGGCTTAGAACGCGTTAAGTTAAAGGCGGAAAACCTTCGTCTTCAAAAACTAACACGACTGCAAAATAAAAAGCTACGCGACGTAAATGCTTCACTAGAACAAGTGGTTAAAAAGCGCACGCGCCAAATAAAAGCGGCGCTAAATAAAATCGAAAAACACAACCTTGCAATGGAGCAGGTGCTGTTCAACGTGATAAGCATTAACCCTGACATTAATGGTAAGTTTGCCATTGAGGTTAGCGAGTTGGCATCAAAACTAGCGCGTATTGCTCGGTTAGAGAAAGAAGAAATCAAACAGGTGCGTTATGCGGGCCTTATCTGCGAGCTTGGGTTACTAGGGCTTGAAAGCGAAGATTTTAAGGCGCCATTTTCAAAGCTTAAATATCAACAGCAGCAAAACTATCTATCGCAAACCAAGCAGGCTGCGTTAATACTTGCTCCGGCGCACGAACTACATCAAGTTTCTGACATTATTGAATTTCAGTTCGAGCACTATAATGGCTCAGGCTTGTATAACAAAGTTGCAAAAGAAATTCCTGCTGGCGCGCGTATCTTGGCCATAGCCCGAGATTACTGGCGCTTAGTAACCGGCAGAATGAGCGGTATCGAAATGAGCCCTCGCGATGCCAAACTAGAAATGAAAAAGCACAGAAACACCCGCTATGACGGTGAATTTTTGGACCTGTTGCTCGAAGCAGAAGATGTAACGACATCTAAACTGCTTTCTACATCATTGAAAGCCTCGCAGCTCAAAGCAGGCATGGTACTAGCCCAAAATTTGTATAACGATAGTCACATCCTTATCCTTCCTGAGGGACATGTGTTTAGTGATGCCACCATTCAAAAACTCGTACACTTTGAAGAAGAACGTGGAAAAGCGTTTAGTATTCAAATAGAACCAGAAGAGCTTTCTGCTACTATAAGTGAATAAGCTTTAAAGGTTACGTGCTGAAAGCAGGATGAGCGATGCATGAATATGCTTCGCTTTGTCTTAGCCTTTTAATTAGGCTGCACTGTCCCCATTGATAAACTAAATGAAATTCCCTAAAGCAAATCTCGGTCTTTTGATTACTCTTTATGACAAGACCGATAGAGAATGATTTGCTGTGCGAACCTACCGAAGGCATTTATGCTTATCGTTTACGTTCGCCTAACCGACAAAGAAGGCTTTTTGAATGACACATTTTGATTATATATGTATTGGCGGTGGCAGCGGTGGTATCGCATCTGCAAACCGTGCAGCTAAACATGGAAAGAAGGCCGCCATCATTGAAGCGAAAGATATTGGCGGTACTTGCGTGAACGTTGGCTGCGTGCCTAAAAAAGCCATGTGGTACGGAGCACAGGTGGCTGAAGCGATACATCGCTATGCACCTGAATACGGGTTCGATTTGTCGGTAAATCACTTTAGCTGGGACAGCCTGATTGCCAGCCGCCAGGCTTATATTGAGCGTATTCATGCTTCTTACGACCGCGCTCTTACCGCAAATGACGTTACCTTAATTCGCGGTTTCGCGAAGTTTATCGATAACAACACGGTAGAAGTCAACGGCGAAAAGTACACGGCTGATCATATTACGATTGCTGTAGGCGGCCGCCCAATCATCCCAGATATTGAAGGTGCTGAGTACGGTATTGATTCTGATGGTTTCTTTGCCTTAAAAGAGCAGCCGAAGCGCGCTGTCGTGGTTGGCGCAGGCTACATTGGAGTGGAATTAGCCGGCGTTCTTCACGCCCTTGGTACAGAATCGCATTTGGTAGTTCGCAAACACGCTCCGCTTAGAAATTTCGACCCTATTATTCACGAAACTTTGGTTGACATGATCCACGCTGAAGGTTGCAAATTGCACGACCATGCTAGCGTAGAGAAAGTGGAAAAAGCTGACGATGGCGAGCTATCA
>JGI12090J13086_1000238_pt1 | contig 10852 bp, 9 predicted proteins | sample DeeseametaMP0960_FD_13086 | JGI IMG/M metagenome (IMG submission 13086)
GAGCAAACGGCGAGCCGTTCAGGTGAATTAGGCAGCATGTGTAATGAGCTTGCTGACCTGGCGCAGCACCTTGAGTCAATTGCGAAGCAATTCAGAGTGTAACACCTTATCAAATGCTATTTAGGGCCTCCGCAAGGAGGCTTTTTTGTAGGCGCCAATTACATTTCAAAAGTCATTGTTACTAGCGTTAAGCGGAATTAGGATAAAACGAAGGCATAAAAAAATCCCCAGCCAAGGCTGGGGATTTTTAGTCAAAGCAATGCTTTTTCTATTCGTCTAAGAAGCTGCGTAGCTGCTCAGAACGGCTAGGGTGGCGAAGTTTGCGAAGTGCTTTCGCTTCAATTTGACGAATACGCTCACGGGTTACGTCAAACTGCTTGCCTACTTCTTCAAGGGTGTGGTCAGTATTCATGTCGATACCGAAGCGCATACGAAGTACTTTTGCTTCACGGGCGGTCAGGCCTGCTAGTACTTCCTGCGTTGCATCTTTCAAGCTACCGCCAGTTGCTGAGTCGAGGGGCTGAATAATCGTGCTGTCCTCGATAAAGTCGCCAAGATGTGAATCTTCATCATCACCGATAGGGGTTTCCATCGANATTGGCTCTTTAGCAATTTTAAGTACCTTACGAATTTTGTCTTCAGGCATTAACATGCGCTCTGACAACTCTTCAGGNGTAGGCTCACGACCCATTTCCTGAAGCATTTGACGAGAGATACGGTTAAGCTTGTTGATCGTCTCAATCATGTGAACAGGGATACGGATAGTACGCGCCTGGTCAGCAATAGAGCGAGTAATCGCCTGACGAATCCACCACGTTGCATAAGTTGAGAACTTATAACCACGACGGTATTCGAACTTATCCACCGCCTTCATTAGACCAATGTTACCTTCTTGAATAAGGTCTAGGAATTGAAGACCACGGTTGGTGTACTTCTTAGCAATTGAGATAACAAGACGTAAGTTAGCTTCAACCATTTCTTTCTTCGCGCGGCGTGCTTTCGCTTCACCGATTGACATGCGACGGTTGATGTCTTTGATATCTGCGATCACCAAGCCAGTTTCCTGTTCAACTTGGTTCATCTTGCTAATACAGCGCTCAATTTCTTCCTGATTTACAGCAAGGTCAGCGGCGTATGGTGCACCTGATTTAACTGCTTCATGTAACCATGCATTAGACGTTTCGTTGCCCGCAAATGCTTTGATGAAGTCTTTCTTCGGCATTTTTGCGTTAACCACGCAGAACTTCATTACTAGACGCTCTTGAATACGCACTTTGTCCATCATCTCACGCATGTTCTTAACCATGCGATCGAACTGTTTTGGAACTAGGCGGAATTCTTTGAAAACATCGCTTAATGCATTGATTTGCGTGCGAGAGTCAGCATGAGCTCGGCCTTTCTTCTCGATAACTTCACGAGTTTTAAGGTATTGCTCACGAAGCTCAGTGAAACGCTCACGGGCTAACTCTGGGTCAACACCGCTATCGTCTTCGTCGCTATCGTCATCATCTTCATCGTCGTCTTCATCATCTAACTCTTCTTCAGATAATTCAGAACCAACGTGAGTAGCCGTTGGAGCAAGGTCTTGCTCATCGTTAGGATCAACAAAGCCAGAGATGATGTCGCTCAAGCGAATTTCTTCTGCTTCGTAAAGATCCCACTGGTCTAATAGATAAGTGATAGCTTCTGGGTATTCAGCAACTGAACATTGTACCTGGTTGATACCATCTTCAATTCGTTTAGCGATTTCAATTTCGCCTTCACGAGTAAGAAGTTCAACCGTACCCATTTCACGCATGTACATGCGAACTGGGTCAGTCGTACGGCCAATTTCACTTTCTACAGTAGCTAGTGCCTGAGCTGCCGCTTCTGCAGCATCTTCATCAGCATTCGCTTCTTGCATGAGAAGTTCGTCTGCATCAGGAGCTGATTCAGAAACTTGAATTCCCATGTCGTTAATCATGCGGATTATGTCTTCGATTTGATCAGAATCGACAATATCTTGCGGCAGGTGGTCGTTTACTTCTGCAAAGGTTAAGTAACCTTGCTCTTTACCTTTTGCAATCAGGAGTTTAATCTGAGACTGCTTGCTTTGCGCCATATAACCTACACTTCTCACATTCAATTAGTTTGCAATAGAAAAGACAACATACGTCTAGGTATGTTCCCCGTTCTGCTGTAGTACTGCTTTTGTATCAAGGCCGTTAATGCTCGATGCCACGCTGGTCTAAACCATTATGTTGCGATGCACATCTGCTCGGGTTCGGATCTGCCCGTTATGTTCGGCTATATCTTTGCTACTCGTGCTGCTGTATTTTTGTTCACTTTATAGTGAATGAGACACGTTTATCTGTGCCCACAGCGAATTAGCCAGTATAGCAGAATAAACGGTGGTTTTACCAGATTGATGGCCGATTTTTTAGCCAGTGTTTTTAAGCTACAAAACAGCGCATACTTACAGCGCGTATTCTAGCTAAACTAATCTCGTTAACTCAATCTCACTAACATAAGCGTTTAAAAAAAGCCTTATGCAAAAGCCTACAGAAGAACAGTCTAACCTCTAGGTCAGTTTGCCCAAGGTTAACTCTTCTGTCTTTCCCTCATAAGCAGGTTCAATTCCTGTTTTTCCGCCTGTGTCAGCGGCTGAACCCGCGAGCGTGAAATTAAGGTTTCAATGCGGCTATCGAAATGCCCGTCCAGTAAGCGAGCGAAGCTGTCGTTGTAAACCCGTTCAGCATCCTCGTCTTTAACCAAGTGTTCTTGTAACAATAATTTCGCGATAGTAGAAGAATGGGGATGGTCGCGGAAATTTTCAACAAGCTGCGCGGTTTTTGCTTGAGGGTGACTCACGCAATAGCGATGCACATCGCGTAATAAATCCATGCCAGCAGCGTTGCTGCCCGCAAAAATATCAATTTGAACGTCTTCACATAGTGTGGCTAATTCAGGTTTATCAAGCAGCAAGCGTATCAGCATGCGNAGCGGTGATAGTTTAGGCTTGTTTACTTGATTGCGATTCGGAGAATAAGCTTGCTTCGAACCTTGATTGGCTTTGGTGATATCTTGCTGAAGTTTAAANCGNTCNAACTCGCCAGTGTGCTTGGCTANTTCTTCCAGCAGCATTTGCTTTTGATCATCACCTAATGTGCTNTCNATAAGCGGCATTGCCGCTTTCTTAAGGGCAATTTTACCTTCCGGCGTGCCCACATTGTGNGTCTTTAATAAGTTTTCAAAGAAAAAGCGGGATAACGGCATAGCATCATCTAGCATTTCCATAAACGCATCTTTCCCCACCTGACGCACCATAGTGTCAGGNTCCTCGCCGTCGGGTAAGAATAAAAACGAAATACGNACGCCGTCTTTTAACGCGGGCANGGCGTTTTCTAACGCGCGCCATGCAGCTTCACGCCCTGCGCGGTCACCGTCATAACAGCATACAATGTGAGACGTAGCGCGAACCAGCATTTGAATATGTTCAGGTGTGGTAGCTGTNCCNANCGCAGCNGTAGCAATATTAATGTCGAATTGACTNAGCGCCACTACGTCCATATAGCCTTCTACAATAACGACGGTATCCAGGCTACGATTTTTTTGTCTGGCAGAATAAAAGCCAAAGAGCTCACTGCCTTTGTGGAAAATGCGGGTTTCTGGCGAGTTTAAGTATTTAGGGCCGCCGTCATCTAATACTCGGCCGCCGAAACCCACAACACGACCCCGTTTGTCCCTGATAGGAAACATAATGCGGTCGCGGAAGAAGTCGTAGGTACGCCCTTGGTCGTTTTTATTGACCAGCTTTAAATCGACCAGTTGCTTGATGCGCTGTGGATCTTTGCCAAAGGTATTTAGCAACGCGTCCCAACTGTCTGGCGCGTAGCCAATTTCCCATTGCTTAACGATATCGCCGCTTAATCCACGGTTTTTCAAGTAGTCGATGGCTTTTTTGCTATTACCATTTTGGCGTAACTGATGCTGGAAAAAGCGTGCAACTTGCTCCATTACTGCATAATCGTCTTGCTGTTGCTGCTTTTTCTCTTCGCTCATGGCAGGGCGACTGCCCTTTTCACGGGGGACTTCAAGCCCGTGATAGCGCGCTAGCTCTTCAATGGCCTCGACAAATTCTAAGCGGTCGAACTCCATAATAAACGAGATAGCGTTACCGTGAGCGCCACAGCCGAAACAGTGGTAAAACTGTTTGTCTTGACTAACAGTGAAAGATGGCGACTTTTCGTTATGAAAAGGGCAGCACGCTTGGTAGTTTTTACCTGCTTTTTTAAGTTTAACTCGGCTATCTACTACTTCTACCACATCGGTACGTGACAGCAGGTCGTCTATAAAATCGCGAGGTATCTTTCCAGCCATGAGGGTACTTTCAAAAAGGGTTAGTTAAAAAAGATTCAGTTCAAAAAGAATGAGAAAAGCACAAGTCGTAACTGCGCTTCAAGCGACAAGCTACAACATTATGAAAACAGTAATCTACTTTAACAGGGAAGTGTAAAAATGAGAACAATGAAGGTGTGACAATGCACACCTTCTACACGCTTCTCTTTTACGAAAGGGCAGAGTTTAAGCGTTCAAACGCGCCTTAATTTTTGCACTCAAAGCACCCATGTCGGTGCGGCCTTGAACCTTAGGTTTCAAGGCGCCCATGACTTTACCCATATCCTGCATACCCGATGCTCCAGTCGCAGCCATGGTTTCGTCGATAAGTGCATTTAGCTCATCGTCAGTCAAAGGCTGAGGTAAGAAATCTTCAATGTAAGTGATTTCTTCACGTTCTTTGCTAGCTAGGTCGTCGCGGTTTGCTGCGTCATATTGTGCAGCCGCGTCTTGGCGCTGCTTAACCATTTTGGTTAGTACCGCTAAGATTGCGCTATCGTCTAGCGTAATTTGTTCATCGATTTCTTTTTGCTTAATGGCAGCCATTGCCATACGAATAGTACCAAGACGTACTTTTTCTTTTGCACGCATCGCATCTTTTTGCGCTGCTTTTAAATCATCAATTAGTGCCATGATGTTTCCTGATTTTTTATTAGTAGATTGAGCTGATACCAATACGCATAGGTCATTGCCCACCCAGAAGGTAATAATCTATGCGGACTGGTATTATTAAGCCCCAGGTTGAAAATCAAATGCAACCATTTGAAAAGGAAAAAATGGAGTCGATAAGAATAAGGCCAAAAAATAGAGGCCCAGAAACGCGAAAGGTGCTGCAATTGCAACACCTTTCAGACTCGTTACTTAACCCTATATTAGTAGAGTTTTACGCGACGTGCGTTTTCACGAGCTAGCTTCTTAAGATGACGCTTCTTAGCGGCAGCTTTCTTGCGCTTGCGTTCCCAAGTTGGCTTTTCGAAGAATTCACGACGACGAACTTCAGAAAGAACACCTGCTTTTTCACAAGAACGCTTAAAACGACGCAGCGCCACATCAAACGGCTCGTTTTCTCTAACTTTAACGATAGGCATTAAACACTCACCTCAAAACTTTTACTGTGTAAATCCGGGTAAAATTGTGCGCTAAAAAGGCCACCCGGGTTAAAAATGGTGCGAAATTCTAATCATATCTACAGAGAAAGTAAAGGATGAATTGCCAAAAAATAGCCAATATTGTGCATTTACCGTTCATTTACCTGTTCACTGGCATTCCATGAATGCAGGATTAAAGGTAAACTCTGCGCTCGTTAAGCACCGTGTTGTTTAACTCGGCTTGTATAAGCGCCCTTTTCAGAATGTTTTCTTGCTCAATTCCCTTTTGAAAAATGAGTGATCAAAAGTGTGGAATCAGATGATCCTGACTAGGGTAGTGTTATGATCGCGGCGGGATCATAAAGATGATCGCATCAGATCGCCAGAATTATTTTCTCAGTTTTTGATATTTGCTTAGTCATTATGGTTCTCAACAATTGTGTGAACACGTGTTGTGATAAAAAGACGACAGCAAATCCAAAAACGAAGCATTGAAGTTAGTAGTAAAAGGGTTACTCCCCATGCGTATTTTAGGAATAGAAACATCTTGTGACGAAACTGGCATCGCCGTTTACGACGATGAAAAAGGGTTGCTGTCGCACGAACTATATAGCCAAGTAAAGCTGCACGCAGACTACGGTGGTGTTGTGCCTGAACTTGCGTCACGGGACCACGTGAGAAAGATCATTCCTTTAATTGAAAAGGCTATGGAAGACGCTAACACCCAACCATCAGAGATCGACGGCGTTGCTTTTACCCAAGGCCCCGGTTTAGTGGGCGCATTGTTAGTGGGTTCGTCTGTCGGGCGTTCATTGGCCTACGCGTGGAATGTGCCNGCAGTGGGCGTTCATCATATGGAAGGGCATTTATTAGCGCCTATGCTTGAAGACGACGCNCCTGAATTTCCTTTCGTTGCTTTATTGGTTTCAGGTGGCCACTCAATGCTAGTTAAAGTCGAAGGCATTGGTCAATATGAAGTACTTGGTGAGTCTATTGATGATGCCGCTGGTGAAGCCTTTGANAAAACCGCCAAGTTACTTGGCCTTGATTACCCAGGCGGCCCTCTTTTAGCAAGATTGGCTGAAAAGGGAGAAGCGGGACACTATAAGTTTCCTCGCCCGATGACCGACAGACCAGGACTAGATTTCAGTTTCAGTGGTTTAAAGACCTTTGCGGCGAACACCATTCGCGATGCTGACCTAACTGGTGGTGATGCTGAGCAAATTAAAGCCAATATTGCCTACGCGTTTCAAGAAGCAGTAGTTGATACGCTTATTATAAAATGTAAGCGAGCATTAAAGCAGACTGGCATGAAGCGTTTGGTTATTGCTGGCGGCGTAAGTGCAAATACAATGTTGCGCAGTGAGATGAAAGCCCTGATGCAAGAGCTAAAAGGTGAGGTGTTTTATCCTAGCTTAGCGTATTGTACAGACAATGGTGCCATGATTGCCTATGCGGGCATGCAGCGTTTGAAAGCTGGGGAAACCTTGGCCTTGTCTTCACAAGCCAAGCCGCGCTGGCCCCTTGATACTTTATCGGCGATTTAGGTATTCATAAAAAACCGGTAATTAGGCGCCACACCTCGTTGTAAACGCTACTATGTCTTCCCTAAGTTCACTGGGGAAATATTGAGCATAGCAAGCAGGTAAAACAAAAAAGCATAAATAGAAGGCAATGGGAGCGCATTCCATTGCCTTTTGTTTTACTAAAATGAACATTGAGTAAGGACGTTAAACACCATGCGCTTAGCAACAGACGGAACAAAACAAAATGCACCGCTATTCTATTTAGCATTGTCGTTATTTATTTCGCTTACCTTTGCAGCGCTCACTGCGTCCAATGCATTTGCATCAAGCAAAGCACCCTTGAATGACTTTGTAAAAGGCCTGAAGCAAGCGCAGCAAGATCAGTATGTCGTGCTCATTTCTCTTGATGGATTTCGCCACGACTATATCGAATTACACAACGCGCAACACCTTGGTGCTATTGCAAAGAAAGGGGTAAGAGCGTCGTCTATGACCCCTGTTTATCCTTCAAATACTTTTCCCAACCATATTTCACTGATCACTGGGTTATTACCGAAACACCACGGCATCGTGAACAATCGATTTTTTGATAAGTCTCGCCCAACGAAAGAAGGCTACGCGCAGTACAAGCTGGGTTACGGCGGCATGGACAGCACGTGGATTACGGCAACGCCGTTATGGAACTTAGTGGAATATCATGGCATGAAGGCAGCTACCTTCTTCTGGCCAGAGTCTGATTCACGCATATCAGGTACCTTGCCTAGCTACTTCTATCACTACTCTAAATACGCCGATTACCAGCAGCGGGTAGATCAAATTATAACTTGGTTGAAACTGCCTGAGGTGTCGCGCCCTCGCTTTATTGCGGGTTATTTCTCGCTTACCGATTCGGTTGGACACGACGAAGGACCTTTTGCCGACAAAACCAATGATGCGGTGCAGGAAGTGGATGCGCTTATTGGTCAACTTTATGAACGCATTAACGCATTAGATTTGCCGGTAAACTTGGTGGTGGTGTCGGACCACGGCATGACNCCCATTGATGAAAGTCAGCTTATAGAAGTTGAGTCTTTATCTATACCTGATAGCTTCATTATTGAAAATGAAGGAGCGCAAGTTCATCTTTACGCCAAAGTGGGCGTGAACGATAAACAAATCACCGAAGAAACAGAACGTCTTACCCATATAGCCGAAAACCGTTACATTGTGCTTAACGATACCCAGCGCGCTGAGCGACATATGGAAGTGGGAAATAGAACCGGTGACATCATTATTGAGATAGCCCCGCCAGCACGCTTTAAAAACGCCAACAGCATGCATATTAGTAAAGGTGGGCATGGCTACATGAACACGCTGCCTGATATGGGGGCGACGTTTGTAGCAGTGGGACCTGCGTTTAAAACGAATACCACCCTACCTGTGTTTAGCAACCTGGAGGTTTATCCTGCGTTGGCCAAAATACTTGGCATTGCGCCGGTTACGCCGATAGATGGTAAGTTAGATGTGCTGGAAAAGGCGCTTACTCTTTAACTTTTCCCTTATCCCATACTTTACTTTCATTGCCCGCTAAAAGACGGGCAATGTTGTCTTTGTGGCGTAGAATGATAAGCAGCGAAAGCATTGCCACGGGCACGGTATATAAAGGCTTAATCAAAAATGTAAATAACGGCGCAAGAGATACTGCGATAAGCGCGCCCTAATGAAGAATAGCCCGTAAGAAACACCACTACTACCCAACTCAAAATAAGCAAACCTGCTAAATCGAGGCCTATAGGGAGCATAGCGCCAAACGCAGTGGCGACGGCTTTTCCACCTTTGAAACCAAAATAGAGCGGAAAGATATGCCCCAAGCACGCGAAAATAGCAATGACGCCTAACATGATTGGCTCTATGCCCAGAAAGTAACTGCCGTAAACGGGAATAGTGCCTTTTAGTATNTCCATGACAAGCACGAGGAGTGCTGGAACACGACCGCCCAGTCGATACACATTGGTAGCACCTGGGTTTTTAGAGCCGGCGGTTCGTGGGTCTGGTAAACCAAACAGCTGGCTTATAACCACAGCACTTGAAAGTGAACCGAAAAGATAGGCAACAGCGATCATCAAAAGAGTTAGCGAAATCATTTTGTCATTCTAATTATTAAAAATATTGCCTTTTATTACGTTAAATTTGGTGTGTGCAAGTTCAATGGGCTTTAGTCGCATTAAATTGTGAAACCTTGGTTGCTCCCAGTTGTCATACAGCGGTATAGTTGTGCCACACAAGCGTAAAGCTACTCCATCCAAACGCGATATACCACCGTTTACCAGCAATATGTGGGTGAAAGCGCAGTAGTAAGACCAGTAGTAGGGCNAATANAAACGGCGATAAACTGGTTTGATAACAGTACAAGATGAAAAATTCCATGGGAAAAATTTATATAACAGGGCTTGAAGTAGACACCCTGATTGGTGTTTATGATTGGGAGCGAGTAAGAACCACCCAGCTACTTCTTGATGTAACACTTGATGTTGATTTAAGCGCTGCGATGCAAAGCGACGATGTTGCAGACACTGTAGACTATGCAAAAGTGGCAGAGTGTATTGTAGAAGTAGGCAAAGAAAGCACATTTGAGCTACTTGAAGCTCTAGGTAATAAAGTGATGGACGCCGTTCTTGATAATTTCACCGTTGCGTCAATAACGCTTAAAATTGTTAAGCCTAATATCCTTCCCAATGCGCAAACGGTTGCTGTTGAAATGCGTAAAGAGCGCAATTAATGTCACAACACACCATCTTAATCAGCATTGGCTCTAATATTGAACGTGAGCATTACACCAAGCAATCTTTAGTTGCCCTGAAACAGCACTTCTCTGATGTTACAGTGTCCTCGGTCTACGAGAGCGAAGCGGTGGGCTTTAACGGCAGCCCTTTTTATAACGCCGCTGCTCGGGCGACGACGTCAAAAAGTATTGAGGAAGTGTGCGCAATTCTTAAAGCCATTGAAAAAGACAATGGCAGGGTGCATACAGACAAAAAATTCTGTGCCAGAACCCTTGATCTCGACTTGCTTACCTATGATAGTAAGGTGACCACAACCCCTGTGGTTTTACCTCGCGAAGAGATTTGCTACAACGCGTTTGTGCTTTGGCCGTTAGCTGAACTTGTTCCCAACGACATTCACCCTGAAACGCAAGAAACCTATGCCAAAATGTGGCAAAACTTTGATAAACAGAAACAGCAATTATGGCCGATTGACTTTACTTGGAGTTAAGCAAAGGAATGACACTTTTTGAAATTATTATTTTAGCAATTATTCAGGGCGTTACTGAATTTCTTCCTATCAGCAGCTCTGGACACTTGTTGTTGCCCGCTGAACTTTTTGGTTGGGTAAGTCAGGGCTTAGCGTTTGATGTCGCCGTTCATGTGGGAAGCCTGCTTGCGGTTATGATCTATTTTCGTCAAGAAATCGCTCAGATGACCGTAGCTTGGGTAACACAAGGGTTTAGCAANCAACAATCTACCGACAGTAAGCTTGCTTGGTACGTTATTGTGGCAACTATTCCAGCGGTTATTATTGGCTTTTTAATGAAAGGCTGGATAGAAGAAAACGCACGTACGGCGCTGGTAATAGCGGGTACCACTATTATTTTTGGTTTGCTGCTATGGTACGCCGATGCCACTGCAAAACGCGAACAAGAGCTTGAAGGACTGACACTTAAGCAAGCCATCTATATCGGGTTAGCCCAAGTATTGGCACTCATTCCTGGTACATCTCGCTCAGGTATTACGATGACCGCAGGTTTGATGTTAGGCCTTAAGCGCGAAGCGTGTGCACGCTTTTCCTTTTTGCTGTCTATTCCAGTTATTTTAGGCGCGGGGC
>JGI12090J13086_1000242_pt1 | contig 10756 bp, 8 predicted proteins | sample DeeseametaMP0960_FD_13086 | JGI IMG/M metagenome (IMG submission 13086)
CCATTTGGCCATGTGATAATGTAGTAGTTTTTCAGCGCTGGCTGCTTTTCTCCGTCCATATAGGGCTGCAGTCGCTCAACGATAATTGGCATCACTTCTTCGCTAATAAAGTTTTCACTAGCACCTGCAGGCAAACTTAAGAAGGCGTCAACGGCATCGCGTTTTACGGGTGGCAAATAGTCCATGGAAGGCATAAGCAGAACACTACCTGTTATAGGCACGCCCATGAGCGTTATAACTAATACAAGGCGGCGAAGCGGCGTGCTTGATAGCGACATAATAGCGCGGGTTATCTTTGCCCATACCCGCTGTAAGCTATCAGCTGGCATGTTGCCATTAAGATATCGAGCGGCAACAACAGGCAATACCGTTACCGCAACCACTAGCGACATACACACTGCAATGGCAATGGTAAGAGCGAGGTCAGCAAACAATTGCCCTTCAACATCTTCCAAAAACATGACGGGAATAAAAATAGCAACGGTGGTGGCTGTTGACGCCATGAGGGCACCAAACACTCCTTTCGTTCCCCGATGGGCACAATCCTCCATGTGCGTTTGTGAATGTGGGTCTTTATTTTCGATTTCGGCTTCGGCGCTCTTGCGCGTTCTTACAATGTTTTCCAGCACGACAATAGCGGCATCTAGCACCATACCTACCGCGAAGGCGAGTCCTGCCAGTGAAATGATATTGAGCGAGCGACCGGTAAGTTGAAGCACCACAAAAGTGCTAAGTAGTGAGATAGGAATGGCCAATGCCACAATGAGCGTTGCCCGCAGCTGGCGCATAAAGAGCCAAAGCACGGCAATGGCAAGCAGCACGCCTATAAATAAATTGCTGGTAACTAGCTGCACCGCTCTATAGATAAACACTGAGGCATCGAAGCTTTGCGCCATTACTAACTGTTCAGGGGCCAAGTCCTGTTCGTTTATTTGTGCAACTTTTGCTTTTACGGCTTCTAAGGTAGCTAAAACATTGGCGTTGTTTTGTCTGTCTACGCGAATAGATATAGCCGGATTGCCGTTTTGCACACTGTAGTTTGCACCGTCAGCGCGGGTGATTTTAATTTCGGCAATGTCATTTAGCGTGATAGGGCTGCCGTCTCGCCATTCAAGGATCATTTCACCCATTTGCGTAGGCTCGTAGCGACCTTCAAAACGCAGGGTATAGCGTCTTCTGCCCACATCGACAAAGCCGCCTGAAATATCATTCGCACGCCCCAACTCGTTGGCAACTGCCGTTAGGTCAATGCCTAACTGCGCCGCTTTAAACGGGTCGAAAACAATTTGAAACTCCTCAACGCCGCCAACCCCGCTTTCCATACGCGCCCTTGCAACGCCCGGGATGGATTCAAGCTGAGGTTTAATGACATCGGTAAAAAAGGTTACATAGGTATTAATTTCGTTTGGATTGCCCGGAAGGCGCTGAAGAAAAAAGTAGGTCAAAGCGGGGGCGTCTCCCCCACTTCCAGCAAGCATAATATTAGGGGACAAGGCATCGCGAGGTAGTGGCGGTACGCGATTCATGCGGCTAATCACTTCAATGAGCGTTTTCTGCATGTCCGTATCTAAACCAAACTCTAGATTAATCCACGCATTACCTTGGTTTGCCCATGCATTCATCGACTCAAGGCCAGGGATCCCTTGCAGCACTTCCTCTTGAGGCTCAATGATCTCAGATTCGATTTCTTGAGGCGACGCAGCGCGCCAAGAGGTCTGGATGTTAATATTCGGTCTTTCAATGTCAGGAAACAGCTGTACAGGTAAATTAAACAGGCTATATAGCCCTAAAAATACCAGCAGTGTTATTCCGATACCTACCCCAGTCGCGTTTTTTATTGCTTGCTTAGTGATGTCCATAATATGGCACTTATGCTTTTTATTGTTTGGTTTACTATAGGTCGCAGGAATGACAGAAAAAGTTTAAAGCCATGACACTAAGAATTTCAGCGATTATTAACATTTTGTTTAAATACCGTTTAAAAAACGTTATTTATCGCAGATGAGTGGACCTCAAAAATACGCCATTTGTCGGCGCTGGACATATTTGCTTACACCCATCGTTAATTAGGCGTCGCGACGTGGAGTGAGGGTAGGGATATTTTAAACTCGCCCTTCGGGAAGGTCTGGCAAGCTTCACTCTGGGAATTTGAAAAGCAACGGCCATTCCTACATTCCCACGCTTTGCTAGGAAACTTACCAGCACCTTCTGGGTGGGCAATCATCTATGCGGATTGGTATTGTTCTTTAAGTATCGAACAAAAATTTAGAGCAAAAAAAAGCCGCTCTAGGAGCGGCTTTTTTCAAATACGTCAGCGATTACGCTTCAGCAATGATGATCACTTTGATTGAAGTGATAACGTCAGAGTGAAGTTGTAAGTCGATGTCATACTCACCAGTTTCACGAAGAGTACCAGTAGGTAGTTTAACTTCTGCTTTTTGTACTTCAACGCCAGCTGCAGTGATTGCATCAGCGATGTCACGAGTACCAACAGAGCCAAAAAGTTTACCTTCGTCACCAGCAGGAGCTGCGATTGTAACTTCAGCAAGCTCAGCAACTTTTTCAGCGCGTGCGTTAGCAGCAGCTAGTTGCTCAGCAATTTTCGCTTCAAGTTCAGCACGACGTGCTTCGAACTTTTCAACGTTGTCTTTAGTTGCAGGAACCGCTTTACCCTGTGGGAAAAGGAAGTTACGAGCGTAACCAGACTTAACAGTCACTTGGTCGCCCAGGCCGCCAAGGTTGGCGATTTTATCTAGTAGGATGATATTCATCTTAGCTAACCCTTATATTCGCCAAATTACTTGTGTGAATCAGTGTACGGAAGCAACGCAAGGAAACGTGCGCGCTTGATCGCAGAAGACAGCTGACGCTGATATTTTGCGCTTGTACCAGTAATACGGCTAGGGACAATTTTACCGCTCTCAGTGATGTAGTTCTTAAGAGTAGCGATATCTTTGTAATCAATCTCAGTCACACCTTCTGCAGTGAAACGGCAGAACTTACGACGTCTGAAAAAACGAGCCATGGGTGATCTCCTTAAGCGTTGTCTTCAGTGGTTTCAGTTTTCTTTTCCGCGCGATCTTGGCGAGGAGCAGAATCGTCACGACGCTCACGACGAGGCTCTTCTTTCATCATTGGAGAAGGCTCAGTCACAGCAGTCTTAGTGCGCATAACCATGTTACGTAGGATCACGTCGTTGAAACGGAAAGCATTTTCCAATTCATCAACAGCTTCTGCAGACGCTTCAGCATTGATTAGTACGTAGTGGGCTTTGTGCAGCTTTTCAATTGGGTAAGCCAGTTGACGACGGCCCCAATCTTCTAAACGATGAATCTGACCACCGTCTTGCTTTAGGATTGTGGTATAACGCTCGATCATACCAGGTACTTGTTCACTCTGATCAGGGTGAACCATAAATACGATTTCGTAATGACGCATTATAGCTCCTTACGGTTGTAGCCTCGACAGTACAGCCGACTGTATGGAGACAAGGAACGAATTGGGATGGCTGTAAGGGCGCGCATTATACGCAGCAGTTACTAATTGCACAAGCATTAATCACCTTTAGAACAATCATTTGCCCTTTCCCCAAACACTACGCTCAGACATTTAATCAAAATACTGTTTATTTATACAGTAAAATACTGTACAGTTTTTGTGTCTTTAATAAACAGGGGACCTACCATGGCCATTACCACACAGTATGTTGTTACGCACAAAGGGGTAGAAAAATTGGTAACTACCGACAAAAAAGAAGCCGATCAGTATGACAAAATGCTCGATGCAGCAGATAACCTTGCTGACTACATTCATGCGAAGGGCATCAAGCTAGACGATAGCGTAGTGGAAGAGCTCACCATCATGCTGTCTAAAAACAAAGATAAAATCAGTAAGATTTTCAAAGGCGCTACCGCAGAAAGCGTATTAGAAGATGAAAGCGCAGAAGTGGTAAAGCTACAAGCTAACGGCTGATAATTTAGGCGCGCCTCTCTTTTGCGTCGTTATGATGAGCAATTAATAAGAGCAATTGCCGCTTTAGGCTGATGAGATCTGATAGCATAGCTATACGCAAAAATGTTATTTGATAACATTACCTCAACGCGGCAATGTGTTTTCTCTGGTTTTTAACTGGGTGAACAGACGTGTCGCTTTTGCTAATGTGAACATAAGACGTAAATACAGGTCGGGCTTAGCGTGAATACCATCAATAAAAANAATAGCACTCACTCCCAGCGCAACGCAGTGTCTGAAGAGCACAACGCAGTGNNTNAAGGGCGCAACACAGCGATTGAAGTTAGCAATTTACAGTTTTCGTANACCAAAGAAAGNCCNCCCATCNTTGACATTAAAGCGTGGCAAGTTTCGCAAGGTGAACACGTTTTTCTTTCAGGGCCTTCGGGTAGCGGAAAGAGCACATTGCTCAATTTGCTGTGCGGAACATTAACTCCAACTCAGGGCGACATCGCTTTATTAGCGCAGCCTTTCTCCGCATTATCGAACCGACAGCGGGACAAGTTTAGAGCACGCAATATCGGCGTTGTTTTTCAACAATTTAATCTTATTCCCTACCTTTCTGTGGCACAGAACATTAATGCGGCGGTGTATTTTGCAAGTACAAACGTCAGCAAGACAGCATCAGACGCAAAGCTTCGTCATTTACTGGACAAGCTACAGCTGCCTTCTCACGTGCTGCATGCGAAAGCTGACGCATTGAGTATTGGTCAGCAGCAGCGCGTTGCCATTGCCAGAGCACTGATTAACGACCCACAATTATTAATTGTCGATGAACCTACCTCTGCCCTAGATACCGATGCCAGAGATAGTTTTATGTCGCTGCTAAAAGACGTTGCAGGTGAAAGCACCATGATTTTTGTTAGTCACGATAAAGCCATGGAGAGTTATTTCGACCGCCACTGCAGCATGAGTGAATTAAACCCAAGTACAAACCACATAAAAACGCGAGGCGATGAGGCCACAAAAGCACAGGAGCGTGCGTAATGCTAAGTACCATTGCTATTGAAAGCTTAAAGCGCAGGAAAACAACGGCAATCCTCACACTTTTAAGCATTACCATCAGCATTAGTTTACTTTTGTGCGTGGACATTATTCGCACCCAAGTTAAAACCAGTTTTACGCGCACCGTTTCTGGTGTAGATCTTATTGTTGGCGCACCAAGTGGACAGCTTAATTTACTCCTGTCATCAGTGTTTAATATAGGCACTCCCACCAAAGGTATTGAATATAAAAGTATTGCGGCGCTTCAATCTAACAAGCAGGTATCGTGGCTTATCCCACTATCTTTGGGTGATACCCACAGAGGTTTTAGAGTAGTAGGTACGACCAACAGCTTTTTCGACCACTTTAAATACGGTGATATGCAATCACTTGAAATGGCAGCAGGCTCGACATTTACGCAGCCACTGTCTACCGTTATTGGCGCAGATATCGCCAAATCATTGGGGTACAAGGTAGGGGATAAGATTATTATTTCCCATGGTCTGGGTAGCGTATCGTTCAACAACCATGATGATCACCCTTTCACTATCTCAGGCATAGTTAAGAAAACCGGTACGCCCGTAGATAAAGCCGTATACGTTACCCTACAGGGACTTGAAGAAGCCCACACAGGACCTAAACATTCGCCCACCTCAATGTTAGGCCGTAAATCTGCTGACAAGGCGAACGAGCATGAGCATGAACATGAGCATGAGCATGAGCATGAGCATGAGCATGACGAGCATACAAAAGAACATGCAGTTTACAATAGCGAAGCGTTTACGCCTGAGTCAGTATCCGTGGTGATGCTGGGGCTTAAACATCGGGTAACTGCACTGCAGCTTCAGTATCAAATTAATCAAAGTAAAAAAGAGCCGCTAATGGCTATTCTACCGGGCATGGCACTCGCAGAACTTTGGCAAATTATGGGAAATGTTGAATCGCTATTGCTTGGCCTTTCCGGTCTTATCGTCATCTGCGCGCTTATTGGGCTTGCGACTATGCTGCTAGCAACGATGAGGGAGCGTTATCAAGAAATCGCCGTTTTACGAACTATAGGCGCAGGACCGTTTACCTTACTGCTACTCATACAGATTGAAGCGATGCTGCTTACGATTGTGAGTGCCGCACTGAGTTTAGGCTTGGTAGCTGGGCTTATGAGCGCACTAAAACCTTGGTTAAGCAGTACCTATGGGTTGTTTTTAAGCAGCCCGCTGTTTGGACAAAGCAGTGTTATTATCATTTTACTGATACTGGGGTGCACATACTTGGTTTCACTATTCCCCGCTGTGGCGGCCTACAGACGCGGCCTACACGCGGGACTAAACGCGAACTCATAAATACCCATGCCTACAGCGTTGTTTCGGGTTTTGTCAGCTTCTATTTAGCCCCACATCTGTGCGCAAATAGGCAATAGGTCTTTTAATGGAGCGAGCTTAAGCGAGCTGGAGTGAGTATTACTCTCCTACTCACTTATCTGTACTGAAACGCAATATTAGCTCGTGAACCTGATTAACCGTTGCGCGCAAATCGTGACTTGCTGCAAGCGATGCTTCAGATGAACGCTGGGTTTCAGACGCGCCGTCAGCGACTTCTACTAACTGCTGGTTAATATGCTCTGCCACCGTGCTTTGTTCTTCTACCGCTGAAGACATCTCTACCGTGGCATCAGCGATACCTTTCACTGCATTGTTAATTTCAAACAATGCACCTCGGGTTTCTTCTACTATAGCGCTGCCGTGCTCAGCTGAAGCTAGCCCTTCCGTCGATACCCTTACAGCTCGATCAGAACGCTCAGCCAATTCATTAATGATGTTGTGGATTTTATCGGTCGATTCGCGAGTTTTCGAAGCTAAAGTACGAACCTCATCGGCAACAACCGCAAAACCTCTTCCTTGTTCGCCAGCCCTTGCAGCTTCAATCGCAGCATTAAGCGCTAACAGGTTAGTCTGCTCAGCGATGGTCGAGATGATATTGGCCGCTTCGCCAATATCGCTGGTTGACTGAGCCAATTCTGTCACTGTGGTAGAGATAGACTCAACCGCCTCGCGCAACGCGACAATCGCCTGCATGGCTTGTTCTGCTTTTTGGTTGCCTGTCTCTACATTAGATGCCGCTGTCCTTGCGCTCTTTGCGTTACTTTCTACTCGTTCGGCAACTTCTTGAATCGCTTGACTCATTTGCGTTACCGCAGACGCAATTTGCTGTGTAGCTTGATTTTGCTGAACAACCGCGGCACTGGTGCTTTCTGCTTGTTGATGCGTGGTGTTAGCTATCGATTCGAGCCCCGCTGACGCATCTTTAATTCGGGTTAATGCCGTGCGATTTCTGGCAAGTTCACACCCCAGTGCAAGTTTGGCTTGGCTTATGTGAGGGGGGTCTGGGAAGTAGGTTTGTGCCACCGTTTCATTAGCGTAGCTTTCTGGGCTAAGAGAAAGCAGCGCGCCCCAGTCTTTTCTTGTCTTGGCTTCTTGAGCAATCATTAAAACTATAGCTCCAAGCAGCGCAATGCCAGCCGCAGCGGCGCCGTGGGTAAATGCAAGAGCTATTACTAAGACAGCACTTATCAGCAACGTAGGCGCCAGATGCATTAGGTTTTGAGCTAAGCGCGACATCGGTGATACCGCAGATTTTCCTTCCTGCATTCTGGCGTAAACACTAGATGCGCGTGCTATTTCGTCATTTAACGCCGGCACTCGAACAGATTCGTAGCCTACTACTGATTTACCTTCATAAACGGGAGTCACAAACGCCGAAACCCAATAGTGATCGCCATTTTTTCTTCTGTTTTTAACTAACCCAATCCAGCTTTGCCCTGATTCCAAAGTACGCCACATTTCTTTGAACACAGGAGCAGGCATATCTGGATGACGGATAATGTTGTGATTTTTACCAATGAGTTCTTCACGACTGAAGCCACTTGCTTCTACAAATGCGCTATTACAATGCTGGATTACACCGCGCTTATCGGTAGATGAAATAAGACGATGATGTGCGGGAAACTTGTACTCTTTCTGGGTAACTGGCTGATTATTTCTCATTGGGTGCTTTCTCCATGTAGCAAAGCAATCATCCGTTAATCGTAGGAAATGTTGCTTACCTCCTAAGACTAGAACATAAACAAATTCTGTCTAGCAGGAAGAAAAAATTAGAGAAATTCTATATTCTATCAGCTATTTAGGAAAGCACTTTATACTTTAGGCTAGAGGTAACAAAACGGNAACGCGCGTACCCTTTCCTTCTTCGCTAGTGATATTTATCTTTCCGTTGTGCTCTTCAACAATAGTCATGGAAATAGACATTCCCAACCCTGTTCCCTCGCCGGGTGGTTTAGTTGTAAAAAAGGGCGTGAATATTCTATCCAGTGTTTCTTTCGACATACCAATACCCTCGTCTTCTACGATAAGCATGGCGCTTTTGTCATCTTGCTGCACTTTGAGTGTTATGGACTTCCCTTCTGGTGTTGCATAAATAGCATTGGTCACAAAGTTAACCAACACCTGCTGAATCTGTCCTGCATTACCAAGGAAATAGACATCCTTATCGGGTACTTCTACATTAAGTTTGTTTTTGTACCTGTGCAGGTTATTCGTGAGCTTGATCACCGTGTTCATGGCGTCAATGGCACTAATTTGTGTATGCTTTCCTGAACCAGGATACGAAAAACTTCGCAGCGCTTTTACAATTTCAATAATACGTTCAATGCCCTCGTGAGATTCATTGAACATCTCTGTAATTTCGCTCGCACTTTCTTGTAGTGAAAAGCGTTTTTCCAGCGCCTCGAACTGCGACTCTACCTCTCCACCAGCAGTGCGACAAAGCTTGCCTATTTCTTCTAACGCGTGTTGATAATCGCTAAAAATTTCTTTTGCAACCACCGTATTGCTTCGAACATAACCGATAGGGTTATTGATTTCGTGTGCTATNCCCGCAGCAAGTTGTCCCAACATCGCCATCTTGTCTGCACTAACCAGCCTTTCTTCTAGAAAGTCTCTGTCTTTTTTAACCGAACTCAATTCTATTTGCCGACTGGTGAGCTCAGTTTTTTTGTTCTGGTAACGAGACGTAATGTTTAGATAATGTTTGGTGGTATCAAGAACGTGTAGCGTTTCTTCTTCTAAGTGATCGTCTTTGGTAAGCAACACGAGCCAAGCGAATTCGCCGTCTGCCATTTCATGCATAAAGTGAAGTAGCCTTGCTTCTTCTTTTGTATCTGGTCGCTGCACTGCATTAACGCACCAGTGGGAATAGCTCTCACGCAGTGTCAGAGGGGTTTCGTCTTTGAGAAGTTTGGCGAGCTCGGGAGAGCTATACCATCCATTTTCGTGAGATAGCACCTGGCTATCATCCCCCACCGTTAGCGCTTCACCTTCTACAATAAATGCTTTTCCACAATGGGCACCGCTAAATTCAACCGCCGATTCCAGCGCAGAAAATATAAAACTCTTACCCGGCTGAGCATTTGAAAGCTGTGATGCGGCACGGTTAAGGTACAACAACTCCCTTTCCCGCTGTTTTGAATCTTTTAAGGCTTTTCTTAGCGCTTGATTCGCTAAGTAAGCATCTTGTGAGTAGGTTTCAAGAAAAGACTCTGCGTTTTTACGCGCTATTTTTTGACGTTTAAGCTGTCGTTCTAAAGAGTTAACGCGGGCTTCCAGCGCTAGAATGCGCTCTTGTTCGGTGGAATACGATGTTTCACTCACCAAAAAGCCCTCCGTTTAGGGCGCCGCTATGAATTCGGGCGCCACGCTTTTCAATAGGGCCAGTTGAACCGCAAGGCTCTACGGGCGCTAATTAACTAGCCTATCAAGTAGTGTTAGTACTCTCTCACTGGCTTGTTCCATTTCCATAAGCTTAGCATCTGCCTCAGCATTGTTGCCATTTTGTTTAGCTAGAACGGCAGCGATACCGCTACTATGCACTTTTGCATGCGGCGCTTCAATCTCTCTGAATGCCGTTGTTTGGCCAATTGCTTTGTTAGCATTGTCACTATACCACTGCCCAAGGCGGCAGTTCTTATGATCGCCAAAGTCCGCCACAGATTTATTGCTGTAGCCGCACAGCACTGCATAAACCTCGGCCTTCCACACTACATGATCCAATTTTACTGTTTGAATGAACGTAGCAATTGCGCCTTCACTAATGGTGGACTTCATACTGTCACAGTGTTGCACCATAACTTCGTAGCTGCCATTTAGCTGATTAATGCCGGTTTCTAGCTGCTCGTTGTTTCCGCGCAGCTCATTGACACCTGAAACCGCTTTGGAAGTAGACTGAATTATACCGTTCACCAGCTCAGATACTTCTGTTGCTGATTTGTTGGTTTCTGTCGCCAATGCGCGTACTTCATCAGCAACAACACTAAACCCGCGGCCTGCATCGCCTGCTCGCGCAGCTTCGATAGCAGCGTTTAGTGCAAGTAAGTTAGTTTGGTCAGAAATACTCGTAATAGTAGTAACAAATTTATTAATGTTATCTGCTGTTGTTGATAGCCCCGATATACGCTCACTCATGCTGCCCATTTGGACATTAAGCCCGCTCATGTCGGTAACAATTTTGCTTAACGTAGTAGCAGAGTCACTAAACAACTCATGAATATTAGCCACTGACTGATTCTCAGCGTCAATACGCTGATAAGTGGTCAACACCGTTTCACGAATACCTTCTAATTGACGCATACCATCAATAATGCACTTCATTACAACGGAATCGTTCGACGATGCGTGCTGGCTACTTGCAGCCTCAATGGCATTAATGAGCT
>JGI12090J13086_1000246_pt1 | contig 10741 bp, 12 predicted proteins | sample DeeseametaMP0960_FD_13086 | JGI IMG/M metagenome (IMG submission 13086)
ACCTGGTTTTGACTCATAAATAGTTGCATCTCGGACCATTCTACGAATATAATTTCTAGCTTCTTCTTCGTTAAATTTCTCTGATTTTACAAGCTCATCAACAAATGTTTGTTCTAGTACTGGTGACTGCGGTTCACCCTCAAGTGATTTTAGAATTTCCATAAACGTAGCCAATTTTGAAACTTCGCTACGAGGGCGACCCTGTAGCACGCCAATGTCAATCTTTCCTGTGTTGACATCTATTCCCGCATTCTTCAACATTTCATTGAATAAGTAAATTGCCCTATCTGCATCATCTTCCTCAACTTGATTTTTCAACAAAATCCTTGCTCGTGCAGTAGATAATCTAATTAGTCCTTCTAGTTGTCTTGGTGTTATCGTGATCATTTTTTCTTTATCTTCGCCTTCAACGCTTCTCATTTTAAGATAGAATTCCATTATCTTATTTTCAGCTTCTTTTGTAAGAACTGGATCATTTTGTTTTGCATATGCCAAATATTTTGTAAGAATATCTACATCTATAAGCGAAGTAGTGTCAGTTCCAGACGTTCCATGCTGACTTAGTATATGCTGNGCNATCTNTCTATCTTTTTCCTTNNGNGGGAATATCTCTTACAACAAAGANCAAGTCAAATCTTGTAAGAAGTGGGATTGGAAGATTTACATTTTCAGTTAAATTTTTGAATGGATCATATTTTCCAAACATGGGGTTTGCCGCAGCCAATATTGAGGTTCTTGCATTAAGGGTCGCAACTATGCCACCCTTGGCTATGCTTGCTGACTGTTGTTCCATCACTTCATGTAGAGCGCTTCTATCCTCTGGTCGCATTTTGTCGAATTCGTCTATACAAACTAGACCTTGATCACCAAGAACTACAGCCCCAGCTTCTAGCATGAAAATTCCTGAAGCATCACGCACAACGGCGGCAGTAAGACCCGCAGCAGTAGAGCCTCTTCCTGACGTATATAGTCCTCTAGGAGCAATCCTTGCACAGAACTTTAGCATTTCACTTTTTGCAGTACCCGGATCTCCAACAAGAAAAACGTTGATGTCTCCTCTAACTTTTGAGCCATCTGAAAGTGCTCGTTGTGTTGAACCGACAATCAACAAAAGAATAGCTTCTTTGAATAACTCATGCCCCCGAATATGCGGTGCAAATGATGCAATCAATCTATTATAAATATCTGGGTTTTTTGATAATGTTCTTATTATTTTTTGTTCATCTGGGGAAATTTCTTCTCTTTCTGTTCGTCTTGAACCTTTAATTCCCCTGCCTCCAATAAATTCAATATTATTTCCATCCATTCGTAGTCTGTAAAGCGCGCTTTCAGATTGTTTTACTCCAGATACTCGTTCCTGTTCAATTCTGACAATTCCAGTTAAAATAATTCTATCACCAGGACGTGCATAATCCACCAAGTCCTGCTTCATACTGACGTTCACATAGTGAGGCAACTGCCCTGGTGGAAGATCCTCAGGCAATTCCTGCAATCTAACTATTTGAAAATCTATGAATCTACTTTCTTCAGCCACTATAGCTAAATTGGTATATGGACACTTTGGACTCTGACATTTTACAGCTTTATCCAAGCTCATTCCATCAAGCAAAGTAAATTTTGAGATGTGTTTATCAAGACACTTGTAAGTTAATTCTTTAGCCAGCGGTTTTACTTCTGAAGCTCTTACCACCATGCCAGATACACTTGTCATCTTTGTGATTACTTCAGAGTTAATCTGACGTAAACTTCGTTCAGCAGGAAAGTTTGCTATACGTGCGCGTATGTCATGTTCGATCTTTCTTGCATATTCCGGGAAACGTTCTTGTAATATTTCCTTAATAGCTCTTGAAAATGCATTGAGAATCTCGTCAGGACTTTCAACGAACTTTGATTCAATAAATGGAACCGACACCAAGTCATTAAAATCTACAACAATGTACTTTGCTCTTTTTGGCATCATTTGATCAATTTGTTCAACATAAGAAAAAGATCCTGTAGGATCTTTGAACTGCGTTAGAAATTCCTTTACTTTGTCTGCAAGTGCTGATTCTGTTTGTGATTCCTCTGTAGTCATTTTTTGTTACCTAATATTGTTTTAGAAAACTTTGTGCTATTATCGTGAAGGTTATTGTAGAATTCACGTTCTTCTACAGACAGTTTCTGAGCAATCTCAGCTGTCAGTTTGGATGCATCTGCAAGACGAATTATTTTGGTTTGCCTAGTTCTAAGTAGTTTGTTTAGCATGCTTTCAACTCTATCATAATCTTTTTCAGGCAATCCTTTCATGTATGTTTTCAACTTTATGTAAAAATGAGGATCAGCTTGTTGTTGTACTTGAAGTGTCGACAGATCAAATTGACCTAACATTATCTCCTTTTCAACAGCCTGTTTTAATTGTACAAGCATATCTACATCTTGAATTTCAACATGTTTTTCAGATTCTAAAACCTCTGCAACCCATCTAGGAATATTAAGAATTTCACCCTGTTTTCCTTCAATTGAAATGCCTGAAACATCTAATTTCAGATCTTTTTTAAATTCCACTTTAACATCCTTTAGACTATTTCCTATCGAATGCATGTGTACCAGTTCAGACATTTCCAATGGATCTGTAACACCATTAAACCATTTAATGGATACGATCGATCAAATGAATTTACAAAAAGCTTTGATCATTTGATCCTTTATGTCATTTATTAACAAGACAGGCTGGTTAAGATCCAATGTCGTCATCAAGCGTTATGTGGGTAGAGAAATACCGTCCCCAGAAAATATCTGAATTGATAAATCAAAAGGAAATTGTGGGCAGTATTAACTCTATGTTGAAAAACCAGTCTGAATTACCTCATCTTTTATTTTCAGGTTCGGCCGGAGTAGGAAAGACTTCTGCTGCACTTTGTGTATCAAGAGAGATCCTGGGTAAACATTGGCGGGACTATACTTTAGAGCTTAATGCATCTGATGAGCGGGGAATTAACATGGTAAGGGAACGTGTAAAAAAATTTTCACGGTTTGCAGGATTAGATACAGAAATTCCGTTTAAAATAATAATTCTTGACGAGGCAGATGAGATGACAGCAGATGCACAAACTGCACTTAGAAGGATAACTGAAGACACTGCAAAAATTTGCAGATTTATTTTAATTGCAAATAATTTATCAAAAATAATTAAACCTATTCAAAGTAGATGTGTTGTATTCAAATTTACTAAGATTTCAGACAAGGAAATTCTCTCTCAATTAAAATCCATTGGTAAAAAAGAGAAGATTAAGGCAGATGAAAAAGGATTGAGTGCTATATGTGATTATACTGATGGCGATCTACGTCATGCAATTAATATTCTTCAAGCAGCTGCAAGTTCAGGAAATGTAACCGAGTCAGTTGTCAAATCAGTGGTTGGATTAACTAAAACAAATGATGTTCAAGATGTTCTAAAATTAGCCCTTGATGGAAAGATTTCTGATGCAAGGGACAAAATGATAGAACTGATCAAAGTTTATGGAATGTCAGAGTCAGATTTTCTAAAATATATCAATCAAGCAGTTTTTAATTCCAAAGCCAACAACCTTGAGGGAATGTTAGAGACAATTGCAAAGTATGATTACAGAATTTTGGTAGGTGCTAACCCTGAGATTCAGCTGTCAGCACTATTAGCAGAGTTAACAAAATTTGGGAAATAACAAGCGCAGAGAGAGGGATTCGAACCCCCGCGTGCTTGCACACACAGGCTCTCAAGGCCCGCGCTCTACCAGGCTAAGCGACCTCTGCAAAAATCAGTTATTATGACTGGTTAAAATTTGTTTTAAAGAAAAAAAAACGTTAGAAATTACTTTCTAAACAATTCCTTTGCTCGGTACTTCATGATGTGAGTGTGGGTTTGCTGCTCCAGAACTTAGATTTTGGTAAGTTCCTGCAGCCTTTTCGTGAAATTCCTGTAAGCCTTGGTCCACTAATACCGCTTGTGGGGGACAAACTGATACACATGCCATACACCAGATACAATCATGTTCTCTAATTGCATCAGCCTTGTCTGTGTAATCTAATCTCTCTTCTTTCTCAGTAGTACCTAGACCTTTCCATGGTGTCTTATCTTTCACTGCATCTATGCCTGAAATGTCCTTGTCAGTTCTGTACCATTGAAATATTTGTACAGGACAAGCCTCAATACATGCGCCGTCTGCAACACAAGAATCCCAGTCATTTGCCACCATAGTACCTGTTATACCTAGAGGAACCATCTTCTCTTTGTGCTTTTTATAGTCAGCAAGAACTTTTTCGTCCTTTGATGCTTCAACTAGCCCTTGAGATGGCCAAATCCAGTGAAAATTTTCGCCGTCATCCAGTGCAATCTTTCCGATCGGCTTTTTGTCTCCTTTACAGAAGTCCTCTTGAATTGGCATTAAGAATTCTATTTTTAGATATTATTTAAATCTAGACAAATTTAGTTATTCCTAACTGGAAATTTTAAAATTTTTAGTCATAACACCGTTTTTCATTTTTCCTTACGTTCATATCGTTTCATGATGGTTTTTGATTGTTGGATATTATCAAATATGATGTTTATAGCGGACCAAATATTGGAATTTTTACCAGTGTAAATGACAAATTTGTTTTTATTCCAAATGGATTTGCCAAAACTAAGGCTGAGAATTTAGCACGCTATCTTCAAACTGAATATCTTATGACGCCTGTTGCCAACACCAGATTACTTGGTATTCTAATGGTTCTAAACAATCATGGAATACTTTTACCTAAAACATCTTCTCCAGATGAGATCGCAAATTTACGAAAATGCACTGACTTGAATGTAAAAATATTAGATACGAAATACAATGCCCTAGGAAATTTAATCTGCGTTAATGATAAGGGCGGAGTTATTTCTCCCATTATTGAAAAGGAATTCATCAAAGAAATTGAGGATGTTTTAGATATCGAAGTGATCCAAAAGAAGGTTGCTGGATTTCATCAGGTTGGTGCTGTAATGGAGGCTAACAATCTTGGAGGTATTATTCATCCTGAGGCAGATGAGGAAGACATTAAAAACTTTTCAAATGTTTTAGGTGTTAACCTTGAACCTGCAACAATAAATGGAGGAATTCCATTTGTTTCCTCTGGCATGTTAGCAAACAGTAATGCTGTTGTGGTTGGCAACTTAACAAACGGCCCTGAAATTATGATGCTAACAAGAGCATTTACAAATTAAGAACGTCTTTTGGGCTTGTAACTAAGTCGTCTAAAGAAATTTGCTTTTCTGTTCTATCCACCATATTTCTTAAGACAACTTGTTTCTCTGAAAATTCTTTGGGCGCGAATATAACACAAAACTTTGAGTTTGCTGACATTTCCATCTGTTTTTTTAATGATTTGGCAGTTAAATCGATGTTTGTTGATATTCCAAGTTTTCGTAGTTTTGAGACGCAATTAATTGCATCTGATTTTAATTCGTCATTTACGTAGAGTACAGATATTGTATCAGCAGGTGGAATAGAAGAAATGCCTTGATCATCAAGGCGTAGAATAATTCTTTCTACACCTCCCGCTACTCCCGTAGCCCCTAAATCATCACGACCAAACGCATTTGGTAGACTGTCATACCTTCCACCACCTACCAACGCACCCAAATCAGAAGTGCTATCGAATGCTTCAAAGACTATACCCGTGTAATAATCAAGACCCCTTACAATACCGAAGTTAATTCTGATGTTATCCACTCCTCTGTTTTTTAGTGAACGATACAGATTACATAATTCATTCCAACTATCTAATAATTCTCTCCAACCACCACCTTCAATTGAAGCATCAAAGCTTTGTTCAATTTCATCCGGTGTTCCCTTAAGATTTGAAAACTCTAATATTTTTTCCAATTTTTCTAGAGAATATCCCTTTTTCTTGTATTCTTGCAGTATTTCGTCTTTTGATTTTTTTTGAATCTTGTCTACAGCTCTGAAAATATCATGAAGTAAGGTGGTTTCATTTGATTCAAAAACATGGTTGATATACGATTCAACTAGTTTTCTATGATTGATATCAATACTGATGTTTTGTAGTTTGAGATTATCAAAAAACCTAGATGTAAATTCTATAAGTTCTGCATCATGTTCTGTGTTTAGGTTACCAAATGTTTCAATGTTCCACTGATGAAAGAATCGATATCTGCCTTTTTGTGGTTCATCGTATCTCCAAACACCACCAAATGAAGAAAATTTTGCAGGCAATTTCAGATTTTTTTGTGATGCAGCATATCTTGTTAGACCAACGGTAAAATCAAATCTTAGTGCTACCTCCCTATCGCCCTTATCTTTGAATTGATATATCTCATCACGAATGGATGGTCCACTCTTTGCTTCTAGCACGGATAAAAGTTCAATCGGTGAAGGTTCAATCAAATCAAATCCAAAAGTTTTTGCAGTATCCAAAAATGTTTGACGAACGAACTCAATTTTTATCATTTCGTCCGTATCGAAGTCCTTCATTCCACGTGGTAGTTCCATTCAAAAAAAAATCGTAAAAAGTACCTTTAAGATTTGCTGTTTACTTTAACTCATTAATAGCAGAAATTTATAAAAAAAGTATGAGCTACAGGTATCTCGAACATTCAACTGACGCATTTATAGAAGTTAAAGCAAAAACCTTAGAAGAAGCGTTTTCGGTAGCTGGAAAATCAGTTGTTGAAACTATAATAGATTTGAAAAACATTCAGGAAATTGAAGAAAAAAATATCAATGTGAAAGGGAGAAACCTCCTAAATCTGTTGTATAACTGGTTGGAAGAGATTGTAACGATAACGATAACTGATGGTTTTGCTATAAAGAATTTCTCTGTTAATATTAAAAAAAATGATGGGTATGAAATCATTTCAAAGATTTCTGGTGAAAAATTAGACCTAAAAAAACATAATTTCAAAATAGAAATCAAGTCTCCCACATTTCATTTAATGGAAATAAAAGAAAACGATGAAATTACTATGCAGTATCTTTTGGACTTGTAAATAATTCAATAGCCATAGACTGGATCGATTTTTCGTTTAATCTCTACAATCTCATTTAGTGTATTTCTTTCTTCAGAGCTTAATCTCTGCGTAAATTGATTTAGCAATTTCTTTGCATCAGAAGAAGAAGGCAATGTGTAGAACACATCTTCTTCAGCGATCTGTCTTCCTATAGTTACGTTTTGAACAGAGCACGCCACCTCTTGTCCAACTTTAGCAGAAGTGATGGTTTTGCCATCATGTTGGAGTTGATGTATAACGCCAATTTTTTTCCCATCTTTGTTCATGAAGGAAATTTTCTGACGTAGATTTCCTACATCCACTCTAATACCAAACACTGCAGGGTTGTTATTTCTAAAAACAAAGCCTTTCAGAAAAGTAAACTTGCATATTGGAGTTAGTTCAGCCAAAATAGAATTTTCTTCATCCGCTTTATCATCCTCGACCCATTGTGTGTATGTATCAATTAAACTGTAGATTATTTTATCAGTGAAAACTCTAATATGATTATCTTCCGCTTCAGTTTCAGCATCTTGTAAAACCTTCACATTGAATGATAAAATTACACCCAAATGTCTATCATTTTCCTTCATTGCCATAGCTTCTAGAACATCTCGACGAGTTACTGGTCCTATGTCAGCTTTTGAAATAGGAATTTGTTGGCGACGTAACATTTCTGTTAAAGCCTCAAGAGATCCAATAGCATCACATTTTAGAATTACTCCATTTGTTTCAGTATTAATAAAAACAGATTGCATCTCGTCTTCAATGGATTTTTTAAAACCTTCTATCTCCGAGTTATCATTGGTTGCATAAAGTGTACTACCAGGCAAAACACCCTCCAAATCTGGTGATGCTATTTTTACACCAGCAGCTGCTTGTATGTGTTCTACTGGTTTGAATTTATCTCGTGGATCTCTCATTTCGTCTAGTGCCTTTGGCAACAGCAAAGCTTTTGGTTTTGTTACAATTACTGAATCTCTTTTTGCGACTATTATAGAATCATCTTTTTTCAACTGACCATCGATTAAAATCACATTTGCTGTAGGACCCAAGCCCACTTCATCATTAACTTCTAGTATGATTCCTCGATTAGACTTTTCCTCTTGGTTTAATTTCTCTTTTAGATATTGCTGTGTTAATCCAACCAAAACTGCAAATAGTTCAGGTATACCTATGCCTGTTTTGGCACTAACAGGAACTATTGCAATCTCCTTTTTGTAGTCATTAATCCTGTAAAATGCTTCTGATTGATATCCCAAAACAGAAAGTGCAGTAACTACATTGTAGATTTTTTCGTCCAAAAATGTTTGCACTTCAGGATTTTGTTTCTCAATGGTTTCTGAAATAAACTGTGTTTCTGTATCCTTCCAACCGGAAATCATGTCGGTTTTATTCAGTGCCACGACAAAAGGTACCTTACGGCTTTCTAAAATTTTTAAACTTTCATTAGTTTGAGGTTGAAAGCCTTTGTTTGCATCAACTACTAAAATTGCAATGTCTGCTGCAGAACCTCCGCGTGAGCGCAAATTTGTAAAAATTTCGTGGCCTGGTGTATCAATTACTAAAATGCCTGGAATTTTATGTTCAACCTTACTTAATTTTTCATACAACGGTCCACAAATTTTCTGTATAGTTTCTACTGGTAGAAAACTTGCACCTATATGCTGAGTTATACCACCAGCTTCTCTTCCCTGTACACCAGTTCCACGTACTTTGTCAAGTAGCGAGGTTTTTCCAGAATCAACATGTCCTAAAACGGACACAATGGGTTGCCGAATGCGCATTTTTAATCACTAGAATACTACATTCACTTCCTTATCAAAACTTTCTCTTGAATCTGAGGCATGGATAGAGTTTTCGAGTATTCCTGTACCAAAATCACCACGTATTGTACCCGGACTAGCTTCCTTAGGATTAGTTTTACCGATAATTTCCCTAGTTACATTGATGACATTGTCACCTTCAANTATTGCCGCTACAACCGNTCCAGACGTAATAAATGACACCAATTCACCAAAAAATGGTTTAGAGCNATGTACAGAATAGAACTGTTCAGCCATTTCTACAGTAAAATTGAACGTTTTTAATTTTGAAATACTAAATCCTTTCTTTTTAAAACGTGATAGAATTTCTTCTACCAGATTTCGTTTTACAGCATCTGGCTTTACAATGATTAGTGTTTGATCAGCCAACTTACTTTTTGACTTTAATCCCGCCTTTAACGTATTTTTTTGTCCACTTTAGCTTTCTGGGTCACGTTTTAGAACAAGAGCATTTTTTTTACATTTAGACGAACAAAACCACTGTACCGTTCCATCATTTTTTGCAAACATTGTTCCTGATCCTTTTGCTACTGGACGATTACAAAAACTACATAATTTTACTAACATGCTCATAAGACTCACCTAATCTTTTTGGCTTCTCGTTCTGTTTCTCTTAATACCAGAATATCAGATATGCGTATTGACCCCTTGACGTTTCTTGTAAGTACTCTTCCTTTGTCTTTACCATCCAAGATTTTTACTCTAACTTGAATAACTTCTCCAGCAATACCCGTTCTGCCTACAATTTGAATAACTTCAGCGGGTGATAATTCGTCAGTTTTTGACCTTGTGCTCATGGTTCTGGTTTAGCTTCTGGTTCTGGTTTAGCTTCTGGTTCTGGTTTAGCTTCTGGTTCTGGTTTAGCTTCTGGTTCTGGTTTAGCTTCTGGTTCTGGTTTAGCTTCTGGTTTTGATTTGCCCTCTTTAATTTTTTTAATTGACGCTGTAACTTCATTAATTATGTGTTGAGCATCGCCAGAATCTAAAATTGCCGCTGCCGCCGATGTGACATCAATCCCTAATGCTTTTCCTAACTCTTGTTTACTTGGAACAAAAGCATAATCAGCTCCTTGCTCTTCACATATTATTGGAAGATGTGCTACAACCTCTGGTGGTTCCACATCTTCAGCAATAATGATTAGTTTACTTACACCCCTTTCAATAGCTTTAGTAGCCTCATTTGTGCCTCTTTTCACTTTTCCAGTCTCAACAGCTACTCTAAGGGATTCATAAATAGGACTAACCAAATTTTCTGGCATATCAAATTTAACATAGTACGGCTTTGCCATTTACATCACCCTGAGGGATCATCTCCATTTGAAAAATCAATCTAATTGGTATTAAAAATGTTATCTGTGGAGAAACAATTTGATTTTTTGGGTATATTCTTTCATAAGTGCTTTAAGGTTTTTTTCTGAATCAGATTCTGCAAAAATTCTAATTATAGGCTCAGTGCCACTAGGTCTTACCATAACCCAGTTTTTCTTATTAAAAACAATCTTTATACCATCTACAGTATCCGCATTTGGAAATTCAGCTAAAAGTTTAGACATTATTCTATCTGCATCTTCCTTTTTGCATAAAATTTTGTCTTTAGTTGTAAAAGAAGGCGGCAAAGTCGCAAGTTCATCACTCATATTTTTGTTCGAGCTTGCAAGAAGTTCTAGGAGTAAAGCTAATGTCATACCACCGTCTCTGACATGATTATGTTTTCCAAACATGAATCCGCCATTTTCTTCAAATCCTAAAAGCGCATTTTCAGTGATCATTTTTCTTGAAACTTCAATACTTCCAACTTTGGTTCTGATAACAGTGGAATTAGTTTGTGTAACTATCTCATCAATCGAATTTCCAGAATTCATACACGTTACTACTTTAGAATTTGGGTTTTTCTTTAGTAGATAATTTGATAACAATAATGCAGATTT
>JGI12090J13086_1000252_pt1 | contig 10646 bp, 10 predicted proteins | sample DeeseametaMP0960_FD_13086 | JGI IMG/M metagenome (IMG submission 13086)
ATACGACAAGGCAACCTCTAAATGGGCATTTCAAAATAGCCGTTAACCATATCAGTAATATAATAAACAGAAAAGAGAGTACGCGCTCATCTGCAAGGCTTCTAGTGTAAGCAGCTGTACCCAGTTTACGCGGGCTATTTAGCCGGAGATTTTAAAAGGTATACAAAGCGCCAGTGAATAAAAAGGCGCTGTTGTCGCTGTAATCTCCACGCGCAAAACCCTCTCCTTTTTTGAGGTAGGCTCCACCTAGCACTAATCGCAATTCGGGTCGCACTTGATAACGCCAGCGAGCTTCCACTTGATGACCAATGAAACTGTCCACGTCTTGAGGTGCTTTTTGGTACCACATGGCTTTGTAACCAAGCATAATGTTGTGCGCTTTTGCTGGCTTAGACACGCTTCGAAGCCCCACTGCTTTTAGGTTTCTACGTGGCATAGCCTGATATACATCAGTAGGTCCGAAATCAAAACGTCGCACGCCGTATAAGGTATCAAAGTCAGAGATTGTGTCATCGCTTGTGTCGTTGTCGCCACTGATATAGTCAACTTCAGCTCTAAGAAAGGTGTTGTCTGTAACCTGTTTCCCAACATAACCAAACAGCATATATGCACGAACGTCTTTCTCGTCTGTATCGTTAGCAGATGCGGTTTGAAAAGAAGTTCCCGTTTGCCCCACCACCTCTATATTTGTTATCAGGCCATTATCGAAAGGCTGGGTATAGTCCACACTCAATGTGTACAGAGCACGGTTTCTGGTGGCAAGCGCTTCACTATCGTCTTCTTTTAACCAGTAGCTTTGCAGCTTGACGTTGTTGTCTTTTGACGCAGCGTACACACCAAAGAATTTTCGTTCGCTAAAGCTTTTGTCGAACGCGCGTTCGTTCCCGTCCAGACTTTCACTGTCAGTAGGAAAGCGAGATACCGGCAGCACGTACACGCCATGTACTTGCCAATCTGCGAATCTTGCTTCCACCACAATTCCATCATAGCTATTGGTGGCATTGCGATAGGCTGTTTTGGCCAATAGCCTGCGACTACCGTAGTCGAGCTCCATACGCCCTACCTTTATCGCAGACACTTCGTATAAGCTAGATTCTCGTTCAGGTTTGTAGGTGATGAAAAACTGTGTAGGCTCTAGTGTATTAACCTGATTGGCCGTTAGCGTTGGATCGTTTTCGTCAAGAAATACTCGCGAGTCACGTATTTCGATCGTTGCCGCGAGGTTTTGATAACTTACCGTAGAATTCACGATAAAGCGTGTTGAAAGACGCTGATTACTTTGTTCTCGTGCAGCTGATGATGTTGGAAATATAGGGTTATTCAACGACTCGTAGCGCACTCTAAACGAGCCAGAGACATCAAAGGCTATTTCATCACTCGACGCATTGGCTAGCGGGCAAATAACAACGAGTATTAGCAGAAGGCATGTGCTCAACAGCGAGCGAAAACGACCACGCCCGTAAAGTCGCACAAATAAAGGGCTGCGCATTAGGAAATAACCATTACATCAGTATTATGTGCACTGAAGTATATAGATTATTTTTATTATCGCACTGCCCTTTTAGTTTAATTTACTATGCCTTTGGCGTTTAGCCAGCGGGGCTTTTATATAGCCCCTTAGGCCTGAAACGCCAGCTAACGTCTGTCAAAATTCACTTTTTTCTGCGGATGCTGATAGTAGCCTTCTTTTAGAAGGCGTTTAAAGCGGGTCAGTTTTCCGTCCAGCGTTAACTCTTCTAACCCTTTATTAAATAGCGACAGAATAAGCTGACTGTCACTTTCGCCTTTAGGCACTAACAGATGCGTGGTTACAGTTGAGATAAACGGCTTAATGGGCATCACATCTCTGCGGTCGCCACTATCGAAATCACGCTGAAGCAAGTACCATCCGGTTAACTCATCAATGGGAAAAACATCAATTTTACCGTCAATCAGCGCCTGTAAATTGTCTTTGTCTGTGGCACTTTCCACAACATTACTGCTGCTTTTAATGTAAGCGGCAAGTTCATCGTTGTATAAATACCCTTCCGTTACGCCCATCTTCAGGTCTTTTAAGTCGCTTAATTCAGCCCAAGTATCAGGGCCCTTTTCAGCATTAACATAAAACACCAAGCTTTCCGCACTAATAGGGTTACTGTGGAAAAACTCACTTTCCCGGGCGCGCACAAAATTGCCGTATGAGATGGCGTCGTATTCGCCTTTTAGCGTTGCTTCAAGCGCTTCTTCCCAGGGTAAAGATACAAACTCAACCACAACGCCCGTCTCTAAAAACGCATCAGCGATTATGTGATTGATATAACCGTCGTGCTGCATATCAGTTGACGTATAAGGGGCATACTCTGTGGTCGCTATTCGCAGTTTCATCCACGCATGGGCAAAACTTTGCATTGGAACTAGCGCTAGTATAAATGTCGCTATTAATAGTAATCGCATGTCAAAGTCCTGTTAGTGATTAGAAGTAAATACCAAGGTTTATGTTCAGGCGGTGGGTAGTTTCTTGTCTACCACCTAAGTCGAGTCCCACGCCCGGACCGCCTGAGAACCACATGTTTTTGCCTTGGATACTATCTACATATACAAACAATTTATCCCAGCCAAAGCTACAGCCGTTTATCCACTGCGACGAGTTTTTCCCTTCGCTTCCTTCACCTTTTGCCACGCTGTACTCTGAGTAACAAGTAAGTGATTCTATGTGAGTAAACTTATAAGGCACAGAGTACACAAGGTTTGCTGAATAGGTTTTACCATCGGCCGCGGCTAAGAACGGGAAGGTAAAAGAAGATAGCGCTATGCGATCGTCCGCTTGCCCTTCTGGTGCAGCCAAATCGTATTCATAGTCGATATACTGCAGTTCGACCTTCAGGTCGCCTTGGGTATGGCGCATATGCACGGCATAGGCATTCATATCACCATCGTCCAGGGTATCCAGGTTTAAGATGTTTCCGTATTGGTAAGACACGCCAATATCGGTAGTGCCTCCGCGAATAAAGTTTGCTGTGTAGTTAGCACGTAAATTGTATTGGCCGTCTTCTTTATTTCGATATTCACCGTCGTCCGCCACGTCGAACGAATAGCGCCCAAACTCAGCGGCATCGTTGTACTCGTCGTTCATAAAATAGGCGGCTTGAAAATCCCAGTTACCCCAATCATGATTTATTTTCACCCCAGCATCGTAATCATCTTCGAAGCCAAGATAATAATTTACCGAGAACCAAAAGTTGTTACTGGCAAAGGGCTGCAAACCAAACGGTGTTTGGGTTATACCTGCTGTAATCTCGGTTTGCTCATCGAAATGATAAGTCAGGTCGGCGAACCTTACTGTGTCGAAGTCGGTGTTTTCGTACCATCGATATTCGGCTTTATAGCTAAATTGATCTGACTCACCCGACACGCCAAGTTTGAATGATTCAAATTCGAAACCATCTCTAAATTCGGGAATTTGCCAGTCTTGATGCCCGTAGTTAACCCTAACATGACCGCTTAAATTAAAGGGAAGTTCGTCGGCATTAGCGAAGCTTGAGGTGCACGAGGCTATTGAAACTAAAGAAAATGCGGATAGTAGCTTGTTCATTACTGTTCCTGTATTGAATTTTTGGCGGGAACCCTTTGCTAAAAAATGCCTCTAAGAAACATGAGGGGCGTTCAAGCGCTTAGGNGTATCGCGCACCAAAATAAATCCTTCAGTACTAACAATACTGAGCAAACCTTAAAAAAAGATCATTTGTTAAGGTCAGACTTCTGTGANGTGACTCANGCAAATTAATCGCCCCCCGCNAGGCGNCGGCATTTAAACATTGGTCGTTTANTGTGGAAAGTGAAGNGCTATGTATGCGCGGTAGATGCGGAAAGTTTTGCTGTGAACGTCAGGTCTACTCTACTAATTGGTCGCCACTTGAACAGCAAATAGGGGAATATGTGAACATAGCGTGCCAGCTTTACGACTACATCGAAATTGCCTGCATGTATGGGCTTGAGGTGAGCGTAGTATTAAAAGACGGGAATACGGTAAGGGGTACAGCACTGACCACAGTTATCGATAAACGCAACGACGTGGCCACAGAGTGTATTCAAATGTCCATCGACAAAACCACGCAAAATATTGCGCTTAATGAAATCGCTCAACTTCATGCAATAACTGACAACCCGCATTTCAGCTCAGTCAGCTTTTAGGTAGTATGCGCAGCTAACTTAGCTTAACTTTCAAAGTGATCCTGATTTATGACGCAAAACCTCTCGGCCATTACTTTTTTTGTAGACGACTACGACAGTGCCGTTGAATACTTCACCACGGTTTTAAACTTTACCTTAACCGAAGACAAAGTAACCGGCGAAAACTCGCGTTTTGTTCTGGTAACCCCACCACACAGTGCTACGAGCTTGTTGTTGGCGCAAGCAAAAAATGACACAGAAATGGCACTCATTGGCAGCCAAGCCGCCGATAAAGTATTTTTAATTTTGAATACTGACGACTTCTGGCGCGACTTCAATGCCATGCAAAGCAAAGGGGTGGCATTTTTAGAAACCCCTCGGGAAGAAGTGTATGGTACGGTAGCCATCTTTAGAGATAAGTTTGGCAATAAGTGGGATTTGATCCAAACCACCTAATTGCACTTTATATAAGTGCGCCTTGTCGTTGCGATATTTTTTGCGGCAAGGTTTTAAATGAATAGTGTAAGGAAGTAGAGGAGAAGTAGCACGTGCAGGCCATGAAGCGTTCCATTATTGCTGATGTTGTTGCAATAGCGGCAATAGCACTGTTGATCACTACGACGTTTTATTGGATAGAAGCAAGGCGCGAAGTCATAATTCTCTGCGATAATTTTACGCCTGGCGTATCGAAAAAAAGTGTCGAACGCCAGCTAGATACTGCAAACTTATTGTTGTGGGATACAGAGTTTGTTGCAAATGGCAGCAAAATTGAAGCATATAGCCCTCTACACCTAGGCATTATGAAATGCAGCGTAGAATTTAATAAGCAAGATACCGTTGTATTCTCTATTGTTGAGTAATCAGACTCCCTAGCAGCTTCCTCTACTTTTTGCGTTTTATGTGAACCAGGTTGGTGCAACGTTTACATCGACGCAACACCCTATTCACCGGTGCGCTAAAAGTCGTAAAGGCAAACTTACCTTCCGCCATTTATCGCACCGAGTTAACTTTTCATCTCGCTGTAACCTACTGTGTTGTAAACGTATAATTACGCTGTGTCTTCTTAACGCAAACTTTTTCTTATGCAAAAAACAAAACACAGTGTCATCGAGGATGTTTTCGCCCTGATAAGCGCCGGCTTGTTTGTTGCTTTTGGCGTATATTTATTTCAGTCTCAAGACTTAATGGTAGGTGGCGCGGCAGGCTTAGCGCTATTAGGTACTTATGCCGTAGATATGGACTTCGGCTTGCTATTCTTTCTGATTAACTTACCGTTTTACACCCTAGCTTGGACGCAAATTAGCAAGCGTTTCACCATTAACACCTTCATATCCGTCACCACGGTTTCTGTACTAACCGAGCAAATTCCAGCGTTTGTGGATATTAGCCACGTAAACCCATTTTTTGCGGCGGTATTTGGCGGTATTTTAATTGGTGTAGGTATGCTGATGATGTTTCGTCATAGCTCAAGCCTTGGTGGCGTTGGTATTATGGCGTTCTATTTACAACAGCGTTTCAATATTAGAGCCGGTACATTCCAGCTAACCGTAGATAGCTGTATATTACTTAGTGCTCTGTTTTTCATCGCTTGGCCTTTAGTGCTGATTTCAATTTTAGCGGCATTTTGTTTGAATATGGTTATTTCGCTTAACCATAGACCAGAGCGTTACTTCCCAGTGCAAGGCGAATCTGAGTCAAAAAAGGCAAACGCTGAGTTAAACAATGCCGATACCAATCACTTGGAAAATCGTGCTGAAAACAGCCTAGAACAGTGCTTAGACAGCGAGCTTCGCGCACAAAACGGCTAAATTTACTCAGCCAGTCTTTGCCATTCGGTCATAAATTTTCGCTGTTACTCCCCTCAAAAAGAGACAGCAGCGATGATTAGGGCAACAAATAAAAAGCCCGGTTAGGCACAACCTAACCGGGCTTTCTTGTATCTTTTATTTGTATTCCTAGACGCCTACAACAAACCTATTGCTTCTTCTGAACGGGTCTTGACGGTCGACTTACTACTCCACGGTTCACTCTTGGACGAGAAAACGAAGTACGCATACAAACCTCACTTATGAGTTGTTGCTCAGCACAGTTGGAGGCGAAACATTCACCGCAATCCCGCAACCAAGCCAATACAGTATAGGCTCAAAATGGGGGTAAAAGTCTCATTCTTTTAATGAATAGTGCTTTATTAAAACTTATATAAAGATTAGCCAAATTGGCACTGCTTTGAAAGTTAGAGGTATTTTACAATGCGCGGCACCCGTTGAGAAACGCGGGTCATTAATTCGTAGTCGATAGTGTCAGCATTAGCCGCAACTTCCTGAATTGGCACATTCTGCCCCCAGAGTTCAACTTCATCGCCCACCGCGACGTTGTCGATATGAGTTACATCGATTGTGATCATGTCCATAGAAACGCGGCCAGCTAAATAGGCGCGTTTACCTCTAATCATTACCGGCGTACCGTTTTTGCAGTGTCTTGGATAGCCATCGGCATAACCAATGCCAACGGTTGCAATTTTGCTGGGCTTACTTGCTACCCAGGTTTGACCATAACCAATTCCCTCGCCTGCCGGTATGGTTCGTACCGCTAATACACTGGAGCGAAGTGTCATGGCAGGGTAGATTTCAATGTCGAGATTTTGTGAGGTAGAAACGGCACCGCCATAAACCCCCACACCTAAACGGTTCCAAGCATTTCGACTTGCAGGCCAGTTTACCGTGGCGGGAGAGTTAGCCACGCTGGTTGGCAAGNCCAATTTACTCGCTACTTGATTGAACGCATCGATTTGCGTGTTGGTAAAGTTATTATCTACATCGTCAGCGCACGCAAAGTGCGTAGCAATAACCGTTTGCTCGCTAAGTAAATGATTGTACTTAGCAGNAATCCCTTCGATATCGGNAAGGGCAAANCCCAACCGGTGCATNCCGCTATCNACTTTAAGCCAAATATGCGGGCGCTGCTGTTCGGGGCAGCTTTNTAACCACGTAAGCTGTTCTTCNCAGTGCATAACTAATATACAGTTATGCTGAAANGCCATTTGGCACTCTTTTGCCTGATGTGCCCCTTCTAACACCACAATAGGCGCAGAAATTCCCGCGTCGCGAAGCGCAATGGCTTCTTCAATTATTGCTACGGCAAAACGCGAAGAAACATGCTGAAGAATGCGCGCTACATTTACNGCTCCATGACCATAAGCGTCGGCCTTTACTACCGCCATAGACTGACTTGAGGGCGCTAAAGCAGCAAGGGCTTTAAAATTATGTAAAAGGGCATCAGCATGAATGATAGCTTGCGTTTGTCGGCTCACAGAAAAACACGTTCCTTAAATGTTTAATGAGAAAGAATATCGAAAGCCAAAGTGTACCACGAGAAACGTATTAGCTGCGCAGGATTAATAATGAAAAACGTACCATCTAACGCAAGGTTTCTTATGGCATAAAATACCGTTATGCTTTGCGCTAGCTCATTATCACAATTTCGTTGCCCCAAGGTTTTTAATGTCTTCGCACAATTCTTATGTCTTCGCACAATTCTTCTACTTCAGAATCATCCGCCAACGCCAGTATTAAAAATACAGTCAGTACTGACAATCAAGCGGCAGGTAATAAGCCCACCGTTAACGAATTAGCCCAGTCACTGAATAAAATTGTTTCAGAAGGCAGAAACCCAGACACCCTCGATATAGACACGCTAAGCACGGAAGGCATTCTTGCCCGCATTAACAACGAAGACGCGAAAGTGGCAAACGCAGTTACCTCGCAAATTCCGCAAATTGGAAAAGCGGTGGATGCTGCAACCATTAGCATTAAAAATGGTGGCAGGCTTATTTATATAGGCGCGGGGACCAGCGGCAGGCTGGGCATACTTGATGCGGTAGAGTGCCGCCCCACGTTTAGCGTGCCTGATGAACTGGTTGTTGGCATGATAGCTGGCGGTGAAAAAGCCATTCAGCACGCCGTAGAAGGTGCAGAAGATGACGTCGACGCGGGGCGTGCTGATCTTGTAGCGCTGTCCTTAAACCACAACGATACCGTTATTGGTATTTCGGCAAGCGGTCGTACACCCTATGTAAGTGGCGCACTGGAATATGCCCGTTCGCTTGGCTGCTTTACCGGCGCTATTGCATGTAGCCCTAACGCCGCTATTTTTACCCATGCTGATGTAGCTATATGCCCAGTTGTTGGCCCTGAGGCACTTACTGGCAGTACGCGGATGAAGTCGGGTACGGCGCAAAAGCTAATTCTTAATATGATTAGCACCAGCACAATGATTAAGCTGGGGAAGACCTATCAAAACTTAATGGTAGATGTGAATGCCACTAACGAAAAACTAAAAGCCCGTGCGCTTCGCATTGTTATGCAGGCTACGGACTGCAGTGAAAATGCTGCTTTAGCAGCGCTTAGTGCGTGTAACAACAAAGCTAAAGTTGCTATTTTAATGGTATTAACGGGGCAATCTGCCGAGCAGGCCGCCGCTCAATTAGATGCTAGCGGTGGGTATTTACGTTCCGCCGTGAATAAAAGCGAATAAGCACGGTAGCCTAATGCTATGAAAGTTTTAACTTCGGTCACATTTAACAAGGTTTTTAGACGCCTAACGTCGAGCGCATTCATTGCAATACTATCTTCAGCACTAATTAGCTTATCGCTTAACGGCTGTGCACAGCAAAGCTTATCTACACATGTATATACAAGCGATACAGGTGGCAACGCGAAGCATCCTACACTAAAGGGGAAAAGCAGCCTGTATCAAGCACTAAGCAGTTTACTGTAGGCGCTGAACGCTATTCGAAATACCTGCCCTTGCTAGCAGGTAAACGGGTTAGTTTGGTGGTAAACCAAAGCGCGTTGGTTTCGAGCCACAGCGCATTGCCTTCTAGCACGGTTGAGCCTGAAGAGCGCGAATCGAGCAACAGCTTGGCTACACAAAAAAATAAGATAAAGACAAGCCAGCGCAATCAGCATCTGCTTGATGCCCTACTTCAACGCAGTGTTAATGTTGTAAGTATTATGTCGCCGGAGCACGGATTTAGAGGAGACAAAGGCGCCGGCGAAAAGGTAGATAGCAATATTGATGCTAAAACCGGTATACCTATTCACTCCCTTTACGGCGCAACCAAAAAGCCTACCCCCGACATGTTGGATGGCATCGATGTGATTGTTTTCGATATCCAGGATGTAGGCGTACGCTTTTACACCTATTTAAGCACCTTGCACTATGTGTTGGAGGCGGCCTTTGCGCGTAATATCGACGTTATCGTGTTAGATAGGCCAAATCCTAACGGCCGCTATGTTGACGGGCCAGTACTACAATCTGAATTTTCGTCCTTCATTGGCATGCATCCTATTCCCGTCTTACACGGTATGACCTTGGGCGAACTTGCTCAAATGATTGTGGGGGAACAGTGGTTAGATATTGACGCGAGCAGTTATGACAACGCTAAGCTTACCGTTGTCCCGGTGCAGGATTATCAACGCACTGCACATTATTCATTGCCCGTAGCGCCTAGCCCTAACCTGCCAAGCGATTTATCAATACGTCTGTACCCAACGCTGTGTTTTTTTGAGGGCACCGACGTGAGTATAGGTCGCGGCACTGACTTTCCCTTCCAACTTATTGGCCACCCGTTTGTTGAATTTGGTAAAACCAAGATACCGGTAAATGCAAATAGTGCAGCGCCCCACCCTAAACATGAAAATACTCTGCTAAGTGCACATGTCTTTTCTTATGCTGATCCAACGATCTTGGAAGGCTCTGACTCTAAGCAAACAACTCACAAGCGCTCACCAATTAGTGGCTTAGATATCGCTACATTGATAGATGCCTATTCTCGTTTTTCTGAATATAACAAGGTGATCAGCGCCAGTGATGCCTCTGAAGAAACCTTCTTTACTCGCCCAGATTTCTTCGACAAATTAGCGGGTACCGATGCGCTACGATATCAAATTCAAGCCGGTAAAACGCCTGCAGAAATTCGCCAGAGTTGGCAGAAAGATTTAAATAAATTTAGAGAAAAACGAAAAGCATACCTGCTTTACGAAGACACGGACTGATGTACAGATAAACGCCTTTAGCCTTGAGGATTTGAGGTATCTTTTCAAGGTAAATGTGGAGGAAGTGTTAGCGATACTAAACTTAACACAAAACATGTAAGTAAACACTCACACCCACATAAACACGGGTTTATTGGAAGCCAAAAAAGTTAGTGAAAACTAACCTTCTTCATTTTTTGTTTTTACCAAAGCTGCGAGCTGAGCTTCAGCGGTGGCTTTTTGATGTTTAAGCTCATCTCTGCTTTCACCGTCACTCTCAGCGATTTTTGCATCAATATCGGCGATCGTCTGCATCAGCGTTTCTTTACTTTTTTCTTTTTGCTCGGCCTCTTCAGCTTTGTCAAAAATAACGTCTTCAGGAGATGCTTCTTCTTGTTTAGTGTGTCCAGGCGATTTAGCTATCATTTTCAAGCCGTCAGGTTGGGGGCGTTGATTCATAAA
>JGI12090J13086_1000262_pt1 | contig 10504 bp, 8 predicted proteins | sample DeeseametaMP0960_FD_13086 | JGI IMG/M metagenome (IMG submission 13086)
AAGAGTTCACGCAGTGGCTCAACAAGACCCAGCTCCATATCTTCAGGAAGGCCGCCCACATTGTGGTGCGACTTAATTACGTGCGCTTTACCCGTTGCAGAACCCGCTGATTCAATAACGTCAGGGTAAATAGTACCTTGCGCTAACCACTTCGCGTTTTCACGCTTACCCGCTTCTTCGTCAAATACACGAACAAACTCATTACCGATAGCTTTACGTTTAAGCTCAGGATCTTCAATGCCTTTTAGGCGATCAAGGAAACGCTCTTCAGCGTCTACACGGATAATGTTAAGGCCGAAATGGTCACCAAACATTTCCATTACCTGATCAGCTTCATTTAAGCGAAGCAGGCCATTGTCTACAAACACACAAGTAAGTTTGTCACCTATCGCGCGGTGAAGCAGCATAGCTGTTACTGAAGAATCTACACCGCCTGAAAGGCCAAGAATAACTTCTTCATTGCCCACCTTCTCTTTTATGCGCTCAATGGCATCGTCTATAATTGCGCCAGCTGTCCAGAGCTTTTCACACTTACAGATGTCCATCACAAAGTGAGTTAATAGACGCATGCCTTGGCGAGTGTGAGTCACTTCAGGGTGGAACTGCACGCCATAGAATTGCTTCTCTGCGTTATACATTGCAGCATGTGGGCATGAAGCGGTTTGCGCGATGGTTTCAAAACCTTCGGGAATAGCTGCCACTTTATCGCCGTGGCTCATCCATACATCAAGCAGCGCNGCGCCGTTATCGCCTATNGCATCTTCAATTTTATCCAGCAGCGGGCTTGGCTTAATCACTTCTACTTGCGCATAACCAAATTCACGCTTGTCTGAACCCAGTACGCCACCACCTAGCTGTTGTGCCATGGTTTGCATGCCATAGCACACGCCTAGCACTGGCACGCCGGCTTCAAATACGTACTCGGGCGCGCGTGGTGAGCCTTCTTCGGTTACTGACTCTGGGCCACCTGACAGAATAATCCCTTGAGGATTAAATTCGCGGATTTGCTCTTCGGTCACATCCCAAGCCCAAAGCTCACAGTAAACGCCTATTTCGCGAACACGACGTGCTATCAACTGCGTGTATTGCGAGCCAAAATCCAAAATAAGTATGCGTTGGTCGTGGATATTTGTGGTCATGTTTTATTTTTACCCGTTAAATAAAAGAACAAAGGCTGGTGTAGTACCAGCCTCGCAGTCGTCGGTCGCCTTAACCTAAACGGTAGTTTGGCGCTTCTTTGGTAATGCTTACATCGTGAACGTGGCTCTCGCCCATTCCGGCTGAAGTTACGCGCACAAATTGTGCCTTGGTATTGAGCTCTTCAATCGTTGCGCAGCCCGTTAAGCCCATGGCTGAGCGCAAGCCGCCCATTTGCTGATGGATAATATTAGCAATTGGACCTTTGTACGCTACGCGGCCTTCAATACCTTCTGGTACTAATTTCTCAGCGTTATCTGAATCTTGGAAGTAACGGTCTGACGAACCATGGCTTTGATCCATAGCGCCTAGTGAACCCATACCGCGATATGACTTGTAATAACGGCCTTGGAAAAGTTCTACTTCGCCTGGCGCTTCTTCAGTACCTGCTAGCATGCTGCCAACCATTACGCAGCTTGCGCCAGCAGCCAACGCCTTAGCAATGTCACCCGAAAAACGAATACCGCCGTCAGCGATTACTGGAATGTCAGTATCTTTAAGCGCTTCTACTGCATCTGATACCGCAGTAATTTGAGGCACACCGCAACCGGTTACGATACGGGTAGTACAAATTGAACCAGGGCCAATTCCCACTTTAACAGCATCTACGCCGGCATCGGCAAGTGCTTTCGCGCCATCGCCCGTCGCAACGTTACCCGCAATAATTTGTACGTCTGGATAGTCTGCACGTACCTTTTTCACGCGGTCAATAACACCTTGCGAGTGACCGTGAGAGGTATCGATAAGTAGAACGTCAACGCCTGCATCTACAAGTAGTGCAATACGTTCGTCAGTACCTGGTCCAACGCTTACCGCAGCACCAACACGTAGGCGACCAAGCGAGTCTTTACATGCGTTAGGCTTGTTTTCTGCTTTCTGGAAGTCTTTAACAGTGATCAGGCCTGTAAGCTTAAACGCGTCGTCGACGACAAGAATTTTCTCAATGCGGTGTTCGTGCATAAGATCTAACACCACATCAGAGCTTGCACCTTCTTTAACGGTAACCAGATCATCCTTACCGGTCATTACGTTTCTAATAGGCAAATTCAAACGCTTTTCAAAGCGAAGATCGCGGCCTGTCACAATACCAATTAGGTTATTATCTTTGTCAGTCACCGGGAAGCCAGAGTAACCAAGACGCTTAGAAAGCGCGATAACTTCACCTATGGTCGCATTCTCTTCAACCGTTACCGGATCAGATACCACACCACTTTCGTATTTCTTAACTTCACGTACGTGTTTGGCTTGCTCTTCGGGCTTCATGTTTTTATGAATGAAACCAATACCACCCTCTTGGGCTAGCGCAATAGCTAGACGGGCTTCAGAAACCGTGTCCATGGCAGCAGACACCATTGGAATATTTAACGTTACGCCACGCGTAAGGCGTGTTTGTAAGTTGGCTGTGTGAGGGAGGACGGTCGAGTGGCCGGGAACCAGCAACACATCGTCGAACGTCAGGGCTTCTTGGATGATACGTAGCATGCAACAACACCTATTCAGTTGAGGGTTAATTGCGGCGCAATTGTAGTGTTTTTTAGTTTTCAGGTAAACTCTAAATGTATTAAACCCAGTGATTTTTTTTATGTTTACAAATTCGCCATCTACGTCTCGACAAATTTTAACAGTTACCAAGCTAAATCGCTTAGCCAGAACCGTACTGGAAGGCGAAATTGGCCTTATTTGGCTATCTGCCGAAATATCCAACTTTGTGGCAGCCGCATCAGGGCATTGGTATTTCACGCTCAAAGACAACAAAGCCCAAGTTCGCGCAGCCATGTTCAAGGGATCAAACCGCAATGTTCGCATTCGCCCTAAAGAAGGCGACAAAATTTTAGTGCGAGCGTCGGTTGGCCTTTACGAAGCACGCGGCGACTATCAACTGGTTGTCGAACACATGGAAAGCGATGGCGAAGGTGCGCTTAAGCAAGCGTTCGAAGCCNTAAAGTTCAAACTCAACAATGAAGGCTTGTTNGATACTGCTAACAAGCGNGCGCTACCTGAACGTATTAATCGCATCGGCGTAATAACTTCATCAAGCGGTGCAGCGCTTCACGATGTATTAAGTGTATTAAAACGACGCAGCCCACAAACCGAAATCATTGTTTATCCGTCGATGGTTCAGGGTGAAACCGCACCTTTACAGTTAATTAATGCGTTGAGAACGGCTAACCACCGCGCAGAAGTGGATGTGCTGTTACTTACGCGAGGCGGCGGTTCATTAGAAGACTTGTGGTGTTTTAATGATGAAAGCTTAGCAAGAGAAGTCGCTGCAAGTGCCCTTCCCATCGTTAGCGCCGTAGGCCATGAGGTAGACTTCACCATTAGTGACTTCGTCGCTGATGTTCGCGCCCCTACCCCATCTGCTGCTGCCGAAATCTTAAGTCAGGATTCTGCCGCTCTTTACCAAACGCTAAGTCAGCAAAAACAACGCTTAGCAAGGGCAATACATCAGTACCTTCAAACGAGTAAACAACAGCTTGTTTTAAAGAAACAACGGCTAAATGCGTTGCATCCACAAAGCCGCATCCAATCGCAGTGGCAAACGTTAGACAGACTACAACTTCGTTTAGCGCATAAGATGCAAAACGACTTGGCAAAAGCAGAGAAGCGATTACAAGGTCTTGATTACAGGCTAAACAAACAATCGCCATCAGCAAACGTGGCGCGTGCAAAAGACAAACTGAATTACGCTAGCACCAAGCTCTTATCAAGCATGAATACACTCATTAGAAGCAAAAAAAATGAACTTGGTGGTAAAGTTAGCCTCTTACAATCCGTAAGTCCTCTTTCAACGCTCGCCCGTGGTTACAGCATTACTTTGTCCGACAAAGCAGCCATTAATAGCGTGAATAAAGTAAATGTAGGTGATGAGATAAAATCTCGGGTGACTGACGGAGAAATAACCAGTACAGTGACACACATTCAGCGGCAATAGGTAGCCTTAAGTATTATGCCCGTTCATGTAAACGCGTTTTCCTTTTCCAGTATTTACCAGCGGGCCTGTGCATTTTGGAGCCTAAAGTCACAGCGGTTCGCTGTACCAAAAATTTTGACACCTTTGTGCGTTTTTGTTCTGTTACTAGTGCCTGACTTCACCTTTGCTTCTATGGTCAATCAACCTGTCTCTGTTTTTTCTACCTACCCGAGCGAGACGTTACTCAGGGCTTGTGGAGCCCAGCGAGCATTAAGCGAAGCAAATGCTTCTCAATCCACTAATTTGTGTTTTGAAGATGCTATTTCGCCCGACAGCTTTATTAAACTCCTAAGCGAATCAGGAGAGTTCAGTCATTTGTTCCCTTATGGCGAAGGAAACGACTACGAACTATTGATTGCTAATGTTGGCGCAGCGCCTGGCATGCATCGACAGCACGCAAAACAATTTGCAGAATTCACTTTACAATGGCGAGGGATAGAAATTGACTCATCTTCATTTGATGCGAGTGCCTCTAGAAAACACAGATGTGAAAACGGAAACCGCTTTAGCCGAAGAAGAAGCGCAATCGTTGATTGCCCGCTGGATTCAACATGCCAAACATTCTGGATTATTTACCAGCCAGTTTTTGTTCGATGCGCTAGAAGCTAGCGACTATAAGGGTGGATTACAGGTACCAAACGCCATTGGCGACTTCACTAAATTAGATACTCAGTTATATCCAGACCCGTTTAACGGTGCAATTACTCGCTATATACACCCTGAGTTTGAAGATGCGCTCGTTGATGTCACCGTATATCCCTTTTTAGATCAGCTTTCTTCAGATGAAAACGAGCTACTTCCTAAGCAACTAGAAAGTGATCTGCAAAGAGCTAGTGCTACAGCCGATTTACAGCAGTTAACGTTGTCTCAAATCAGTCCAGCCTCACGCTACGAGGTTAACAGCGCATTAAGAGGATGGAGATTGGGGCTGAGCGCGGCATCTGAAACATCACCAACAATTTACGCGACAACCTATGTCTTTAAGCTACAAGATAAAATCGTAAAAGTGTCTACGACTTTTCCTCCTGACTTTTCAGACAATATTGTTAATCAATTGATTGTTAACGTAGAAGTTCCGCAAGAGTCTGAAATGATGAAAAAGGTTCGCTCTCTGCTTTTAGAAAGCGCCAATTGATACCATAGAAAAGATTAGTTGTATCACTAGTTGCTAAACTTTGGCCAATGGGTAAGAGCGAACCGTTGCTGTTTTTATTTTTCAATAAACCGCATTACAGGATTAATTGACTTACGTTTCACGTCACTGCTTAAAATGTGAACTTTCGCCTGTTCTCTCGGTTTATACCTATCAAACCAATTGTAAACTTGGTCTTTTTGAAGCGGCTGCTTCGCTGAGTGTAATTTTTCCACTGACATCATTCTTCCTTTGTCTGGATTATAAACGGTCGAAATTGTAATAATCGATAGACGTTACACTCATTTTTTGATTACTTTTCTTCTGTTTGATAATAAGAACAAAAGCCCCGCGCCAAATAAGCTAAATGCCGCTGGCTCAGAAACACTAGTGGCTGTCGGGGCGTAATCGAACTCTACGAACACTTTACCCCAAGAACCCGTTGAGAATTCATTTGTAAAGCTACCCGTTCCCCCGTCTACTTGATTAAATACGTTCGTTCTCGCATCCGTTGAAAACAAAAATTCGATTGGAGTTCCGGCTAGAAAGGCCGACAAGTCTACGTTTGCTAGCATCCCCGACCGTTCGCCTGTTGTCACATCAAACTCAAATTCGGCAGAATCTTCACCTGGAATCATTGTGAATGTCCCCTCTGGTGAGCTTTGTGCAGAGACAAGCGGATTAACGAAATTTGCTTGTTCAAATACAAACGTATCAGCTACGCTACTGGATACTTGCCAGTTCGACGCTAGAAAGATATCTACGTCAGTGCGACCTGCTTCAGAGCTTCCATTAACGGATCTTCCTTCGCTGTCTATCTGTCCATAGACCGTTATATTTACAGCGTTCAGTGTACCCAGTGTTTGATCAAATGCGTCAATAAACACACTTTCCGATAGCGGCGATACTTCTGCCACGTCGAAAGGACTTCCTTGTTCACCAAAGGATACTTCTTGCGTAATAATTGCTGCTTTTATTGGCATTGTAGTCGCTGCGATGATGGCAGCGGCAATAATTCGCTTATTCATAAATTCATCCTGCTCATATAGTTAGAATTACCCCGACGGTCGAAGGGGCTCCCTGTGACTGCAAGAAAGAAACCATAGATTAATTTATGTGCAATACCGCATGTAGCATGGGTTAACAAAATTTAAGGTTATATTATGAAAGCTAAAAATTATTCACTGATAGAAAATATTACACTTTAGTTGTAATTATGACCGACAGAATATAGTTTGGCACGGCTGATGCTTTAGTAAAATCAGCAAAGGAGGGTTGAAACTTAGGTAGGCTGATGCAATGCATGCAGTACACTGATAACGCTATAGATACTTGGGTATGTTAACGCGGCAAAAACTAGCGTGGTAAGAAAGAGACATTAATACTTTTTTTAATAGCGGACTTGTACATCACTACGCTAATAAGCGCAGCGATGTACTTAACAAGGCTACTTTTTATCTTTGTAATAAGACATCATACGACGGCGCTTGCGCTGCTGCGCCAAGGTCAAATTAGCCTTTTTACCTTCAAACGGGTTGTTGCCTTCTCTGAATTCTATCTTGATAGGCGTGCCCATAATTTCTAGCGCTTTTCTGAAATAGTTCATCAAGAAACGCTTATAAGAGCTTGGTAAGTCATCCACTTGATTACCGTGAATAACAATAACCGGTGGGTTGTAACCACCTGCGTGAGCATACTTCATTTTAACTCGGCGACCACGCACCAGCGGAGGCTGATGGTCATCCTGAGCCATTTCCATAATTTGTGTAAGCAGCGCGGTATTAATACGCTTGGTCGCGCTCATATACGCTTCTTGTACAGACTCAAATAAATTACCAACACCCGAACCATGAAGCGCAGAAATAAAATGAATTCGAGCGAAGTCGATAAAGCCTAAACGACGGTCCATCTCGCGCTTTATGTCGTCTTTCACGTCAGTACTTAATCCGTCCCATTTGTTCACGGCAACTACTAATGAACGACCTGAATTAAGCACAAAGCCTAATAGGCTAAGATCTTGGTCGGTAATACCTTCTCTGGCATCAATAACCAATAGCACTACGTTAGCTTCTTCAATTGCCTGAAGAGTTTTAACAATAGAGAACTTCTCTACGGCTTCACTAATTTTCTTACGCTTTCTCACGCCCGCGGTATCGATTAGGATATATTCACGCTCATCCCTTTCCATTGGAATGTACACGCTGTCACGGGTGGTGCCTGGCATGTCGAATACCACCACGCGCTCTTCACCTAAAATGCGGTTTGTCAGTGTCGACTTACCCACGTTGGGCTTACCTACGATAGCAAGTTTGATAGGTAACTCTTGAAGGCGTTGACGCTGCGTTTCAGCATCCTCTTCTTCTTCAGGCTCCTCATCGACAATTTCCATGTCCGGGAAATCAGATTCAAGTGGCTTTAAGGCGTCCTGCAGCAATTGGCTAACACCGCGACCGTGCGCCGCAGCAATTTGCTTAATATCACCTAAGCCTAAGGANTAAAATTCCGCACTTTCGCTATCGCCGTCAATTCCATCAACCTTGTTCGCCACAACAAACACTTTTTTGTTTATGCGTCGAAGATGATCAGCAATACCTTGGTCGGCTGGCAGCATACCTGCTCTGGCGTCAACCAAAAACAATACGACATCAGCCTCTTCTATAGCTAACAAAGACTGTTGTGCCATTTCAGCATCAATGCCCTCTTCATCGCCCGTAATACCGCCGGTATCCACTACTATGAACTGGCGCTTTTCAAATTTCGCTTGGCCGTATTTACGGTCGCGAGTTAGCCCCGGATAGTCAGCAACTAGTGCATCACGGGTATTTGTAAGGCGATTAAACAAGGTTGACTTACCAACATTAGGGCGGCCAACCAAAGCAACAACGGGTAACATTTATCAGATCCTAGGGGTCATGAAAGCTAAAAAAGCACAAGCCGCATACACCATCTATTACAACTAACGTTCGGGAGCTGTATTCTCTAACGAGAGGTGAATTACTATGAGGCTTTTGAGAATGGGCGCATTATACCTTGTTCACTACCTAATACCAATGGCGTTCAATAACACGAAGAGAAACCGTCTACCCATTGATAATGGCCAAGTTTAGGCCCGAAAAAACCGCGGGGTATAAAAAAAGGCGCTTTAAGCACCTTTTCTGTTTAAATATTAGCGAAACGTTCCTGTTACTTTGGAACTTGCACCGACGCTATTACGCCATTACGTGTTACCGCTATAATCTTATCATCAACCTTCAACGGCGCAGCATAGATTGAATCATCTTCGTCATCGCCGCCAACATCTAGGCGTGCAACAACTTCACCTGTTTCTTGTTCAATCCAGTGTAGAAAGCCCCAGTTATCACCAACAACCACATGGTCGCCTACTGGAGTAGCAGCCGTTAATGAGCGATGCTTAAGTGAACCTTGAGACCAAAGCTCTACGCCGTTTCGTCTATCAAGGGCATAAACGTTAGAGTTGTTGTCTACAACAAAAATTTTATTGCCGTCGATATTCAAATTGCGAAACGATGCATATTCACGTTTCCAAATTACACGACCTGAACGTAACTCTACAGCAGCTAATGTTCCGTTGTAAGAAACCGTGTAAACCGTGCCGCCAAATAAAACAGGCGTTGTGTCGATATCAACAATACGCTCTAACTCTGTTGCACCAGAAGGCGTTGCAATTACCGTTTCCCACGCAAGTACACCTGTTTCGATAAGATTAACCTGAATCTTACCTGTAGGTGTGCCGATGATAGCACCACCGTTAGATGCGATTGGGCCAGAAATACCACGTAATGTTAGCGGAGGAGTATCACCTTCGTGTCTCCACAACTGTTCACCAGTGCGGGTATTAAAACCAAATAAGCTACCAGCACCCGTGTTAACCACTAAGATACCTTCATCAGCTGCCGGAGCCGCTAAAATCTCACCGGGAACAGACGCATCCCAAACTAACTCTCCGGTTTCTGCATCCATTGCAGCTACATAGCCGTTTTCTGTACCAATGAATACGTGTCTGTCTGCTACGGCGATACCACCAATACGTGCAGTCTCACCGCTACGCCACAAATTAGTGACTGAGCTTAGCATGCCCTCAGAGCGAAACTGTGCGAAATCTTTCTCCCACAACACTTTACCCGACTCAGGGTCCATCGCGACAACGGCGCCATGGCGATCGGCAGCATAAAGCTTGTCATAGGCATAAACAGGGCGAAGACGAGAGAAGTAATGATTAACGCCATCACCAATATCGCGATCCCACACTAATTTAGGTGTAAATTTAGCCTCAATAGGCTTTAAACGACGAATCTCTAATTCTTCGTCATCTGCAAACCAGTCTGAAATAGTTGAGCAGCCAGACATTGTGATAGACACCGCGAGTGCCATACCTATCGTGCGAGCAAATCGACCTTTACGGCCACACGTGTTGTGAAACAAATTGCGTACCTCTTTATTATTTATACCAGCCCTAAGGCTTTCGCTTATTGCGCAGCAGATACCGATAGGTTATCTAACTTCATTTGTAAAAGCGGATTGTTGGCATTTTTTTCTAACGCATTTGAATAAGCTAAGCGAGCATCATCAAACTTGCCTTGTTTTTGATACACATCGCCTTTTAATTCAGAAACTTCTGCTGAAAATGCGTCATTTGTTACATTGCTAAGCGTAGACAACGCCGCGTCCAGCTGGTTCATTTCAATTTGCACACGCGACAAACGAAGTGAGGCAAGCACTTTCAATTCATCATTTTCGGCAAAGGTTACTACGCTATTTAGGTGAGAAGCTGCAGCGTCTAAATCACCGGCATCTACCGCTTGCTTAGCAGCAAGAAGGCTGGCAATGCTCGCATAACCACTGTCTTTGTTCTCTTCGATAAAAGCTTTAACTTTTGCGTCGCTGCCTTCTGTACCGAATGTTTCTACGGCATTTTGATAGGCAACCGATGCCGCTTCTTTAGTTTCAATTTGCGCTTCTGAATACGCTCTCCAGCCCCAAAGGCCACCTAGACCAAGCGCTGCACCGACAATAATTGCAGTACCGTGCTCTTTCCAAAAACGTTTAATCGCTTCTACTTGTTGTTCTTCTGTTGCGAACTGTTCCATGATGTCCTCTTTTTATTTTGCGCTCAGCATCTCTGCAACCTTATCAGATAAGGTGTCGAAGCTGACTGTAACTTGTTCTTGACCATCGCGTAG
>JGI12090J13086_1000264_pt1 | contig 10452 bp, 6 predicted proteins | sample DeeseametaMP0960_FD_13086 | JGI IMG/M metagenome (IMG submission 13086)
CCATATGGTCGGCTTCAATATTGGTCACCACAGAAACCATCGGCTGCAAGTGAAGGAAGGACGCGTCGCTCTCGTCAGCCTCTGCGATTAGATAACGGCTTTTACCCAAACGCGCATTCGTACCAGCACTATTAAGCAAACCGCCGATAACAAACGTAGGATCATACTCCGCTTCTGCGAAAATCGTTGAAATCAAACTGGTTGTAGTCGTTTTGCCGTGGGTACCCGCCACCGCAATACCGTGGCGGAATCGCATCAATTCTGCCAGCATTTCTGCACGGCGAATAATCGGAATGCGCTTTTCACGAGCCACGATAATCTCTGGGTTTTGCTCGTTGATGGCGCTAGACACCACAATAACGTCCATGCCTTCAACATTTTCCGCACGGTGGCCTATTTTCACATCAGCACCTAATTCGCTTAGCCGCTGTGTCATTGGCCCTTCTTGAATGTCAGAGCCAGCAATAGCATAACCTTCGTTCAGTAATACTTCGGCAATACCACCCATACCGGCACCGCCGATACCAATAAAGAATATATTTTTAACCCTGCGCATTTGCGGGCTTTCAAATGGGGTTTTAAAAACCATTAGTCCCCTACTCCTACCACGCTTTTAACGTGGCTTACTACATTTTCCGTGGCATGANTGCTTGCACATGTTTTCGCTACAGCACCCATNNTTAAGCAGNCNTCAGGGTGTTNTAACCACTGACGCACCGCCTGCCCNAAATTTTCTTTNAANACNGATTGAGCAATCATNAGTGCCGCATTTTGCTTNACTAACGANTGCGCATTTTTTGTTTGGTGATCGTCTACCGCAAAAGGTAGCGGNACGAAAATCGCCGCGCGTCCGGCAGCTGCAACTTCACTTACCGTAAGCGCACCGGCTCTNCAGACAACAAAGTCTGCCCATTCATAAGCTGCGGCCATGTCATCAATAAAGTCACTGACATCGATTTTCGACATATCTGCGCCCACCGACGTGTAGGCTTTAATGACACCTTCACTGTTGCCTTTTCCACATTGGTGTTTGATTGATAAACCTTCTAGCACCCCGCAAGTCTCCGGCACGGTTTCATTGAGAATTTGTGCGCCTAAACTGCCGCCTACAACAAGTAAATTAAGGCCTTGTTTATGCTCTGTGGTGTTTTCACGAGCGTCTGCGTCAATGACTACAGATTTGGGCTTCACCTGCCAAATTTCATCACGAACAGGATTGCCCACAGTATGCACCTTAGTAGCGCCACCTGAAAATTGTTCTTTGGCATCGTCAAAGCCCAGAAGCACGCGACTTGCGAATTTACTAAGAAGCTTATTGGTCATGCCTGCCGCTGCATTTTGTTCATGCACAATAACGGGAATACCTAAGCTTTTTGCAGCAACCCCACCAGGGCCGCTAGCGTAACCGCCAAACCCAACAACGATATCAGGTTGAAGGCGCTTTATAATTCGCCTTGCAGAAAATAAGCTTTTAACTAACGCAACAGCACCTTGAAGACGTGCCGTAACACCTTTGCCACGAAGCCCTTTTACCGGAATAAAGTGAATAGGTATGTCGTGCTTAGGCACAACTTGCGCTTCCATCCGCTCGGCGGTGCCTAGCCAATGAATGTCCCAACCTTCCTTTCGAAGCGCGTTTGCCACTGCAAGGCCTGGGAAAACATGCCCGCCTGTACCGCCAGCCATAATTAAGCAACGCTTAGCCATTATCAGCCTCCCGCGCTACCCGCGCGAGTATAGCTTTAATGCCAGCTTTTCCTTCATCTTCTGCACTTGATGTTTTGGCGCTAGGTTTAGCTTCAACCGTCGCTGTAGAAAAATCCGCTTCATCGGCCCCGCTCTCTACACTTGCCTCACCTTCAGCTTGTGACGCTTTAGTTTGCGACGTGCTTGTAGGAATAGGCTTTTTACGGCGGGCCTTGCTCTTACCGGATTTGCTGTCGCCCCGGCCAATCGCCTGTACGCCATCAACCCGTAATTCAAAATCGATACGAAGTAATATGGCTACTGCTACTGACATGATGATAAGTGACGAGCCGCCGTAGCTAACTAACGGCAGTGTTAACCCTTTTGTTGGCAGAATACCTGCGCTTGCACCAATATTTACCGCCGTTTGGAAACTGAACCAGATGCCTATGCTGTAAGCCATGTAACCATCAAACGCTCGCCCTTTTTCAAGTGCCTTATTTCCAATGCTTAGTGCACGCAACACCATCCACAAAATAAGGCCGAGTACGGCAAGCACACCAACGAAGCCCAGCTCTTCCGCCAAGATGGCCATAACAAAGTCAGTGTGTGCTTCGGGTAAGAATTCCAGTTTTTGCAAGCTATTGCCTAGGCCTTGCCCAAACCAGTTACCCCGGCCATAGGCCATTAAAGACTGGGTTAGCTGATAACCAGCGCCAAACGGATCAGCCCAAGGGTCTAAAAAGGAAGTAACCCGTTTCATTCGGTATTCTTCAAACACGATAAGCGCTACAACCGCCAATATGCCTGCAAATACCAGTGCGAAGAACTGCCAAAGTCTTGCACCCGCTAAAAACAGCAAGCCAATCGTGGTTGCAAACATCACAACGACGGTACCTAAGTCTGGCTGTAGCAGTAATAGCATCGCTAACGCAAAGAACACGACAAGGGGTTTAATAAATCCTTTTAGATTTTCGGTCACTTCTTCGTAGCGGCGAACCAGATAACCCGCCAAATAGGCAAAGAAAAAGAGCTTAGCAGGCTCGGCAGCTTGAATGGTTATAGGCCCAATCGCCAACCAACGGGTACTCCCGTTTACAGTTCTTCCCACTACCAGAACTGCTAACAATAGCGCGATGGCCGCGAGCAGAAGATAGGGATTGGTCATGCGCCAAAACTGCATGGGCAAATTCAGCACTACCATAGCGGCAACGATCGCCCCAACAATGTAAATACCGTGGCGAATAGCAAAATAGAAGGGGTTGTCGTGCAGCCTATCGGCCACCGGCATCGACGCCGAGGTGACGATAATAATGCCAATACTCATTAGCGCGAGCGCAATTAAGATAAGCGTTACGTCATAGGGGTGCGTTGCCGAAGGTTGTCCGTCATGCTTCGCGGCAAATAACGCGCTAAGTTTGGTAGAGGCAGCAATCATGATGTGGCCTCCACAGCGTCGTCGTTCTTACTGTGTAGATTAAGTAGGTCGTGTACATCTTGTTTAAACACGTCACCGCGATGCATATAGTTCTTAAACATATCTAAACTTGCACACGCAGGCGAAAGCAGCACAACATCACCAGGGGCAGCAAGTCTTGTTGCTGCTTTTACGGCGTCTTTCATCGTTGCCACACGAGTTGTATGCGCAAAACTCTTTTCAAACAGGTGTGCATCTTTGCCCAAAGCAAACACGTGCGATACATATTTAGTTAGATAAGGCGAGAGGCTGGCTATATCAGCGCCTTTAGCGTCACCACCTGCAATAAGAATGAGCTTCCCTTGTATAGTCGGGGCTAACCCTTCAAGGGCAGCTATAGTGGCGCCAATGTTGGTTGCTTTGGAGTCGTCGATATATCGGATGTCGTTTACACGGGCTATTTCCACACAACGATGTGGTGCAGCTTTAAAACTGTGTAGATGTTTAACCGCGAGCGCTGGCGAAACACCTAGCTGAAGGCAGATACCCAATGCAGCCATGATGTTTAGTACGTTGTGCATGCCCGCCAAATGAATATCGCTAAGGGCAATAAGCTTTTCGCCTTTAAACGTTATATATAGACTTTGTTCATCGTCACCGTCAAAAGACGCAATCGCAAGCCCTGTGGTCGACTCTCCCAGTCCATATTCAACGATATTTTTTGACGCTAGCGCGTCTTCATTAAATTCGGCATTAGATACAGCATTAGATTCGCCATCAGATACTGCATTTGATGCAGCAATCCCCTTAGCATCGGTAATAAGCTGCTCGTAAGGTGCTACAAACTCACCGTCTCGCCACACAACCGCAGATTTCGCGTTATCAAAAATGCGATGCTTGGCATCGATATAGGCTTCAAGGGTACCGTGACGGTCTAGGTGATCATCGGAAATATTAAGGACAGTTGCAGCTTCGAGCACCAAGCTAGACGTTGTTTCAAGTTGAAAACTTGATAACTCCATCACCACTACATCTGCATCACTTTGAAGCGCTTCAAGCACAGGGCGACCTACGTTACCCGCTTCAATACTTTTTACGCCGCAGNTTTTGAGCAGATGGTTCACTAATAAAGTAACCGTGGTTTTACCGTTAGAGCCGGTTATACCTACTACGCGCTTAGCTGGCGTAGCATCACTCGTGGAGGCATTTAATCGNGCAAACAATTCCACGTCGCCGATCACCTCAACACCACACTTTTGCGCTAAAGCCACTTGTTCAATATCAAGAGCAAGCCCCGGGCTTAACACCAAGGTGTCTACACCATCAAAGTAATCTTCGCTTAGAGCAGTGCAAGTGACCTTCTCTGCCATAAACGCTTGCATGTCGGTATCAAGATCAGAATCAGGGTCGGTAACTAGAGTAAAATTAGCACGGGTATCAAATGCTTTAACCGTTGCCTGCTTTTGCAACAAAAAGCGCACGCAAGCCTGACCTGTAACACCTAGGCCACCGACTACATAACTATGCTCACGTACGTTATACGACATTACGATTTATCTCTTTACCGCTTATCTAAGTTTGAGGGTAGCAAGACCCACCAACACCAAAATGATTGAAATGATCCAAAAACGCACTATTACGCGCGGCTCTGGCCAGCCCTTCAATTCATAGTGATGGTGAATAGGCGCCATACGAAAAATACGCTGGCCACGCAATTTGTAAGAACCTACCTGAAGGATGACCGACAGGGTTTCCATAACAAAAACACCACCCATGATGATTAACACGAGTTCTTGGCGCACTAATACAGCTAACACACCTAGTGTGCCGCCTAGCGCTAGTGAGCCAACGTCACCCATAAATACTTGTGCCGGATACGTGTTAAACCATAAAAAGCCTAAGCCTGCACCGACCATGGCGGTACACACAATCACCAGTTCGCTGGTAAGCGGAATATGAGGAATATTCAGGTATTCAGCAAAGTTCGCATTACCTGTCACATAGGCGAAAATGGCAAATGCGCCTGCCACTAAAATAGTAGGCACGATGGCAAGTCCATCCAATCCATCGGTAAGGTTTACCGCGTTACTTGTGCCTACAATGGCAAAGTAGGTAATAATGATGAAGAACGCACCTAACTGCGGGAACACTTCTTTGAAGAAAGGCACCAGTAGTGAGGTTTCAGCGCTTATTGTTGCACTGCTGTATAGATAGAATGCGACGCCTAACGCAACCACAGATTGCCAGAAATATTTCCAACGGGCGATAAGCCCTTTCGAGTCTTTGCGGATCACTTTTCTGTAGTCGTCAACAAACCCAATAATACCGTAGGCCACAACCACGGTAAGGGTTACCAACACATAACGGTTAGTCAGGTCAGCCCAAAGCAGGCCGCTTACTACAATTGCTGCGAGTATAAGTAACCCGCCCATAGTGGGTGTGCCTGATTTTGACAAATGGCTTTGCGGGCCATCGTCTCGTACGGTTTGACCAATTTGCATACGCTGNAAATAACGAATCATCTTAGGGCCAATAAGAATGGCAATAAGTAATGCGGTCAGCGTGCTTAAAATTGCACGAAGGGTAAGGTATGAAAATACGTTAAACCCTGAATCGAATTGTGTCAGCCAGTCGGCTAGCCAAATTAACATGCTATTCGCTCCCGACGGCTATCGTGCTTTCCCAGCGCAGAGGCCTCTACCGCCTCTACCACACGTTCCATTCTGGAACTGCGTGAACCTTTAACTAAAATTGAAATATCGCGCTGCTGCACTAACAAATCACTCTCCATTGCGGCCAACAAACTTTCAACATCGCTGAAATGGCCACCATTTTCATTAAACACAGCACTGGCTGATTGACTCAAAACACCCATGGTATACAGGTAATTAATTCCTTTTTGTTTAGCGTATTCCCCCACCTGCTCGTGGTAAAAACGCGCTTTTTCACCCAACTCTTTCATGTCGCCTAGAACAAGAACGCGGATACCTGAAAAGCTACTTAGCGTATCAATTGCCGCATTTACAGATGCCACGTTGGCGTTGTAGGTGTCATCTAACAGGCGAACCTGTTCGGTAAGCTGCTTTACATTCAAGCGGCCGCTAACTTGCTTCATGGCAAGTAAGCCGTCGCGCACGTTTTCTAGTGTGGCGCCAACTTGCAGTGTTAATGCCGCAGCGACAAGGGCATTCCCCACGTTGTGAACGCCAGGAATAGTAAGCTGAATAGACATATCTCCTTGCGGGCAAACCAAGTGGAATGCGGCGCACCCATCTAGCCCAATGGTGATATCTTCTGCTCTAAAATCAGCATCGTTTTTCTGCTGGGGCGAAAACGTTAGCGTTTTGGTCTGTTTAAGTTTGCCTTGCCAAAATTCAGAAAACTGGCTATCAACATTGACTACCGCCACGCCGTCACTGCCTAAGCCTTTAAAAATTTCACTTTTGGCGCGCGCTACACCTAGCAAACTTCCAAAGCCTTCTAGATGAGAAGCGGCGGCGTTTACGATAGTCGCGACGTCCGGCTTAACAAGGTTCGTGGTATAGGCGATTTCACCAATGTGATTTGCGCCTAACTCCATCACTGCATATTCATGCTGAGGTTCAAGGCGTAGAAGGGTTAGCGGCACACCGATATCATTATTGAAGTTACCGTTTGTGGCTAATACGTTGCCTCTTCGCTCCAAAATGGCGGCACACATTTCCTTTACGGTGGTTTTACCACTGCTTCCGGTAATCGCAATCGTTTTGGGCGCCACATAAGCTTTTACTGCTGCACCTAACAGGCCAAGTGCTTCTTTGGTATCTTCAACCATAATGACAGGCAACGAAGTTGCTACGTCTTCACTGGCAATAACCGCACTTGCTCCCGCTTTCTCTGCCGTTGAAATAAAATCATGGCCATTAAAATTCGGGCCTTTCAAGGCCAAGTAAACTGCGCCATCTTCTAGAGTTCGGGTATCGGTACTTACTGCAGACACTTCAACGTCAGCAGCGCCTTTTAATAATTTCCCATTAACCTTTTCGGCTATCCATGACAGCGTTGTTGTTATCATTTGCTGTACTCCTGTTGCAGTCGCGCCACAACTGCACGTTCGTTATAGTTAGTCTTTTTGTCACCGATAATTTGGTAATCTTCATGGCCTTTTCCGGCCACGATGATGATGTCGCTTTCATGCGCATGCTCAAGGCAATGACGAATAGCTTGCTCGCGATCAGGTATAGACACTGCCAGCTCACGGTTTTTCAAACCCGCAATGATATCCTCGGCGATAGATTCAGGGCTTTCACTGCGACTGTTATCTGTGGTGATCACAATAGCGTCAGCACCAACCTCGGCAGCCTGCCCCATTAACGGTCGCTTGCCTTTGTCTCTGTCCCCGCCACAGCCAAACACACACCACACTTTGCCCGTTGTATGGAATTTGGCGCTTAACAGCACTTTCTCCAGAGCGTCTGGCGTATGCGCGTAGTCCACCACTAGGTTCGCCGCACCCGTTACAGGGAAAACTTCCATTCGCCCGGGCACAGGCGTGATTGCATTTACCGCGTTAACCACGTCATCAAAACGCTCACCTTCAGCGAGTAACGTACCTATAGCACTCAATACATTACTGATATTGAACTTTCCGAATAGTGGCAGCGAAATAGCAGCGCTTCCCCACGAACTCACCAGTTCAAAGCTACATCCACCTGCATGATAAGAAGCATTTGTGGCGAAACAATGGCGACTTTGAGGATTGTTATGCTCTCGCAAGTATTCACTTTCACCGCTTCCATCCAGACCACTTTCGTCTATACCTGTCCAGATGCGTGTAATCGACTTATCTGCTGCACCATCCCACTTCTTACTTTCATCATCATTAGCGTTTAATACCACAGCCTTTAAACCTGGCTGCTGAAGCAGCAAGCGCTTGGCTTTGCCGTACTCTTCCATGGTGCCGTGGTAATCGAGATGATCTCGAGTAAGGTTGGTGAAAACAGCGATATCGGTTTTTACTGTACCAAGCCGACCTTGAACCAATGCGTGAGAACTTGCTTCGAAGGCCGTATGGCGCACTTCACTTTGCACAAAGTCTGCCAACAAATATTGCATACGTATGGCATCGGGCGTAGTGTTTGCTGCCGGCGTGTTCGACCACTGAGTTTCATCGCCTTCAAACACACTGCTCCCTAGAGTTCCGATGCTTGCACTACGTGTACCTAACGCATCCTTAAGCTGGGTAAGCAATTGAACTGTAGAGGTTTTTCCGTTTGTCCCTGTCACAGCTACCGTCGTCATTTTCTGAGCAGGGTAGTCGTAAAATGCAGCAGCTAATGCAGAGAGCATTTGTGGTAATTCATACAAGGAGATAATGACGCTGTGGTCACGCATTTCCATCTGACCATGGGCACTACTGTCTTCAGTTTGCGCCAGAATTACACGGGCCCCTAAACTTATTGCCTGGGGTATAAAATCTCGACCATCACGTTCGTGGCCCTTAATTGCCAAGAACGCTAAGCGTGTATTCACTTCTCGGCTGTCTAGCGTTAAACCTTCAATGCGGATATCTGGGGCGTCTACACCAAATTTCGCCAATAAAGCTTTTATACTTTGAATAAAGGCACTAACTACCACTTTGACCTCCTTTCAATAAGCGGCTAGATGTAACCTGCTTGTCATCGGGCGTAACGTTTAACATGTGCAGTGCGCCACCCATAATTGATGAAAAGACAGGTGCAGCGGTATCCCCCGCGTGATACAAATCACCGCCAGGTTCGTTGATCAATACAATAGTTACTAGCCTGGGGTCAGACACAGGTGCGATACCGGCGAAAATGTTGACGTACTCTTCGCCGTACCCGCCGGCCACCGCTTTTCGGCTTGTTCCTGTTTTCCCAGCAACGCGATAACCTGGTACCGACGCTTTTGTTGCTGTGCCGCCACGCTGGGTTACGCTTTCCATCATTTGAACAATAGCGTTAGCGTTTTCTTCGCTGATCACCCGCTCAGATTGAGCCTGCCATGAAGGTTGCTCTGGCGACTTGATGACATTAAGCGGTGTTTTAATACCCCCGTTCGCCAACGTTGCGTAAAGACGCCCCAACTGTGCAGTGGTAACCGAAATGCCGTATCCAAATGACAGCGTGGCTAGCTCAAATTCAGACCAGCGGCTGCGCTCATGAAAGATACCGCTACTCTCACCCGCCATATTAAGCCCGGTATCGCTCATTAAGCCCATATTGTAATAGGTATCCAGCAGGAACTGTTTAGGCACAGAAAGCGCCAGCTTCGACGTCCCCATATTTGAGGAATGCTGAATAATTTCTTCTAGCGTTAGTTCGCCGTAGTTGCGCGAATCTTTTACTAGGCTGCCGCCTAATCGCATCCATCCTGGATGAGTGTTTACTGAGTCTTCAGGCTCCACTTCACCGAACTCTAATGCAGTAAGGACGGCCAGCGGTTTTAGCGCCGAGCCTGGTTCGAACGCATCGGTAATAACCCTGTTACGCATTCTGTGCGCAGAAATATCGCTTCTGTCATTCGGATTGAACGACGGTGCATTCACCATGGCTAACACATCACCGCTTTTTACATCGATGACAATGGCGGAAGCCGAGCTTGATTGGTAATAAATCATGGCTTCTTTAATTTCTTTATAAGCAAGTGCCTGAATACGCTGATCAATAGTCAGCTGCAGGTCGCCGGCTTTTTCGCCTGATTTTGTTTCTAAGATCTCTACCTGACGGCCTTTCGCATCGCGGCGTATTTTACGAGAACCCGGCGTGCCCGTTAGCCACTCGTTATACATGCGCTCTAAGCCTTCAACGCCCGTGTCGTCAACATCGGTTACGCCGATTAACTGCGCTGAAACTTCACCTGTAGGATAGTAGCGGCGGCTTTCACGGCGAAGATAAATGCCTGGAATGTCCAGTTTATCAACGTACTCTGCCATGGCAGGCGACACCTGACGCTGCAAGTAAACAAAGCGGCGTTTGGGGTTTGCCACTTTTTCTTTGAGTTCATTGACGTCTTGGCGCAGTACATCTGCCAGCGCTTCCCAACGGCGCTCTTCCTCGAAGCCGTTGTTTTCATGGATAACCTTAGGGTCTGCGTAGATGGCCCGAACAGGCACACTCACCGCCAGCTCAACACCATTTCTATCGGTAATGAGCCCGCGATAGGTTGGCATGTCACGGGTTCTTAGTGTGCGGTTGTCGCCCTGTTGAATTAGCTCGTCTGGCTCAATAACTTGAATATAGGCTGCACGGGCGGCTAGCACGCTGAAAACTAGCATAATAACAACAAGCACAACGACAAAGCGCCAGTGCACTAGGCTTGGCGTTACATTTTGTTTTGCACCGGTTTTT
>JGI12090J13086_1000266_pt1 | contig 10400 bp, 10 predicted proteins | sample DeeseametaMP0960_FD_13086 | JGI IMG/M metagenome (IMG submission 13086)
CTGCACATCGGCTTCGTTTATGACTTCACCTTTATCGAAAGGTGCAGTAACTGCTAATTCACCAGAAGATAAAGGAAGCTGTAAATGCCATGCATGAAGATACAGCCTGTCTGATGCCTCACCCCCATAAAGTGTATCACCCAAAATAGGTGCGCCAATGCTTTTAAGCGCAACACGAATTTGATGGGTTTTCCCCGAGTGAGGCTTAACGATAAACCCTCGGGTACCGGGCTTAGCCGCGCTACTGAAAAACTGAGTGATAGCCGGGTTTTCTGTGGTTTTTAGCAAAATCCGCTGGCCGCCTCGACGATTTTTCATATCGCCCATTATCATGCCTTGTTTCTTTTTAGGCTTGTGATCACTTAGCGCCAAGTAATATTTGCTGACGCGTCTTGATGAGAAAAGCTCGCCAATTTCTCCGGCTACAGCTGCATTTTTAGCAAGACACAAGCAGCCCGACGTGCCCGTATCTAAGCGGTGGCATAGATGCAGTTCTGTTACGGCTAACTGCTTTTTTAATCGGGTGACAATGCCGTCTATTTTTTCTGGTTCGCCGTTTTCGGCAATATTTTCTCTAACATCTGCCTCATTAGTGGCATCGTGCATAGCAATGCCAATAGGCTTGTTAACAATAATGAGGTCTGTATTTTCAAAGAGAACGGGGATCGGCTGCACTAGCTATTTTCTAACTCTGAAATGGCTTCTTCATAGTCAAGTTCGTCTACCGCATCGATAATAGCCGAGCGCTTTTCTTGAGGTAGGGCAAGGGCATCTAGCCATTCATCCAGTTTGTCCTGGGCGATAAACTCGCTCGCTTTCAGCGCTGTCATTAACTGTTTTCGCGCTTGCTCAGCTGCTGCTCCATTCGCCGGTGCCGGGGCAGAAGCTGTGACTTCTGGCTCTTTGATCAACGCATCAACCGCAGCAATGGTTTCATCTAGTACTGCGATAAAAGCAGGGTATTGTTCAGCAACGCGTTTGTCGTTTCTAAAGCCGCTTTCTACAGGCTTGCTCGCATTGTGCAAAGCAAAAAGCCCTAGGTTTCCTGTCACGCCTTTTAGTGTGTGAACAAGAGAGTAAGCCTCATTAAAATCGCCCTTAGCAACATGCGCCTGCAAGTCAGCATCAAGAGAACGGTATTCGTCTGTAAACTTACCAAGTAGGGTGAACAACAGTTTTTTGTTTCCACTTAGCTGTGACATTCCAAAATCAATATCGACTACTGTTGTTGACTGATCCATGCAACTATCCTTTTTATTTCGCAACTTCTATTGGGCTATTTCTATTCCAAATGGAAACCGTTTGTCAGTTCATTCGTACCACTTAGCGAATTCAACTGGCTAAAGCCTATTTTACAAAAGACTATGAAGTGTAAGTGTATTTCAGAAATACACAAATTAATACAATCATAGCAAAGTCGAAGCAAGTAAAGCGCTAAAAAGTCTGGTAGTCTTCGAAAATTCGCTTGCGCTATAGAGATAGCAACCTCTGTTTTCACCCAATAAGCCAAGTACCACTCAGTGAATATAGAGTGAAAAGGCAGAGTGAAGAATGTGTAGTAATTTAAAAGGAATCATCATGTCAGGAAAACTGACCCTACGTACCTTCGTTATGACCATAGGCGTCATTGCAGTAACAGCGTGTCAGCACGTACAGGAAGAGAAGACGAATAACCAACTAAACACAGTAGCTGATTCGTCGAACACCGTGTCTATTCCTTACGAAAAGTACACATTAGAAAACGGACTTACCGTCATTCTCCACGAAGACCATTCTGATCCACTGGTTCATGTTGACGTTACCTATCACGTTGGCTCTGCGCGAGAAGAGGTAGGTAAATCGGGTTTTGCTCACTTTTTTGAGCACATGATGTTTCAAGGCTCAAAACACGTTGCCGATGAGCAGCATTTTAAGGTTATTACGGAATCGGGCGGTAACTTAAACGGCACAACCAATACCGATCGCACAAACTATTTTGAAACCGTACCGGCTAACCAATTGGAGAAAGTCCTTTGGCTAGAATCTGACAGAATGGGCTATCTGTTAGAAGCCGTAGACCAAACTAAGTTTGAAAACCAAAGAGAAACGGTTAAAAACGAGCGTGCGCAGCGTGTGGACAATCAGCCCTATGGATTGCGTTTCGAGCTTAATGGTGAAGCGCTATATCCTGAAGGGCACCCATACTCGTGGATGACTATCGGCTATGTAGAAGATTTAGACCGGGTTGACGTCAATGACCTAAAAGCCTTTTTTAAGCGCTGGTATGGCCCGAACAATGCGGTCCTAACTATTGGTGGCGATATCGACGTAGCCAAAACCAAAGCGTGGGTGAACAAGTACTTTGGGGAAATCCCATCAGGACCTAAAGTAGAAGAGCCTGAGCCTCAGCCAGTAACGCTAGACGAAACCCGTTATGTAACGTTAGAAGATAAAGTTCATCTTCCGCTTCTGCAAATAACTTATCCTACAGTGTATGGTCGCCATGAAGACGAAGCGCCACTGGACGTGTTGGCCGATATTTTAGGCGGTGGAAAAACCTCACTGTTTTACAAAAACCTAGTGAAAGAAGGCATGGCGGTGCAAGCCGTGGTGTCTCACCCTTGCCGCGAACTTGCCTGTGAATTCCAGCTACTCGCTTTGGCTAACCCTGCAAAAATTACCTCACTTTCTACTCTCCAGAACGTACTGAATGAAACCCTAAAAGAGTTTGAGACACGTGGTGTAACGGCAGATGATTTAGCGCGTACAAAAGGACAAATTGAAGCGCGTACGGTATTTGGCTTACAAAGTGTGTCTGGCAAAGTGTCAGCCCTCGCCGCTAACGAAACCTTTTACCAAACGCCAGATTTGATTGCCGAAGATATTGCGCGCTACAACGCCGTAACTGCTGAAGACGTTATGCGTGTTTACAATAAATATATTAAAGACGCCAATAGCGTTGTATTAAGCGTGGTGCCCAAAGGGCAGGTTCAGCTCGCTGCGGCTAAGCAGACCTTTGAACGTCCGGTGAGAAATATTGAAATCGATACGGTAGATGTGTCTGATGACGAAGCCTTTTCCAGTGCCCTATCTACCAATACCGCCCCTGGCTTTGATAGAAGCGTAATGCCGAAAGCCGGTGAGGCACCGGTTGTGGAAGTTCCTGATTATTGGGAATCTGAACTTGCTAACGGCATTGAAATACTTGGCGTAACCAGCACCGAAACGCCAACGGTAACGCTTACATTAGGTATGGATGGCGGCATGTTGCTAGACCCTGAAGGTAAAGCGGGTACGGCCTACTTAACCGCGTTACTTATGAATGAAACTACAAAGCATTACAGCAATGAAGAATTAGCTAGCGAACTTGCAAAACTGGGTAGCGCTATCCGATTTAGTACTGCAGGTAGATACTCACAGGTTTACGTGTCTACTTTAACCAAGCATTTAGATGAAACCCTAGCGCTGTTAAAAGAAAAGCTGTTCAACCCTGCGTTCACTCAAGAAGATTTCGACCGCATGAAAGAGCGTGTTGTACAAGGCTTGCAGCAACAAGCGAAAACGCCGTCTAGCTTAGCTCGCCGCGCGCGTGACCTCGTTCTTTTTGGTGAAGATAACCGCGTGAGCCTGCCGGATGAAGGCACGCTGCAAACTGTGCAGAATATCACGTTGGAAGATGTTAAAACGTTTTATGCCAATTACTATTCGCCAGATAAAGCGAGTATCGTCGTTGTTGGTAACTTACCGAAAAAAGACATGGTGAATACACTAGACTTTATTGGTCAGTGGAAGGGGAATACCTATGAATTTGCTGATTACAGCGACTTTCCCAAGTACGAAGAAAACCAAATTTTCCTAGTGGATAGCCCAGAAGCGGTTCAGTCGGTAGTATTTATTGTTGATAGAAGTTTACCTTTTGATGCGACAGGCGATCACTTTAAGTCTCGCCTTATGAACTTCCCATTAGGGGGAGCATTTAATAGCCGCATAAATCTGAACCTTCGAGAAGATAAAGGCTTCACCTATGGAGCAAATAGTGGTTTCGTTGGTGGCAAAACCCTTGGNTGGTTTGAAGCAAGTACCGACCTCACTGCTGCTAACACAGGTGAAGGTATCGCTGAAATTTTAAAAGAGATTAATCGCTACCGCACTGAAGGTGTAACCGAGGAAGAAATTGCGTTCATGCGCAATGCCTTTACGTTAAGCGACGCACTTGAATTTGAAACACCTACCAGTAAAGCGCGCTTTTTAAGGCAATTGCTTAGCTATGGTCTTGATAAAGGCTATCGTGAAGAGCAGCTTGCTATTATCAACAATATTGATAAGAAAACGATGGATACCTTGGCAAAGCAATATTTGAATCTTGATAAGATGCAAATTATTGTAGTAGGCGATAAAGCTAAAATTTTGCCTCAGTTAAACGCGCTATCGATGCCAATTATCGAGTTATCAGTAGAGAGTAATACCCGAGAAACGTTAAACTGATAGATTGATTTTTGTTGAATTTACATTATTGCCCCCCATAACAGGGGGCTATATTGACATAACGGACCACCATTTTGACTGTAGACTCATCCCGTTTTGAAGCGCGCATTGCTGCGCTTAAGTCACCCGAATTTCTCGCTGCGCTAAAAGATATTAAGCGCGGCGTTGAGCGCGAAGCCCTTCGTATAAACCCGAACGGTACGTTGGCACAAACACCCCATCCTAAACCGCTGGGATCTGCGCTAACCCATGATTCAATCACCACAGACTTTTCTGAATCGTTGCTTGAATTCATTACGCCGCCAGAAAACAGTGCTGCCAAAACGATTTCTCAGTTAAAAGATATCCATAAATTCGTTATTGATAATATTGGTGAAGAGCAAATATGGCCGCTAAGTATGCCATGCTTTATAGATGATGAAGCGCACATTCCCATCGCCTATTTTGGTGAGTCAAATGTGGGCAAGATGAAGCGTGTATATCGCATTGGTCTGAAAAACCGCTACGGCAGTATGATGCAGGCAATTGCCGGCGTGCATTTCAACTTTTCTCTTCCCGAAACGTTTTGGAAGCTATGGGCTGAACTGAACGGAAAAGAACATTCTCAAGAGCAGACTTCAGCCGATTATTTTGGGCTTATCCGCAACTACCGCAGGTTGTGTTGGCTTATTCCTTATTTGTACGGTGCATCCCCTGCATTATGTGGATCGTTTTTAAGAGGAAAGCAGCATGCGTTACCTTTTAAAAAGGTAGGTAAGGGCACGGTATACATGCCATACGCGACATCACTTCGCATGAGTGATTTAGGCTACACAAGTGCAGAGCAATCGTCGCTTAAGATTTGTTACAACAAGCTAGACAACTATGTCACCTTGCTGCGCGATGCGATGAATACGCCGTCATCCCGGTTCAGCCAGTTTGCTGCAGGCGAAGAGGGCAATTATCAACAGTTAAGTCGCAACATCATTCAAATTGAAAATGAACTGTACTCGCCTATACGCCCTAAGCAGCCCACTCAGTCAATGGAAAAGCCAACAGACGCTTTGGTTAGACGCGGTATCAGCTACATTGAAGTGCGCGCTCTAGATGTAAATCCATTTTCGGCAATTGGTATTTCACAGACGCAATTCGATTTCTTAGATGTTTTTTTAGTGGCGTGCTTACTAATGCCAAGTGCAGAACTTGACGAAGCGCAGCTTAAAGAAGCTAAAGAGAATATGAATAAAGTGGTGTTAGAAGGGCGAAACCCTGATTTGCTCCTGCAAAATGGCGGAGAAAATATTTCACTACCTAAATGGTGTGCCTCGCTGTTTAAGTCCTTCGAGCAAGCGGCCGAATTACTCGATTTAGCCAATGATACGTCGCGTTATACACAAGCGGTGAACGTCGAGGCTGAAAAAGTGGCGGATCCGGCGCTAACACCGTCAGGTAAACTACTTGCTACTTTGCTAGAAAGCGACAAAGATAATGGCGTGTTGGGCTTAGAACTGGCACAAGCTTATCAAGCTGAGATGAAGTCTTTTGAATACACGGATACGGATGCTGCTGGTTTTGCTGCCCAAGCTGACGTGTCGTTTGCTGCTCAAAAAGAAATAGAAGCTACTGATGTTAAAGACTTTGATACATTTATTCGTGATTATTTCGCTGAGGCCCCAGCAAAAAAAAATGCCTGACATAGGTCAGGCATCGAAGGGTTCCAGGGAAACACACATTTTACTAGAACATTAGTTAAGACAAGCTATGAACCAAAAGTTCAAAAAATTGGTTGTTTTTTTATCAACTCTCATCGTTCTTTTTCCGCTGTTTATCGCTGGGTGTGCAACTACGCCTCCTAAAGACATCAGTAATTTGTGCGAAATATTCTACGAAAAGGACGATTGGTATGATGCAGCTGCTGATGCCCGCGATAAATGGGGTGTGCCTATACATGTTCCAATGGCCATGATGTATCAAGAAAGTTCCTTCCGCCACGATGCGCTTCCACCGCGTGATTACGTTTTCTTCGGGCTTATTCCTTGGGGGCGTGTTAGTTCGGCTTATGGCTATTCACAAGCGAAAACACCTACCTGGTCTGACTATATGAGAGAAACAGATAACAGTGGTGCGGATCGTGATGATTTCGAGGACGCTATCGACTTTATGGGATGGTTTATTTACAAGTCGCAAAAAGTGAACGGTATTTCTAAATGGGACGCCTACGCGCAATACCTTAACTATCACGAAGGATGGGGCGGGTACAAACGCAGAAGCTATGATAGAAAGCCGTGGCTGAAGAAAGTGGCGTCAAAAGTTAAAGCGCGCTCGCTGCGCTATGCTACGCAACTTAAAACCTGCGAGGAAGATCTTCAAAAAGGTTGGTTTATGAAGCTGTTTAGCTAAATTAAAGAAGCGACGTNATNGTCGCTTTTTTTATGCGTCTATGAACGTTGATTAAAATAAGTAGAAAANTATATTGAAGAAAAAAATTGAGGGATAGACGGGCGTCTATCCCTCAGCGACGCTAAGCCAAGACCGTTTTTTACCCAACGTCGAACAGGCATTTACAAGATAGTNTAAATGAGAATGATTTGCAATACCTTTTTGTNAATTAATTNTATCCCTNAATATGCAACAAATTTATCTGGCCCTGATCTTGTTCTATACTTTTCNAGTGGAGGAACGTATGGATATAGACAAGTTTAGTGCGCATGGAGAGGTTCACGCTCATTTTCAAGCAGAGCAAAATATTCTACATATANACTTAGTAGGTCCGTTTAATCTTGAGTTCATGCAAAAGTATGAGCGTGAGGTTGATGCACAAAGATTGGCGCACAAAGAAAGAATATTGATACACCGTGTTGGGGAAGCTTAGTAAATGTGCATGGTCTAGCGCTTGCGCCCATGGAGGCTACTAACGCTGGGCAAGAAATTGTTAGTAAAGCCGTAGGATTGGGACTAATCGCCACGGCAGTGGTGCTTCATGAAACAGAAGGTGTGGCAATGCAAAAGAAGTTTTGGTCTCGTGTTTATGAATCTTCAACACTAGCATTCGAATACTTTGACGACACTGCTCAGGCAACACTGTGGTTGAATGAAAAAGTACTTGCTTGTCTGCAGGCCCACAATGCTAATCAGTTCAATAATGCCAGACGATAGCCATAACAGTCCTAACTAGGCGAATTCGCCCTGTCAAAACTGATCTTTGCTCAGTGCTCCACTCTACCAATTGAATGAAGGCATAACAGGAGGTAGCCATGGTAGGTAGTCAGCATCAATACCGTTTTTTCAACGTCAACAATGTTCTATTCGATATACCAAGCAATGTATACGACGATAGCGTTGTCGACGGATGGTTTAGGAATATCGCAAGAGAGGGTCAGAAACTTGATAAGTGGGTAATTCTATCTATTCCCGACAAAAGTTTAACGATTACACATACTGCCGCATCTCAACTTTGCTCACGGCTTCCCTTTCTGAGAACGTATGGATGTTTGGGTTTTCTTTTGCTTGCGAACCATGTAAACGCCAAAATCTTTCAACACAGTCTTCGAGCAACACCCCCCAATTTTGATATACAAGTTAGTGAGTCGATGGAGCAGCTGTGCCGTAATGCGGAGGCGTTGCTTGGTTATGAGGGAGACCTGAACATATTCAATCGTTACAACTAAGTATGGCAAAGCCCCAATTGTGATGGCGCGACGAATATGTGGATTCGTATTAACTGTATGTTGACCTGGATCAAATAATTAGGCCGACAGCTAACGACTAGAAATCGAATTTGATCTGGATCACATCCTCTATCTAACGCCTCTTCTACTATTTACTTAGTTGAAGAGGAGATTACTTATGTTGTGGACTATGATGAAAGACCCCGTAGTATGGGGCTCACTACTCGGTATAGGCATTATTGTAGCGATGATGATGTATTACACTTATTTGTTTATGCACAACAGTGCAGATGAAGACAAATAAGTCACCATGTATGGCTGTCCAGGCGCAAATTAACGCTTGTTGTTTTGAAGCGGTATGTCGATGAGTACCAGTAGTGCTGCTTGTCCACCGTATTCGAGGGGCGCTTGATGAAATGCACGTACGTGTGGGTGCTGAACTAAGTAATGGGGCAGGGCGGCTTTTAGCACGCCCTGACCAAAACCATGCATTACACACACGCAATCTATCAGTTCTTTTCTTGCCGTGTGAATAAGTGCGGCAAGCTCGGCTTTTGCCATCTCTCGGGTAAGGCCATGTAAATCTAACGTCATTTCTGGCGAGTAGTCGCCACGGCGCAGCTGCTTCAAAATATGCGTAGACTCACCTTCTTGGCAAAAGCGCATGGGCCCTTCTTGCGGCAACGCTGCCTGGTACATATCAGAAAAGTCGAAGCTTGCCGCTAATTGCTTACTGTGTTTTAGATGTTTACCTTTTACCTGCTGTGACTTCTTAAATAACTCAACTTGCTTATCAGGCTCAACTTTATCTTGTGATAAAGGCGTCACTCCCTGCATTGCATCGGCAAATGAAAAGGTCTCTTCCTCGGTATTCGTAGACATATTTCCATTACGGGCGCCTTCCTGTCTCGCCTGACTTTTATGGCGATGAGGTTCAGAAAGTTGCTTCTTTAATGCTTTGAGTTCTTTTTTAAAGGTTTTCATCAACAACAGCTTGGGTAAATACACTCGAGTTTAACGATTCAAAACGCCTAAATTATAACGAATAGAAAGATTCGGTACGTAGTTAATTATGTGAATCGGTATGAAGTTTGGGTATGATACCAGCTTTAAAATTTTTGATGTACCCAAACGCCATGACCGATAAGTTTTACCTTGAAGAAGCCATTGAAGATCTGCATACCCTGTTAGATATGACACGATGGGCAACCAGNCGTTTTAACGATGCGGCCTTGTACTTTGGTCATGGTACTGACAATGCATGGGATGAAGCGACAAGCCTAGTTATGCAAGCCTTACATTTGCCTCATCCTATATTGGAGCAAGTTGGGGACAGCGTAATGACGTCTCGCTTAACGAAAAGCGAGCGAGAGAAGATTGCAGAGCTTGTTTTAAAGCGCGTGCAAACTCGCATGCCATTGCCTTATATCACAAACGAAGCCTGGTTCTGCGGTATGCCGTTCTACGTAGACGAGCGAGTGCTCATTCCTCGCTCTCCATTTGCTGAACTTATTCAAAAAGAGTTTGCGCCATTTGTAGAATCTACGCCTAACAGTATTCTTGATATGTGCACGGGCGGCGCGTGTATTGCTATTGCGCTTGCTCATGCATACCCAGAGGCGCAGGTAGATGCCGTTGATATCAGCACAGATGCATTGGAAGTGGCCGATATCAATATTCAGGAGCATGGTCTTAGTCACCGTGTTTATCCCATTCAGTCTAACCTGTTTTCAAGTTTAGAAGGGCAGAAATACGACCTTATCGTGTCTAATCCGCCTTATGTTGACGCAGAGGACATGGCTGACTTGCCTGAAGAGTATCACCACGAGCCTGAGCTTGCCCTTGCCGCAGGTGAAGACGGTCTGGAACTGGTTGATATCATGCTTAAAGAGGCGCCAACTTACCTTAATGACGGTGGCTGGTTATTCGTTGAAGTTGGAAATAGCGAAGTGCACATGAGCGAAAGGTTCCCTGGCTTAGAAGTCATTTGGCTTGAGTTCGAAAATGGCGGTTCAGGTATTTTCGCAATTCAGAAAAACACATTAGTACAGTATTTTAGTAGTAAGGATTAACAGTTAATTATGTCAGGTAACAGCTTCGGAAAACTTTTCACTGTAACCACGTTTGGTGAAAGCCACGGCATTGCAATTGGCGGTGTGGTAGACGGTTGCCCTCCAGGACTTGAGATCACAGAAGAAGATCTTCAGGTTGATTTAGACAGACGTAAGCCCGGCACCTCTCGTTATACTACGGCGCGAAGAGAAGACGATGAAGTACAAATTTTATCTG
>JGI12090J13086_1000269_pt1 | contig 10336 bp, 16 predicted proteins | sample DeeseametaMP0960_FD_13086 | JGI IMG/M metagenome (IMG submission 13086)
ATAGGAAAAAAAGCTTTAGAACAAATTACTGGAAAAAAACCAAATGCGCGGAATGCAAAAAAATCACAAAGAGATTGGGGTGTCAGAAAGGGAGAACCTATNGGTGTTGCTGTAACTGTTAGAGGTAATGATGCAACAAAATTATTAAAAAGACTGTTAGTAGCAAAAGACAATCAAATCATGGAAAGATCAATTGATAACGAAGGAAATTTATCATTTGGATTAAAGGAATACATTGACATTCCTGAAATAAAGTATGATCCTAAGATAGGTATTCTAGGCTTAGAAGTATCAGTATCATTAGCAAGACCNGGATTTAATATTAAACTTAGAAGTAGGCGTAAAACAAAGGTTGGTAAAAATCATAGAATAACAAAAAATGAAACGATTAAATTTTTAACTGAAGAATTTGGGGTGCAAATTGTATAATGCCTAAAGATAGATCATATGGAGACCGTGGAACCGGTTATACGCCAAGACTTGAACATAAATTTGGAAGAGGTTCTAAGTGGTGTAAAAGATGTGGTGATTATACAGCCGTTATTCAAAAGTATAAACTATACTTATGTAGACGCTGTTTTAGAGAAGTAGCAATCTCTTTAGGATTTAAAAAAAATGGATAGATGAAATATGCCAACAACTAATATTTTAGCAAATCTGTTTACAACATTATTCAATACAGAAGATAGAAGAAAAAATAGTTGTCTTGTTGTACCAACTTCAAAACTTGGGTTGGAAGTACTCAAAACACTAAAAAACGAAGGGTATATTGGAGAATTTGAACATATTGATGATAATCTAGGTGGAAAATTTAAGATTCAACTTTTAGCAAAAATTACTAAGTGTGGAACAATTACACCGAGATTTAAAGTAAAAAAAGACGAATACAACATTTGGGAGCAGCAATTTCTTCCAGCATATAATAGAGGAATGTTGCTTGTAACTACAAATCAGGGTGTGATGTCACATAAAGAAGCTGCAAATAAAGGTGTTGGAGGATTTTTGATAGGATATGTCTACTAAACAAATAGAAAATTCCGCAGTAGAAATTCAAATACCTAAAGATGTTAAAGTTAATTTAAAGGGTGGTATGTTACAGGTCCAAGGACCATTAGGTAAAGTGTATAAAAATTTCAAGAAAATTCCAGTTCTTATTCAAATAAATGATAACAAAATCCTTCTTAGGAAAACAGGTGAACGAAAAAAACATCTAGCCATACTTAATACCGCTAAATCATTAATCCAAACACTTTGTACAGGTGTTGTAGATGGATTTACGATAAAAATGAAAATTGTTTATTCACATTTTCCTGTCACTGTTAAAATAGAAGGCAAAAAGGTTTTGATTAAAAATTTTCAGGGAGAAAGAGCACCAAGAATTTCTATGATAAAAGGAGACACAAAGGTTGTTGTAAAGGGAGATGATGTTATACTAACAGGACCAGTTTTGACAGATGTTTCACAAACAGCTGCAAATATTCAATTAAAATCTAAGGTAAAGAATAAAGATCATCGTGTATTTCTAGATGGGATTTATAGGTATTCCAAATCAAAAGGAATCGAAGAATAATACAATATATCATTTCTTATGTTGATCATAAGGATTAAATCGCTTTTGACTTGGTAAAAATTTATGCCGCCCTAGCTCAGCGTGGTAGAGCGTCGGACTGTTAATCCGTTGGTCGTCAGTTCAAGTCTGACGGGCGGCGCATATATTTCTAAATTCGAATTTAGAAACATTGATCGATTAAACCTAAATGGTGTATCGAATTAGACTGTAACGATCTAATAGATGATCGCATATTAGTAGTAATGCAGGAGGTCTACAATGGCCAGAACTAAACGAGCAAATAGATACTGTGTTGATTGTGGTTCCAGGCTAGTTTACTACCCACGATTATCAAACCCGAAGGCTCCTAATGAATATAGAGTACTAGTTTATGCTTGTCCTGACTGTAGTAATGACTTTGATAGGCCAAAAATGTTCTCAATAAAAAGAAATCAAGTTGAAAATCCACTTGAAACAGTGGAAATTGAGATAAAACAAGTGCAAAAACAACTTCAAAATAATCCAAAAAAATAACAGAGTATACTTGGAACCTGAAAGACAAAGAAGTAATTGGTGGTATCTTGTACCAATTTTTTTAGGATTGATAGGAGGGATCATAGCATATTTTGCGTTAAGAAATGATGATCGTAGAAAGGCAAAAAATTGCCTTTTTCTTGGAATAATCCTTGGAGCTATAGGAATAATTGTTAATCTGCTGTTTTTGAGTTCAGAAATTCCAATTGAAAAGCAGTTTGGTGTAAATTTATGAAAATTTTTAAAATAATAACATAGTAGGTGATATATTCGATTTCATGCGTAAATGCTCAACCCCACCTATAGATCAAGTGATTTACGAACAACATGATTTTTTCAAAAACAGTGATTTTAGTGGGGGGTTGAACATTTATGCGTAAATATACGATCCAACACTCAAAAGACCCTGCTAGGCCATCCACAAACCGATCATCATTTTTTACTAAGCACAAACATTCAACCCCCCTTTTTTGTGAAAAAAACGTGATCGAAGATGAAAATTTTGTCAAAAAAAGACTGTAATTAACCAAAAATTCGTGACAATCAGTACATAAGACACAATGTTTTAGGGGAAAATTAATGGCTATTTCAAAAGCAAAACGTAGTGCTGCTGCAAAAAAGGCAGCACGAACTAGAAAGAGAAACGCTGCAGCCAAGAAAGCTAAGCGAACAACGGCCGCAAGAAAGAGAAAACGCGGCGGCGTTAAGAAACGCGGCGGCGGCGGCAAGAAACGCGGCGGCGGCGGCAAGAAACGCGGCGGCGCTAAGAGAAAAGCACCTAAGAGAAAAGGCGGCGCTAAGAGAAAAGCACCTAAGAGAAAAGGCGGCGCTAAGAAGCGAAAAAGATAAGCAATCTTTGACGTTGATAGCCCCTTTTTTATTTTTTTAATTAAACCTAAGAAGACTTACTGCATTAACATGTAATATTTCTAAATTCGAATTTAGAAATATTGTAAATCTTACCCTTGATTCATGTTAATTGAAGGCAAAATGTATACATGCCCAGGCTTAATTTTGAAGATTATACGTTTTTCATTAATTCTTTTAAATGGATATTTTTCCAAATTCATGTATTTCTTGGCCAATTGATCAGCATGAGTATAATCATAATCTGGAATAATTTCTATGACTGTGCCCCTAATGGTAGTCATATCAAGAGGATTATCATGCGCCACTACACATACTGCTACACGTGAATCATGTAATACGTTTCTATGTTTTATTCTGCCTTCAGCAGTATTTACCAAAATATGACCATCCTGGTAATCACCCCAAACAGGGGTAAGTTGAGGGGAACCATCTAAATTGATTGTTGCAATAAAAATAAGATTTTTTTCCTGAAATAACCTCTCGACTTTTTGATCCATAAATTAGTTAAAAAAATCTAGTATTTATTCGAGTATTTTTTTAGATCAATATGAAAATCGAGATTCCATTCAGTGGCCATAAAAATATACTTTCATTACACAAAAAGACCATAGAAATCACAAAGGATAATGAATTGACCGTTAATGGTGATTGCATTGTTGGCACAAATTCTAGCCTGGCCTGCATAGATCTACCAGAAAAATTCAAAAAAAAGATACAAAACCCGGATACAACGATTGTGTTTACTATTGTAGCTGATGACTATTCTTTTTCAATACACGGAAAGGGATCAGAAAAACTAACGCTAAAACATCCAAATGACATAGTATTACGTAAAAGTGCATTCACATGTTCTAGAACCATTGCTATAAAATGCGACAAAGCTTCAGACGATATACCAAGAGAGATGATAAAAAAACTTCAAAACCCAAAAACTAGTGGAAAATTAGTTATAGAAATAAAATAATTACTTTTTTTCTAACAAATTAGTCATAGCTCTATTGATAATTTCCATAATGATGAAGTTGTTGTAATTAATTTGTTGTATTTTACGTGTTTTTGAAAAATTTTTTGAAATTAGACTGACTAATTTATTGAGCTTTAACGATGTTTTTGATATAAGATTTGAATAATTTTTATCAAAATCTGATGGTAATGTAAAATCTAAAAGTTTAGTAGAAGAGCCATAATATTTTGTTATTGCACCTCGAGCTTCTTCAATTTTGACTATTTCAATTAGGCCAGAATCTTTAAGGATTTCAACATGATGACGTATTGTTGTAACCGCTTTTTTGTAACCGAATTTTTTAAGACGACGGGTAATTTGTTCTACATTCAATTGTTTTTTATGCAACAATTGTACAATTTTTCCTCTAATTGGATCATTAAGTGCTTTGAATACATCATAATTCGCTAACATAATCCTGTCAATCGTTATCACTCTCTCCATCAATATTGACATGTATTACGTAGAGAACTATTGCTAAAAGAGAGTTATGTTTATGTTTATTAACCATTAGCAATAATTTGTTAATGCTACTAATATTATCATTATACTACTAATATATTAGTATAGGTTAAAAGTTTTAAAAAATAAAAATTGGGCTAAAGCGTATTGCCAGTTAGCCGCTCATAAGCGGTAACATAGCGCTGAGTCATTTTAGAAACCAAGTCAAACGGAATAGAAGGAGCAATAGGTTCATCACCGCTTGAACGCGCATCATCAAATTTTTTCTGATAGCCGTTTTCAGTCAACCAATCACGCAAAAGTTGTTTATCGTATGCTTCTTGTGTTTCGCCAATTTTGAATGCATCTTTGGGCCATAAGCGAAATTCATCAGGACCAATTGAATCAGCCAAAATTATTTCGTTATTTAATTTTCCAAATTCTAACTTTAGATCCGCTAGAATGAATCCAGCATTATCAGCAATCCGAGCCATTTTTTCATAGATTTTGATTGACTCTTCTGATAGCCAATCATATTCATCGTTAGTAACAAGTTTCTGCGAAATTGCTTCTTCCTTATTTACTGGCATGTCATGTGTTGATTTAGTAGTTGGATCAAAAATTGGGCTTGGCAATTTAGCAGCAAGATCTGTTTGTGTACCATCTTCTAATGAAATTTTCCCATCCTTCCATCGTGAAACTAAACTACCATAAAAATAACCGCGCACAACACATTCAATTGGAAGCATATTGAGTTTTCTTACTACAATTTCTGTATCTGACTTTCTTTCTACAAAATGATTAGGCACACAAAGTTTCTTAAACCAATATTCAGCAAATTTGCAAAGAACTTCCCCTTTTTTTGGTATTTCATCTTTAAATTTTACATCATATGCAGAAACACGGTTACTAAATTTGAATAGTAATTTTCCATCTTCAAGTTCATAAACGTCTTTAACTTTACCAGAGGTTAAAAATTTCAACTGTAATCAGTGTGTATTAATATTATTGCGTTATATGTAAATTAAGAGCCCATCATACCCGGCATTGCAATTGGTTCTCTGTATGCTTTGTAAACATCAATACCACCATCAGCAGTTACCCTTACAAATTGCAGGCTATTTTCCTCTGGTGGTGACAGTATGATAGTTTTACCAGGTTTTAAAGTTGGGATAAAATCCTTATCACCGTCACCATAATCGATTGTAATATTTGTTAAAGATTGACTGCCAGTGTTTTGTACTGTTACACGAGCCAAAAGAAAAAGACTCTGTTTTTCTTTGGTAGGATCAACCAAAATTGAATAATCAGAAGTTGTAGTAGAACCAGGAAATGCCATAGTAATTACTAAAATAATAACAGCTGCAGCGCCACCAATGCCACATCCTATCAAAATATTTTTTTGTGATGGAAGAGTTGGTTTTGATTTTGCTGGAAGCGTCATTGTATTTCAATAAACATAGTGTGCTATAAGCTTGAAATTAATCATAAAAATCCACAATGTTCATCATCTTTCTGGCTCCATCATTAATTGAAATAATTTCTTCTGTCTCAATATTTACATTCCAAATATACTCCCTAACATCATCATATGTCTGGAAGGTAAATTTGACCTCATAAAACCCAACATCCTTTTGTTCCTGTATATCTAGTACAGAAATTTCTAACATTGTATCCCTATGCTGAAGTATTTTTTCATTAGGATATGCATTTTCTGTTTGTGTTATTATTGTATCAAATAAATTAGAACCCTCATCATCAACACCCTTGTACGATTTTATTATATTCCACGCAATGTTTTGTTCATCACTCTCAAAATCTGCTGGAAGTTTCTTTTCCAAATCACTTGGTGCAATCATATCAGGAACAAAAAAGACAACAAAAACAACTGCACACATAAGATAAAGAAAAGATCTCTTTTTTAGAAATTTTTTCAGATCAGATTCCTTTTTGACATTCTTGTCATCCTTGTCCGGCTTTGAATCTTCAACCATGTTATGACTAATTTTGTTAAAAATAATGCTAAAAAAACCTAACTTAAAACATGCGAAAAATATTATTCCTCATTTTTCCGAATTTTTTTTGCACATTCTTGTTGCTGCTCAAAGGAATGCTCTTTAAGTGGTTTGTGGCATATTCTGCACAATGGATCTTTTGGGCTACCTGGCCCAGATTCGCTCATCAATTTCGGCTAATAAATATGTCACATAATATAAAATAAACATAGATATTTGGTGATTTTTCATCCATTTAAAATGGTAAAAGCAGTTTGTAGAGATTATGGTTTTGACTGTGATTTCACTTGTGAAGGTGATCTTGATACAGTTACGGATGATTTTGGTAAACACTGTACTGAAGAACATGGAATTGAATACCAAAAAGAAACTATAACTAAATTTATGTTAAATAAATAAAAAACTAATTATCTTGTAATATTTTTAATCTTATTTCATTGGCACAGATTTCACAGACAGTCAAATCAAAGACTTTATGCCGTTTTCTTAAACCAAAAGGATCTTTGCATGCAGCACAAATAGACGGAGACAGATAANATGGTGGAGTAAATTCTGTCATTAACGACCTGAGCTTCTTCCTGCTGTTTTTCCTATCTTTTTCTTTTTGTTTTTGTGTGTACCCATAGCTAATCATAGTTAGTACGCATAGCTAATCATAGCTGATAGAAATTAGATAGATTCTAGCTAATTTAATCAACAATTGTTTACAACGTGTAAAAATACAATTAAAAATTAATTCTAGTATCACTAAAAATTATAGTTCTTCTTGTTCTGAAATTACAGAAAGCGTTGTAGTTGTATTAACATTTTTAACCTTCCTTATTTTTTTTGTAATAATTCTTACAATTTCCTTTTCTGATGATGCCTCAATTTTTACAAGAATATCATAATAGCCAAAAGTGCCTTTTGCCTCTTTAACAAAATCAATTTTTAATAGATCACTTAGCACTTCCATTTCATGCCCAATTGTACTTTGAACTAGTACATATGCAATATTCATTTACTGCCCTCCAATTGTGCTAGAGTTTTAAAAATTGGTTTTATTCCTAATGAAGAATAATTTCCTGTTGTACATGTAAAACACATGGAATCTATTGGAATGCCAATAGCACGTGCAAGATTTTCAGGATCATTGTAACCAAGAAAATCAGCGCCTATATCATTTCGTACTTTTTCTATAATTTGTTCATCTGAATAATCTTTACCATCAGTATATGTTGCAAGCTCTTCCTGGGATGGAAAATCTATACCAGCGAAACAGGGAAATTTAATTGGCGGATATGTTATAACCAGGCTAATTTTACGCGCGCCGCCCCTTCGTAATGCTTTGATAATTGCACGAGAGCTAGTACCCCTAACTAAACTATCATCCACAACAACAACATGTTTTCCCTCAATAATTTCTTGAATGGGAATAATCCATCTATTGATCTCTATTCTATCAGATTGATGTGGTTCAATAAAACTTCGAAGTGGACCCTTTTTGCTATAACGATCTTTTAACAATCCTTCGTCAAAAGGAATCCCAAGCTCTTGTGCATAACCTAATGCGGCTGGTCTGGCTGAATCAGGAACAGGAATAACCAAATCCGCCTCTTTGAACGGAAATTTTTTTGCAAGAAATCTACCAATGTTTTTTCTTGCTACGTATATGTTAGAACCCTCCATTTTGCTTGAGGGATGTGCAAAATATGTAAACTCAAAAGAACAATGAGCTCTAGACGTATCAGTTGAAAACATTTCAGTTTCAACACCATTTTTACTTAATTTAATAAGCTCACCAGGTGTGACATCTCGTTCTAACTTAGCACCAATAGCAGACAGCGCTGACGATTCTGATGCAACAATATGTGTTTTACCGTCTTCTTTTTTTCCTATAACCATAGGTCTGAAGCCCTTTGGATCACGTGCTGCAAAAACAGAAGAATCGTCAGAAAGAAAAGTAAAACAATAAGATCCCACCATCTCATTTTTTAAAATTGATAGTGCCTTGCTAAGTTTTCCCTTCTCAGATATTAGAGAAACTAAACGTTGTGCGACAATTAGAGTGTCACTTGCGTGTTGTGGTGTAAATGAGCATCCACCAACCATGTTGGAAAGTTCTTCTACATTAGAAATTGTCCCATTATGGGCAATACATAGATCCTTAACTTTTAGTGGCTGAGCGTTTTCCAAATTGCTTTTACCAATAGTAGAGTATCTAACATGACCAATCGCAGCAAATGATGAATATTCTTCAGAGATTTTCTTAAATTCAGAGGCAGNCGNCGAAACAAGCCCTAATTTTTTTAANGGTNATNTNTTAGGTACNGCAATACCCCAAGCCTCTTGACCNCTATGNTGCAATGCACGCAATGAATCAATAAGCATNGGAATTACNTTAATNCCATCCAAACTAAAAATTCCTACAACGCCNCAATTTTCTTTAACCATGTTTCANCAAATCCTCTAANCCANTGAAATATCTTTTTNGCAGTATATCAACAATGATTTTAACCAGGTTTTTTGATTTATACGTAATGTTGATCTGATCGCCAGAAAATTTTCCTAAAACAGCAAACGAGNTTTTTTTCTTAGAAAGAAATTGTTTTACNCGTATTATATTTTTTTGATCAATTACCAACAAATAACGAGAATGACTTTCTGAGAATAATNTTTTTTCGGAACTAAGATTTTTTACANATGGCATNTTATTAATATCAATATNACATCCAATGTTCCCAAAAATTGAAAGTTCTGATACCGCTATTGCAAATCCNCCTTTTGAGCAATCATGTACTGATTTTACTAGTTTATTTTTTATTAATGATAATACTGCAAGCATGTTAATTTTTGAATCTTTAAAATCAACACTTGGACAAATTCCACCAATAAATTTATGAATGTATTCAAAATATTCAGAACCGCCAAGTTCATCCCTTGTCTTTCCAATAATTATCAAATAATCCCCGTTATTTGGTGGGACTGGCAAAAATGGAGTTTTATCTATAATTCCTAAAACACCAATAAGTGGAGTCGGTTTAATTGGACCTAAAGGAGTTTCGTTATAAAAACTCACTTTGCCTCCAACACATGGTATCCTGAGAAATTTTGCGTATTCAGTTAATCCTTCAAGTGATTCCATAAACGTCCAAAATATTTCTGGATCCTCTGGATTACCAAATTGAAGATGATCAACCATTCCAATTGGATTTGCTCCTGTACAAACAACATTTCTACATGCCTCCTCAAAGCAACCAATTGCACCCTGCCTAGGATCAAGATAACAATGTTTTGGATTACCATCAATTTTTGTTGAAAGAAATTTTCCATTATCTAATCTTAAAACAGAAGCATCAAAACCTGGCTTTACAACAGTTCTAATCCCAACTTCATGATCATATTGACGAAAAACCCAATGTTTGCTTGAAATATTTGGACTGGACAGTAATTTTAGAATTGTTTTTGAATAATCCAAGGTTTTTTTTGCTTTATTTTCTTTTTTGATCTGCTTCAGATATTTTGGTTTGGTTTTTTTTCTATCAAGTAACGGTGCACGAGCAACAAATTCTGCGGGAAGTAATGCAAGTGTGTTTTTACCCTTTTTCACATGCATCATTTTATCATCTTTAACGTGACCAATTGTTGAGCAAGTTACTCCAAATTTATCACAGATTTGCTTCAGTTTTGACAATTTTTCCTTACATGTAATTATTAACATCCTTTCCTGTGATTCAGAAATCATTATTTCGTCTGGTGATAATCCAGACTCTCTAGTATGAACACTGTCAACATCTAATTCAATTCCAATTCCTAAGCTTTCAGCAGTCTCAGAAATTGCACATGACAATCCACCGCCACCCAAATCTTTCATTGCATTAATGCATTTTTCATTTCTTGCTTCAAGAATTGTTTCTATAATTAATTTTTCAATGAAAGGATCAG
>JGI12090J13086_1000277_pt1 | contig 10275 bp, 7 predicted proteins | sample DeeseametaMP0960_FD_13086 | JGI IMG/M metagenome (IMG submission 13086)
ATCATTGGGGCCGCTTAAACATTGTCATGCAGCCTTCGGCGACAGCTGGCGATATGGACGCGGTAAAGCGTGCGCTTCGTGATTACCTAGCCTTTAAACCTCAGGTTCAGGCAACGTTTTCAGAGCCTGAGCTATTTAGCTTTGCATCGCCTATTCAAATTGAAATTGCGGGTTACGACCTAAATCAGTTACAGCAGTATGGCGACGCCATTGCGACCAAGCTAGCCAGTTTTAGTAATTTTGCAGACGTAACGACCAGCATTCGTGACGGAAACCCAGAGCTTAAAATAGCCTTCCATCACGCCAAACTTGCTCGCCTTGAGCTTGATGCATCAACCGTTTCTCAGCTTATTGCGGCCAAAGTAGGTGGCCGTGTCGCTACACAGTATAGTGTTGAAGACAGAAAGGTAGATGTGCTAGTAAGAACCCAAGAAAACCAGCGAGATGACATCGCCAGCGTGCGCGCCATTGTTGTTAATCCAGGCTCTGCGCAACCTATTCCATTAAGTGCAGTTGCAGACGTGTACATGAGTGTAGGTCCTAGCGAAATCACCCGCGTTGGACAGCAGCGTGTAGCGCTGGTATCTGCAAATTTAGCCAAGGGTAAGCTTGATGAAGCAGTTGCCGTTGCTAATAAAGTCATTGATGAAACCCAACTTCCTCTATCTTTAAGTGCAACAGTAACTGGACAAAGTGAAGACATGCAAAGCAGCTTCCGTTCGCTACAGTTTGCCCTAGCACTTGCCGTGTTTATGGTGTATTTGGTTATGGCGTCTCAGTTTGAGTCGCTGCTGCACCCTCTGCTTATTTTATTCGCAGTGCCGCTAGCTGGCGCGGGTTCTGTGTATGGATTGTGGCTTACCAATACGCCGCTAAACGTGGTGGTATTTATCGGTTTGATTATGCTGTGCGGTATTGTAGTAAACAACGCTATTGTATTAGTTGACCGTATAAATCAGTTACGCCGTCAAGGAGTAGATAAAGACACCGCTATTCTAGATGCTGCAAAGACCCGCCTGCGCCCCATTGTGATGACCACACTTACTACGGTTAGGTTTATTGCCTATGGCGTTTGGTTTTGGTGAAGGTGCTGAAATTCGCACGCCAATGGCCATCACTGTTATTTACGGCCTTCTGTTTGCAAGCTTGCTCACCCTCATTTTACTGCCAGTGCTTTACAGCCTGTTCGACGTGAAGAAAAACGTTGCGCAGAAAACGTCTGTTAACACTAATGCGGGCTTTGGTGACGAAGGAGCAATGTCGAAAGGAGGTGTACTATGAGTACACCTTCTCACAACGCTAATAACAGTTCTGAAACCCATACTGAAAAGCGCCAAATAGGTGAACCGAATCAACGCGAGACAGACATAGCTTCACAGCCGCACCTTTCAAAAATTGCAGGTATAGGCGCCTCGCTTGCACGCTTTGCGTTAAATAAGCCCGTTACCATCGGAATGCTGTTTTTGTCTATGTTGCTGTTCGGCATTGTATCTGGCCGCTTATTGCCTTTAGAGAAACTCCCTGGGATTGATATTCCAGAAATGGTAGTGCAGATCCCCTACCCTGATGCAACGCCTGTAGAGATTGAAACGATGATAACCCGTCCGGTTGAAGAAGCTGTTGCTACCATGTCGGGGATAAAGCGCTTAAGGGCGCGGTCGTACGACAATATGGCTGAGGTCATTGTAGAGTTCGACTGGGATGAAAACCTTAAAGCCAAAAGTATTGAAGCGCGGGAGAAGATTGACGCTATTCGCCACGAACTCCCTGACGATATAGAGCGGATCATGGTGTATAAATTTAACACCAACGATATGCCTATATTCCAGCTGCGTGTATCGAGCGACCGCGACTTATCAAATGCTTACGACTTGCTTGAGCGTAACCTTAAGCGTCCGCTAGAGCGCGTTCCGGGTGTATCGAAAGTTGAGCTATACGGCACCATGAAGCGTCAAATTACTATTCGCTTAGATCCTAAGAAAATGGCGGCCTACCAAATAGACGGTACACGCTTAGAGCAGCAGCTTCAAAACGCCAACTTCTCGCTAACCGCGGGCTATATGTACAATAACGGTGAAAAAATTCTGGTTAACCCAACTGGCGAATTTACCGATGTAAACGACTTTAAAAATATGTGGGTTACCCGCAGCGTTCGCTTGTCTGATATTGCCAGCGTGACTTACGAGCTTCCTCAACGCAATGAAGGACGTCATTTAGATCGCACCTTTGCGGTAGGCTTTAACGTATTTCGCGAATCGGGCAGCAATCTTGTAGAAGTTTCCGACGCGGTAATGAAGGTTATCGAAAAAGCCAAGGAAGACCCTGAGTTTACAGGCATTAGTTTATTTGTAATGGACGACACCGCGAAAAGCGTAACTTCGTCGCTGAGCGATTTGCTAAACGCTGGCCTTTTAGGTGCGTTGCTTTCAATTATAGTGTTGTACTTATTCTTGCGCCAGCTTACCACCACCTTAATCGTGGTGCTTTCAGTGCCATTCTCGATTTGTATTACCTTAGGTGTGATGTATCTATTAGGTTATACACTCAACATCTTATCGTTAATGGGCCTCATGCTAGCGGTAGGTATGCTGGTAGACAACGCCGTTGTGATCACTGAAAGCGTATTTCAAGAACGCCAACAAGAGGGGAACATTAAGCGAGCCACCCAGATTGGTGTAAACAAAGTCAGTCTTGCGGTCATTGCCGGAACAGCAACCACGGCAATAGTGTTTTTACCTAATATTATTGGGGTAAAAATAGACGTGACTATTTTCTTAGAGCACGTTGCTGTGGCTATCTGTATATCTCTGTTCGCGTCGCTTTTCATTGCTAAAACACTGATTCCCTTACTGACAACTAAGGTAAAGATCCCTGTTGTAAAAACGCCTCAAACACCGTCCTACATAAAAGGCTATGGTCGTGCGCTTAACTGGATGTTGAAACACCAGGGTGTAACTTGCGTTATCGCGTTATTTATCCTGGCATCGACCTTTGTGCCTATGCAGGTGGTAACGTCTGACGATGAGGGTAACGACAACCAAGAGCGCATTTGGCTTAATTACCATGTGACACAAAACTTCACCTTGGATGAAGTGGAAAAAACCGTAAATAAAATGGAAGCATATCTTTATGAAAACCAAGAACGCTTTCATATTAAGCAGGTGTATACCTATTTTACTGCCGGCCATGCAGTAAGCGGTATCACGCTTAATGACCAGTTGCCCGTAAGTGTGGGTAAAATTAAGGAGGATATTCGTGAAAACATGCCTTCATTCGTGCGTGCTCGCCCCTCTTTCCAGTGGGATAGCGGCAACGGTGGTGGCGTGAGAGTAACGCTGTTGGGCGAGTCTTCAGAAACCTTGCTAAATATTTCAGAGCAGATCATCCCTATTCTTTCCACTATAGAAGGGCTGGAAGATGTAAAAGCCGACACGGGATCTACCCGTGATGAGGTTCAAATACGCATAGACAGAGAGAAAGCAAACCGCTTTGGCATACAAGTAAACGATGTGGCTAAACTTATCTCTACGGCACTACGCGGCAGTAATTTACGTACATTCCGCTATGGTGACGCCGGAGAAGTGGCGGTGCAGCTTAAGTTTGGCAGCGATATTCAAGCCTCGCTAAGCGAACTTAAGAACATCAATATTGGGTTTACGCAGGGTCAATCGGTAACGCTGAACATGATTGCAGATTTCACTGTGGTGCCACAGCTTTCGCAAATTAACCGCAACTATCGTCAAACAGCGCTAGCTATTGGTGCAAATCTAGAGGGTGAAACCACCACCGAACAAGCTCGTGAACGCATAGAAAAAGCATTAGCTAATATCGAATTGCCGACAGGCTATAAGTGGACGCTAGACGGCAGCTTCTCTCGCCAGGATGAAGCCAATGCCGTAATGCAAATGAATATGCTATTAGCGCTTTGCATGATATACGTTGTGATGGCCGCGCTGTTTGAATCGCTAATTCTTCCAACATCTGTAATTACGTCACTACTGTTTTCCTTTACAGGTGTTTTTTGGGCATTCATGGTTACAGGCACATCTATGTCTATCATGGGGATGATTGGCATGCTGATTCTGATGGGTATTGTGGTTAACAATGGCATCGTATTGGTAGACAGAATTAATCAGCTAATTAATGAAGGCTTGTCGCTGTATGACGCAGTGATTGAAGGATGTATGACACGTATCAGGCCTATTCTGATGACAGTAGCCACTACAGTTCTAGGGCTTATTCCACTTGCGATGGGGAGTACTCGAATTGGTGGCGACGGTCCTCCCTACTCACCAATGGCCATTGCAATCATTGGTGGGCTAGTATTCTCAACGCTAACCAGCTTGTTCTTAGTACCACTTGCTTACGTGTTGCTACTAAAGCTTAGGTTTAAAACGCAACGTTTGTTTAAAACCAGTAAAGCGCGTGTAGCCACGTATATTAAAATCGCTAATTAAGGCGCATTTTAAAGCAAAAAGTAAGACAAAAAGCGGGTCTAGTTTTCACCATTTACGTCAACGTGATTGACGATGAGTGCAAGCTAGCCCGCTTTTTCTGGATTTATTGTAACCGCTACCACGCCTTAGCTTCGCGATGTCAGATATTCATGTACGGCATCAGCGTGACGCTCAACTGAAAACTCAATTAGGCTACTGCCATTGCACGTCAACCCTTCTTCAGACGTTACCATACGCAACACTTCACGCTGACTAGCACCAATGCGACCTACGTTACGTGAAAGACTAGAGCGAAGTACTCTAACATCATCATTTATCACAGCTTTACAAAACCCTGCAAATTGGGTTTCGCCTACAAAGCGTATGTCTTTTTGCGGTGCTGCGGCAGTTGCGTTAACGCTAAATGCTGCGGTTGCAGTTACAGCTAGCACTTTTACCGCGTTGGCTAGTTTCGATTTAACTGGTTTCATGTTTAATTCCTCAATGTGTAGATAAAGGCTTTAATCAAGTTTGTGGCAAACTCTTAGTTTTTGGTTGAACAAAGCTGAACAATCAACAATTCGCTCAACGCCCTTTATTTATGCATCAAGAATTAAAACTTTTCTGTTGAATGATTGTGTAATGGGGGTAAATGTGTGGTAAATCAGTTTGTTACACCATTGTTACTAGGCTAAATCACTGTTTTATCGAGATTAATTTAGATTACATATTACTAATATATCTAGCGATGGAACTTGTAGGAAGAAAGAAATATAAGACTTAAGTATAAAAAGGCCCCTTTTGGGGCCTTAAAACTGTAATTTTAACAAAATATATAATGATAAAGCGCATCTAATGTACAGAAAACCTCACNATTTCCGTAATTAAATTACAGAAAGCGTGGGCGATTACTCATATTTGCGTTCGCGCTTAGTTTCAATGGCATCAATATAAGCATGCCATGAAGCGTAGCCGATAATAGGCATTAACACGATAAAACCAATAAACCCGGTTACGTAACCAATCGCAACGGTGGTAAAGATGATCGCCCCCCAAATAAGCATGGGCACCTTATTAAGCCACACTGCGTTAACACTGGTTAATACAGCGGTGGCAAGGTCAACTTTGCGTTCCATCAAAATTGGTTGGGTAAACGCCGTAATGAAAAGCATAGCCAATGTAAAACCTGCACCGACAATTGTGCCTAGCGCTAAAAATGGTAACAAGTTTTCTAAATCGTTTTCGATATAAGGCGGATAAAGTGCATGGATTAGCGATGAAACACGCAACCAGAATATCATCATCACTATAAGCAAAATGGCAAAGCCCCACTCATTAAACGCATTTCTGCGCATTGCACGCAAAGAATGGCGTAACGTGGGCTTATGGCCTTTCTCCATTTCCCAGCTCACATCATAAAGACCAGCAGCCAGAAATGGACCTACCAACATAAAGCAAACAATGGCGGGTAAAATAACTAAGTGCCAACCTGTCATTTCAACCAAGTACATAATGAACCACGGAATAACCGCGAAAAGAATGCCATAAAACAATGTGAGACCTGGTGCCCGCATGGCGTCTCGTAATGCCAATGACAGCCACTTTACTGGATCGCCAACGTCTAATTCTTTACAGGGAATAACGCGTGCTATACCACTTTGCGTGATTGCATTCTCTGGTGTTTCTTTGAAATGGTGCGACATATTCTTATCACCTCTGCTTGTTAGCCTGTTTGTTACTAACGCGTTTTTTATACACGCCTTACTATTACGATAGGCGCTGAATGAAAAGTTCACAAGTTATTAACATAAATTTTATACTTAAGTGACAAGCGGATCATTCATCTCGTTATATGGTCAATAAATAGCCACTTGGTGAAAAAAGTAGTACTTAAAGCAGAAATACTGCAAAAAGGCCATCGCATATGGCTTTGGATTGCGATAATCTCAGGGTATGTAAATCAACCAGATAGACCATGAAAACTGTATCTCGCTCACATAAATTAGATAACGTTTGTTACGACATTAGAGGCCCAATCGCTGCGCAAGCACGCAAAATGGAAGACGAAGGACACCGCATATTAAAGCTGAATATCGGTAACCCTGCCCCATTTGGATTTGAAGCCCCTGACGATATCGTAAAAGACGTTATTCATAACCTGCCTACGTCTCAAGGATATTCAGACTCGACAGGAATTTATGCCGCCCGCGTGGCCGTGATGCAGTACTACCAGCAGCGCAATATTAAAGACATCCGTGTAGACGACGTTTATATTGGTAACGGCGTATCTGAGTTAATTATGATGGCGATGCAAGCGTTGCTTAATCATGGCGATGAAGTACTTATTCCAAGTCCTGACTACCCGCTTTGGACGGCAGCAGTTAGCCTTTCGTCAGGCTCACCCGTCCATTATCGCTGCGACGAGCAAGCAGGCTGGTTCCCAGATATTGACGACATAAAAAGTAAAATCACTAGTAAAACTCGCGCAATCGTACTTATCAACCCTAACAATCCTACCGGTGCAGTTTACGACAAAGCCCTTTTGCAAGAAGTAGTTGAAGTTGCCCGCGAACACGGACTTGTTGTATTTAGCGACGAAATTTACGACAAAATTCTTTACGATGAAGCAAAACACACCAGTATTGCTTCACTGGCTGACGATGTGTTTTTTGTTACCTTTGGCGGTTTAAGTAAAAACTACCGTGTGGCGGGCTTTCGCTCTGGCTGGCTTGTAGTAAGCGGCAACAAGCGATTAGCGTCTGATTATATTGAAGGGCTTAATATCCTATCTTCCATGCGAATGTGTGCAAACGTACCTTGTCAAAGCGCTATTCAAACAGCATTAGGCGGCTATCAAAGCATTGACGACTTGGTGAAAGAAAACGGGCGCCTTCGCATTCAGCGCGACGTAACGACAGATATGCTAAACGGCATTGACGGTATTTCGTGCGTTAAACCTAAAGGTGCCATGTATTGTTTCGCCAAAGTAGATGAGAAAAAATTCAACATTCAAAACGACGAAAAAATGGTGCTGGATTTATTAAGCTCTGAAAAAATTCTGCTGGTACACGGTCGCGCGTTTAACCTGACCGAAGGCACGTACTTCCGATTAGTATTTTTACCGCACAGCGATGTATTGGTGCCTGCGCTGCACCGTATTGGCAACTTCTTTAGAACGTATAAACAGGGGGCGTAACGTGTCTGATAAAAGTCACTTTTTTGCGCACCTGGCGCGCTTAAAGCTTATTAATCGTTGGCCGCTAATGCACAACGTGCGCACAGAAAATGTGCAGGAGCATAGTTTGCAGGTGGCCATGGTTGCCCACGCACTTGCTTTAATAAAAAATAAGTTTTTTGGCGGCACACTAAACCCTGATCGTATTGCTACCATGGCAATATTTCACGACGTGTCGGAGGTACTCACCGGAGACCTCCCTACCCCAGTGAAATACTTTAACCCTGCGATTAAAGAAGAATATAAAAAAATCGAAAAAATTGCAGAGAACAAGCTAATTGAAATGGCACCAGAAGCATTTCGAGAAGACTACGCTGCGCTTATTGATCATCACTACCATAGTGAAGAAGAAGCTTTTATTGTGAAAGCAGCAGACGTACTTTGCGCTTACCTAAAAACGCTTGAAGAATTAGCTGCTGGTAACCAAGAGTTTAAGCTGGCTAAAAAACGATTAGATAAAACTCTTAAAGAGTATCATTCTGAAGAGGTGGACTACTTCTTAACACGTTACGTACCAAGCTTTTCTTTAAGTCTTGATGAAATTACGCAAGATGATATGTGAGCAAGGCGATTAACAGCCCTTAAATCACTAAACTAACGAATAGAAGTAGCAAACACAGCATGGCAGCGAGGTTTTTTTGGCAACAAGTGATTGGGAATTAGCATTACACGAGCGTCGTTTACCCCGTAGCGAAACGAGAGACGGCGATCATCGCAATCCGTATCAACGTGATAAAGCGCGCGTTCTTCACAGCGCTGCCTTTCGTAGATTGCAGGCAAAAACCCAAGTGCTCGGTGTGGGGCTGAGCGACTTCTATCGCACTCGACTAACCCACTCTCTAGAAGCCGCCCAAATTGGCACCGGTATTACTGCCCAACTTTGGGTGAAATTTCCAGATATTGCCACGACGTTAGCGCTTGATCCTACGTTAATCGAAACCCTCTGCTTAGCTCACGATATTGGTCATCCCCCATTCGGCCATGGTGGTGAAATTGCCCTTAATTACATGATGCACCAACACGGCGGGTTTGAAGGAAACGGACAAACTTTCAGGATCATCACTCAGCTAGAGCCCTATACCGCCGAACACGGCATGAATTTATGCAGAAGAAGCGTGTTAGGCTTGGTTAAATACCCGAATTTTATCGATGCCCTTCATAGTAAAGAAGCTACGCCCGAGCGCCCTGTTTCACTTCGTCAGGTAAAGGCCCACGACTGGCATCCGCCAAAAGGTCTATTTCGCTGCGATGAGCCCCTATTTGATTGGCTACTTGCGCCATTTAGCAATGAAGACAAAGATGCGTTTATGCAGTTTACTGCAAAACTGAATGCACACAGTAAAACGCAATTTAAATCGTTCGACTGCTCAATTATGGAACTGTCTGACGATATCGCCTATGGCATTCACGACTTAGAAGATGCCATTGTAATGGATATGGTCGACAAGCATCACTTTGTCGAGGATGTAACCACGCCGCTAAAAGCGCTAGATGTACCGTGGCTGTCAGACAATATAGAAGTGCTAACCAATAAGCTATTTAGCGCTGCACATCACGAAAGAAAAAATGCCATAGGCGCGCTGGTAAATAGCTTTATTACAGCTATTGAAATAAAAGGCGTTGAGGGTTTCGCTCACCCGTTACTGGCGTTCAACGCCGTAATGCCTGAACATTTTGCACAAGCCTTGGAGCTTTTCAAACGCTTTGTGTTTAACAAAGTAATACGCCGCCCCGATGTGCAGCTTCTTGAATACAAAGGACAGCTGGTGGTTATGGAGCTTTTTGAAGCCTTTGCATCAGATCCCGACCGCTTACTTCCCGAAAACACTCAAGTTCGCTGGCGTAAGGCCTGTGAGAGCGGCAATGGTATGCGCGTTCTCGCCGACTATATATCGGGTATGACGGATGAATTCGCATCTCGCCTATACAGTAATATCTTTTCACCTAAACAAGGCGGTATTCAAGATAGTCTGCAAATGTAGATTGTTTTGTTTTTCCAAATTAATTGAAATGAAAAGACCGTACTCTCGGTCTTTTTTATTATGTTGAACTTACTCGTTACATTAACGTAGCTAAATGTATTGGGCGAAGTGACGACCATTTCTCATAGTCTTATCATAATTTAGGTGACGTAATGCCAAAACCATTTAAACCCTCAGTAAAATTGACTGATAACGACGTAACTAATGAAGACGTTTACAAGAGTCGCCGTTCATTGCTCAAATCTATGGGCTTTGTGGGAGCGTCTACGCTGTTGGCGAAGTCGGCAGGCGCTGCCGGTTGGTTTTGGGAAGATGAAGAAGAGAAGGCAGCGTTTAAGGGAAAGGCGCTGGAGTTTAGTCAGCCCCCTAAGTTTCAAATAACGGAAACCCAAACGCCTGAAGATAAAGTGACCAGCTACAACAACTTCTATGAGTTTGGCACATCTAAAGATGCACCAGCCAAAAATGCGACTGAATTTCAAACTAATCCATGGACGTTAAAAGTTGACGGGATGGTTAAAAACCCCATTGAGCTTGATCACGATGCCTTAACAAAGCGTTTTCCCCTTGAAGAACGCATTTACCGCTTGCGCTGTGTGGAAGCATGGTCGATGGTGGTGCC
>JGI12090J13086_1000279_pt1 | contig 10259 bp, 9 predicted proteins | sample DeeseametaMP0960_FD_13086 | JGI IMG/M metagenome (IMG submission 13086)
ATACAATTGATATTACTGCAACAAAATATCTTGGGGTTGAGTTGGAGAAATCTAATGGTGGTGGTTGCCTCATAGCAACTGCAACATTTGGTTCTGAGCTAGCCCCACAAGTACAACAGCTACGAGAACTACGTGACAACACTGTACTCCAAACAGAATCAGGAACATCGTTTATGACAGAATTCAATCATTTCTATTACTCGTTCAGTCCAGCAATAGCTGATTATGAAAGGGAGAATGCTGTCTTCAAGGAAGCTGTGAAACTGACACTTACTCCTCTATTGACCTCATTAACTTTATTGCAATATGTAGACATTGATTCTGAATCTTCGATGCTTGGATATGGTATTGGTATCATATTGCTAAACATTGGAATGTACTTTGTTGCGCCAGCTGTTTTGATAATGAAGATTACAAAAAGAGTAAATATAGAAAAACTTCATCAAATACATGCATAAGTTAATTTTTGCTTCAACAACAATTGCGCTTCTCATTCTAATTCCAGCCTTTGCAAGTGGAGAGGTGTACATTCCAGACCATGAGTATGTCGGCTTTTATGATCATGATGGCATCTTTACTGTTATAGGCGGTGTGAAAAATAATGAAATGTATCCAGTAATACCAACGATCACTGTAAGTGTAAACGATGGCGGCAATGTTTTTTCTCAGGAATACAAATTTTCTCCAGTGATGCCGGCTCAAATGCTACCACTTAAGTTAAAACTACCACAAATAACTTCTGAAAACCCAGTTTTGGAACCACCTCAAATATCATACACTCGAACTGAATACAAGTTTGAGGGCGGCTATGTATTATATGACAACTCTCTGATTTTGCATGACGATGGCAGTATGACTGGAAAGATAAAAAATGCTGGAGATAACACATTTCAAAACTTTAGGGTTTATGCTTTGATCAAAGATCAAAATGAAAAGATACTAGATGTTGCTAGTTCTCAAAGATTTGCTATAATGCATCCGGGAGAGATTTTGGAATTTGAAATGATACCTGATCCTAAAATTGTTAACAAAATAGATCTTTACAGCTGCTTTGCATTTGGAGATGAAAGCATATTTCCGCTTAACGCTGATAGAAACGGCGAGCAGTATACATTCAGGTATGAATCAGGTGTTGCCTTTATGAATAGTAAGTTCAATTCTGATAGTACAGAGCTTGAGATTGATACGCTAAACAGTTTTGTAGGAGAACTGAACGCCAGCTTTGAGTTTCCCCAGAGTTCCATAAATGAAGAATTTGAAGTTTATCTAGATGATGACAAGGTTTCTAATCTTCAAAGTCTTGACGAAATGGGAAACTGGCACGTCTACTTCACTGTACCGGGATTTTATCAGGGTGATGTTACCATAAAGGGCTTCCATGAACCTGATGGGACAGTGGAAGTACCTGAAGAGATTGATCTCTCTAATACGGTAGCAACCGAGATTACAACCGGCAAAGTGACAAGCATCATTGCTAAAACAGCAAAAAATTCTCTTGTAATTAGCCTCGAAACAGCAGAAGATGGTGTACTATCAGTTACTACATCTGATTTTTTGTTAAGACCGTTTAATGACGGAGGCTTCCTTGTGGTTGTTGATGGAGAAAAACTTCATTCAGTAAAGTATGAGAATAAAATTTTGACAATTCCTTATACTGCACAAACAGAAAAGATAGAGGTTTATGGAAGCTATGTTATTCCTGAATTTGGAACAATAGCAATTATTGTACTTGCAGTTGCTGTAGTTTCTATTATAGCATTGTCAAGGAAAAATTCAATATCTTACTCATTAAGCAATGTTTGAATTTTTGATTCTAACAGTCCATTCTGTCCGAAGGACACATCGCGTAATATACCCTTACGATCAACGAGTATACTTGAAGGTGTTCCCGGTAGAGAATACATCTCAAACGTTTCCGCTGAAAATTCTTTTGACATAAAGTAATCCTTCACTCTATCATAGATTTGTTTTTTGTAATCTTCTGGCTGCTCATCAAAGTTAGGTATCTGGTTTTTGATTAAGGAATCCATCTTTTCCTTGGTGGCTTCACCAGACTGTTTTATCAAGGAGTCCATCGCAACTGGGTATGGAATTTTATAAGAAATTTTATCTGCCTGTAGCATTTTCTTGGTTTCTCCAACAACCTCACCAGTTTCTAACAAAAGCTGCAAATTTTCAAGAGTATTTTTGTCAAAATCCTCAAAAGCTGTAGCCATACCCAAAACAGAAACACCATCTGACTTGTACTTGTTGTGAATCTCTATAGACTCTGGTATTCCATACGTAAAACATCCAGGACAGTTTACTTGGAACACTTCAACAACAACTACGTTATCATTTTGTTTGTCAATGTTTGTATCCATTCCTTGTACCCACTTGGAAACTTTGAGGTTTGGAGCCTTTTGATCAATCTGTACTGACATGAACTAATTTTTAATTATACACCTAAAAAGATAACTTCAACAACTTGTTTTCATTTTTTTAACAAAATAAAAAGAAAAGAAAGCGGAAAACCTTCTTTTCTGTTTTCCGTTTTTCTAAGGGATGGATCTGCTGTACAGTTTGCCTTCTAAGGCCATCTTGTACATTTCTGCAATGTATGGGTTTTCACCTGGTGTTTCTGCACCTAGCTCAACCAGTCGTGCATAAACCCTAACTACATATGCTAGAGCGCCCATAAAGGCTACGACTACACCCATATTGAACATCCAGTGGTTTGGTACGGCAAAGATTTCTTCGACGAACCAAAAGTGCCACATCTCGTTAATACCAATTGTGAACATGGTTGCCAAATAACCAAGAATGGTCATCTTTAATCCAGTGTTCATAGAGTTGTTTGGTCCTCTGAGAATTGGAACTTTTCTATCATAGATTGCAACAGATGCCCAACCTAATGGCAGTGCTACAAAGTGAGAGTATAACCACCAATGTGCTGGAGTAAATGCGCTGTCTCTGATAGAAGTCTGATGTAGAGAACCGTCAACAAAGTTGTCGACCTCTACTGATGCTGCAGTAGATCCCATTGCGATGATGATCAACCAGATCTTTTTCAGTCTCTGGATTTCCACCTCTTTTGGAATTAGTGCCGGCATTTGTGCCATAGTTGTATTATGTTCTATTGCCATATAAGGTAGCCACTAAGAATCAACCTAGTTTTTTATTATAATTTGATATTTTTTCATATAATATTGCAAATATTTCATAAAATATTGTTATTTTACTATTGTTTTTGATTATATTTTTACTATGTCTCATTGATTAGCTTCATTGATAATCAATGAGATTAGTATCTAGAGTGATAAATCACTATTTTGCTCCTATTAGGCTTAGATTTAATTTAAAGATACGCTAAATGCCCTGATGAAACTAAATCAGCCGCTTCTCAGGCTAAATAGGAACCTTCTTGTTTGCTGCGTAGTATCGGCATTAATCTCAGCATTTGTAGCCCAAATGCTCTCAGAAGAGGAGAGCTATCTCAATACCACAATAACCATTTTGGCAGGATATACAGTATTCTTTGGATTTTTTGGGTTTCTGTTTTATCTTGATAATAAGAAGCGATACCAGGCTATGAGGCCTAAACTTATCAAAAAGGAGCTGATCAAGCTAGCCTCATCCTTTGGAATAGGCGAGATCGTCTATCTTGGGATAAGGTGGTCCCCTGATGTTCTACTTTCTAGAAATAGAACTTGAGCCATTTGCAGCGTCATTAGCTTCTGAGGCAATTGCCACGCTATTTTATCTGGCAGTCATTTCAGTTGTCCTTAAAGCGACAAAAGTCTACTGATTGAAAAATAAGATAATATATGCTGATTTCAAACGATACAAAATGACTGTCGTTCCTCAATCAAGGCTAGACCTTCTGACAGAAATGGAGGAACGATATGAAAAGAAGGACATTCAGTATTTTGTAAAACTGCTAGATCATGAGGACTATGTAATTCGTTGTCGTGCTACTTGCATTCTTGTAGACATGGGGGGTGAGGACAAGGTACCGTATATTGCCAAAGTTCTGAAGGATGACACAAACGAACTTGTCAGACATGAGGCTGCATTTTCACTAGGACAAATGTGTTACAGTAATGGAATCGTACCGTTAGAGGATGCAACGAAAAATGATCCTAGCGTGTTTGTGAGACATGAGGCAGCCATTGCATTAGGTGTAATGGGTTCAAAAAAAGTACGTGCAACTCTTGAGAATGCATTGAATGATCCTGATAAACCAGTGAGAGACTCTGCAGTTGTTGCACTGTCCAATCTAGAGTTTATGGAAAAGTTGAGCAAGAATGAAAAATTTGCTAAACTTACTGGCGGCTAAAGCCTAGAAACTTCAGTTCCATCGCTTGTTGCTGTAAATCTGTATATAGTACCCACTTTAGCACTTTCCCAAATGTCTTCGTCATGAGTTATGATAATAAATTGGAAATTTTGTTTCTCGTTCATAAAGTTAGTTAGTTGTTGAATTGCGTCAACAAAATATTCACAATGTGTTTTATCCAGATAGGCGGTTGGTTCATCAAGAACCATTATTTTTAATGACGACTTGATCATCAAGTCAGACATTCCTAGTCGTACAGCTAATGCTACACAAACCTGTTCACCTCCGCTCAAATTTTTTACTGGTCGTTGACCATTATTTGTATTACATTGAATTTTAATTGAAGTCCCATCCTGAAATAATTCAAGATGTTTTATCTCAGTTTTTAATTGTTCCAAATATTGTGATGCGTTTCTAGAAATGCTTTCCACCGCAAAATTTCTAGCACCAATAATCGTTTCACTTTTTGTTGAAAATATACTAGTTCTAATTTTTTCAAGGTTTTCAACATATTTCTTAGCAAGTTTAATCTCTTCTAAAATAGGTATATTTTTTTTAATGCTTACATCTGCAGAATTGATTTTTTCTGCTACTTGACCAATTCGCATGAGAATTTCTTGATTTTCAGAGTTTACAGTTTGAAGTTCCCGCTCGACTTTGTCATATTCTTCGTGTTTGAAATCCTTAATTTCTTTTTGTAGTTTTTCAATATCTAGAAAAGTTTGGCTGAGATTAGGCATAAATTCAACAAGTTTTGGTGATAAATCTGACGATTCAATGATTTTTTCTAATACATTATTTCTATTTTGATTTAATTTTAAATCATTTTTCCAGTCTTCAAGATGTTTGCTATTTTTAATTGGGCTATTTTTTATTGTGTTTTCTGCGTATTCAACATCTTTTATTTTGTTATTGATCTCATCAATTTGTTCTTGCATGTTTGATGATTCCTTCGCCAGACTAGTTTTTTCACTCTCTATTTTTTTTAGTTCTTGCTTGATATGTTCTATTTGATATTCTGGATCTACTGTGACATCTTTTGTATGGCATATAGGACATTCACCATCAGAAAATTCAATGTTTGATGCAATATTTTTTCTATCATTATACTTTACTAGTTTTCCATCACATTCAGAAATTTTTTGATCAATATCTTTTTTCTTGGAATTTTTAGAATTTAATAGATCTTCTATCTTTGATTTTGCCTTGATCACACCAAAAGACTCTTCACATCTTTGAATAATTTTAGAATGTTCTTCATTATCAGTTACCAATGATGAAATTTCTTGTTTGATAGATTTCCAAACATTGTCTTCCTTATCCTTTAGATGAATAATTTTTTCATAGTTTACTGATAGTTCTTCCTTTTTTTCTTGTAATTTTTTTATTTTTTCTTTAAATGATTCTGCCATTTCCTCAAGTTTTTCTTTTTGCGGTTTTGAATTAGCGATAATTTTTTCAGCATGATTGATTTCCATTTGGACATTCTCAACATCCTCGTCTGTGTTGTTATATTTCTCAGTAAGATATTCGCGAAACGCAGTTATACCTTCACCAAGTCCCTTTTCCGCAGCAGAATATTTTCCTGTACCAATAACTTTGTCAATTAGACTCCTTAGTTTAATTCCATTATCACTTTGAATAATTTCTGTTAATTGTCCCTGTGGGACAATTGATGCAATTCCTAATGTGTCATAGTCTAAACCAATTATTTTTTTAATTTCTTCAGAAACTTTTTCCTTACCTTTTGCGATTGGTAATGAATTATCATCAAGTAATTCTTGGGGACTAGTACTTCCATGAATTTTTTTGATAGCCTGATATTTTTTTCCATTCACCTCAAAGTATATCTGAGTAACAGCTTGGGTTTCACCATCTCGAATAACATCTTCTATAGCACCTCTTGTAGTTTTTCCAAAAAGTGCAAATGTGATGGCCTCTATAATACTGGATTTTCCTGCACCATTCTCACCAATGAAAACTGTCACTCCATTATCAAAAGATAATTCTGTATCCTTGTGAGAGAGGAAGTTATGTAGTTTTACAGAAGTTATCATTCCTTGTGCTCCTCTTTGAACTTTTCAAAATTTCTTATGATAATTTCTTTTACTTCCTGCCTATTATTTTCATTAAGTGATGGATAGAGAGTTTCCAATGCCAGATTAGCTAATTCTTGACCAACATTTTTTGTCGCTAGTCTCTTAAACTCTTCATCAATGTTTCCTGTATCTTCAAGTGATAATGGATATTGTTTCTCATCAAAAATTAGATTTGTTGATCTATCTAGTATGTGTTCATCAAGCCTAGCAATTTCTTGTTGTATACTTTTCCAGTCATGAACATCGGTTATTTTCAAACTTACAAGTGGTTTGTGCTTTTCATCAATTTTTGAGATAACTTCGTCAATTTTGGCATGAAGTTCATCAGCACTGGTTTTTATTTCAAATCTAGGTCTCATGTCAAGTTCAATCCATTTTGGAATTGCCTCCGCAGAAGAAATATCAACCTCAAAAAATCCTTTCTTTGTTTCTTTAATCGCTTCCGTTGAGGAAATTTCTGTTGAACCAGGATAAGCTAGCGGCCCACCTAGAAACCCGTATTTTTTTGGACCAAATTTTTCATGAATATCACCTATTGCATAATATGTAAAATTTTTTGGAAGATCATTAGCATTTAGCTGACCTGCATAGCTGTGTGCTTCATTCAGTCCTTGGTGCAATACAATTATTTTGTGACCATCATGTTCTTTTGCAATCAAATCAATTTTCTTGAATTCTTCTTGTAAGCTTTCGATATCATGTCCGTCACTATGATAATCAAATCCAACCAGTAACACATTTTTGAAATAAACTGGATTTCCATCACCAAGATGGTGAGAAACTTTTGTTAGGCTTGAATACAGCCAATGAATTGCATTTTGTTCGACTTTTGGTTGATCATGATCACCTAAAACAAAGTACGACTCGATACCATTTTCCTTTAGACGGTTGAGCTGTTCCATCATATGTAAAATTGCATCATTAGGAGGTTGGGCCTTATCAAAAATGTCACCAGAAAAAATTACGAAATCTACCTTATCCTTAATTGAAATTTCTATTGCCTGTTTGAATGCATTGTAAGTGTCATCTTCTCTTTCTTTCTTTGAGCGGTATTGCCCCAGATGTGTATCAGAAATATGTGAAAACTTCATGTCAGAAGTCCTTTTTTGTAAGACCTTTCATGGATTTTGCACCAACTTCCTCAAACTTTTTTGCAACAGCCCATTCGCCAACTGCATTTTGGTCAGAACCAATTTTCTTTCCCTTCATTTCGTCAATGTGTACTATAGCGGGAAGGTTTACCCATTGGCCGACAAGAACTGCATCACCAATATTTAGTGACGTAAGTTGTGCAATGAAATCTCTACTAATGGATTCAGCAGCAGATGCAATCTGTCTTTGGTCGTCCTCCTGTACAATCTTCATTACTGCTAGCGAGCCCATTTGGCTTAGAACATTAGCTTCAATGTCTCTAGGTCTTTGTGATACTATTCCTAAACCAAGACCAAATTTCCTACCCTCTCGGGCAATCTTTGCTACCCAGTACTTTGCTTTTGCATCCTCATTTTTAGGAATGAATACGTGTGCCTCTTCAATTATGACAAAGATTGGTGTGTTGAATCTGTAATTTCTCTTTGATTTTGTTTTTCCACCCTTTGCGTTTACAGCCGCCTTTCTATCGGCTAAAAGTTCCTGCAGGTAGTATGCAAGTGCCACATTTGCTTGTCTGTCTGTGAATTCTGATACGTTTAGAATATTCAATCTGCCCTCTTTGATAAGAGCAACTGGATTTGACATGTCAGGATCTAAAATCTCAGATGTTCTGTGTCTAGCATCATCAATCTTGTCTTGAACCCTGTCAGCGGAGTGTCTGTCTTCTTTTCTGTCAGGATTGGCACCAATGTACCGGACCTGAGAGTCTAATGCTTCCCAGAAATTTGCTGACTCTTTTACTTCTGGCGTAAATGCAAGACGTAAAACTCTTTGTTGCACATCAGCACCCTCTCGAATTTCTAGTACATCTGCAAGTGTGTCTGCCTCTAGCAGTCTGGGATTAATTTTAGCGTCAATGACATTCATTTTTGGAAAGTCCAGTCCAGAATAGTCATTGTGATAATCAAAAATGATCACGGTTCCGTCAAGATTTGCAATTTGTTTTGCAAGCAGTGTTACCAAGTTGCTCTTTCCCATTCCTGTCATTGCAAGAATTCCAAGATGTCGTGAAACTATCTTGTTGAGATTAATCAGTGAATCTATTTCGGGATTTCTCAGAAGGCTGCCAATCTTTATCCACTCTTTGTTTTCCGGTCCAAAGATTTGGCCAAGATCATCCTTCGTTGCCTTAACAATTTCAGTTCCCGGAATAGGTGGTACGGCAGGAAGTATTGCCTTGCCCTTTTGAAGTGATTCTAGAAATCCGAGAATCCTAATCATTGCAGTATGGCTCTTATCGCGTTTGTTGAGTGCTGCAACTTCAATGCTTTCTAAAGTCTCATCGTAATTGTTAACATCACCGAGTGCAGCGCTTGATACAACTGATTTTTCAACTAGACCGACAATCTTTCCTTCCTTTGAATTTATGATAACATATTCCCCTATTGGCAGTGATCTGGATGTTTGTGCGGTTACTATGGTTGGCTTTGATTCACCAATAACAAATCCTAGTGTCATTCTAAAACCTTCCTTGAGCCAATCTCGTTTGACAGTCCATGAATGCTAGCAAGCTTTGACAAATCTTTATTTGAAATCTTACAGTTGTTATGAGCAAGCTTTAGTGCGTATGGATATCCACCAATACTATTTTTTAGAATTTTGTTTAAAATTAATTTAAAGTCGTCATTGTCATATCCAGAGCCCAAGAGTTCAATCTTGATCAACGGTAATGATTCTGCTAATCTAGCAAAAACTGATGAGATAATCATATCACTTCCGAATTTTGGGTCCTCGTGAATTTTACTAAATCCTGGAGAAATTGTTGCATGATTGTAATAGAAAATGTCTCCAGCTATTGCACCTAGATTTTCAAATTGTTTTTTTGTGTTCGACGTTTTTGAGATAAAAACAACATTGTTCCTTTTTGTAATTGTATTAACAAGTGAACTCGCTAGTGATTTTTGTCTTGTCAGAAATTGGGAATAAAGCGACCCGTCCATTAGTACCAAATCAGCCTTGTCAACTGATTCCTGACAGGCATCAATCTCCATCTTGCTTGCAAGTGAAGCAAGTTCTGGGTTTGAATCAAGACCATGTTCGTGCAAATCAACCAGAATTTCACCATCTGATTTGACAGAAACTGCCGTTACTGCCCACAATTCCGCACCCTGAAATTTTGTGCTATTGAAGCTACTATCAATTCCAGCAGCGTCAACATCTTGCTTTGTGGGTGAAAAATCTATCCAGTTTGATTTGGCCTGCTTAACTATTTGTTCAAATTTTGGACCTTTCAAAATTGACAGCGTTTCGTCACGTTTTTTGATTGCATCCTTAAGAACACTGTTTAACATACAGCAAGATCGGTTTTATTGAATATGAATATTGGGGTGTAAAATTTACTCCGTCAAAATTAGCTTGAAATCATGTTTCGGGTAATATCAGAATAACCTAACTAATCTTTTGGTTCATTACTGTTATCATACTTTCCTTTGTCATGACATTCACAAAAACAGTTATCATGCCTAAAGCCATTAGTGGTTCTATCCTTACAATCTTTAGTATGTTCTGGCAATGTTTTAAGGTAGAATTGGTATCTTTTAAAATATTTTTGGTTCATTATCGCCTTTATCTTAGAGTTTAATTATAATCGCAATTGCATTTTATCAATTTGAAAAGAATTGGTCTGTTGGGCTGTGGTGCAATAGGAACCCAGATAGCGCTTGCAATTGATTCAGGGAAAATTCCCGCTA
>JGI12090J13086_1000290_pt1 | contig 10159 bp, 9 predicted proteins | sample DeeseametaMP0960_FD_13086 | JGI IMG/M metagenome (IMG submission 13086)
TAACTGTTATACGTGAAACACGCGCAGTAAATATTGCTAAATAAATACGCCTAACCTCTTAAAGATCTTTTAAAACCAGTTTATGAACAGTCGAAAAGATCAATTAAAAGCATTAGATCGGTTATTAACCATAATGGATGAATTGCGAGAGCAATGTCCTTGGGATAAGAAACAGACTATGCAAAGCTTAAGACATCTTACTATAGAGGAGACTTACGAGCTTGGCGATGCTATTTTAGATAACGATTTAGACGAGGTAAAGAAAGAGTTAGGAGATGTGCTTTTACACATTGTATTCTATTCTAAAATAGGCAGTGAAACTAAAGATTTTGATATTGCAGATGTAGCCAACTCAATTTGTGATAAATTAATAGATAGACATCCGCATATTTATGGAGATGTTAAAGTAGAGAACGAAGAAGATGTTAAGCGAAATTGGGAAAATTTAAAGCTTAAAGAAGGTAAGACTAGTGTGTTAGAAGGTGTGCCTAAATCTTTGCCAGCTTTAGTTAAAGCAAGTCGAATTCAAGATAAGGTTTCAGGTGTAGGGTTTGACTGGGAAGAACCACAACAAGTGTTTGAAAAACTTAAAGAAGAACTTGAAGAACTGCAACACGAAGTAACCGAAGACAATCAAGATCTTATAGAAGCTGAATTTGGCGATGTTTTATTCTCAATGATTAACTACGCCAGATTTTTAAAAGTAAACCCAGAAAACGCATTAGAGCGTACTAATAAGAAATTTATTAAACGTTTTCAATACCTAGAACAAAAAGCCAAGCAACAAGGGAAAGCACTTGCAGATATGACCTTGACTGAAATGGATGTGTATTGGAACGAGGCTAAGATACTTTAACATTAACGCTGCATTAACTACTGTTCGTTTTGTAACTTATTATCTTTAAGGAAACATTACTAAGATGAGCGATTTAAAAAGAAAAAATTTAGTGGACAAAGAACCTGCAGATATGCATGGTGAAGATGGTATTAGGTTTACAGAGTCACAAAAAGCTAAGAAAGAACAGAAAGAGCGTGAAGACGAAACTTTAAAAACTTCTTTAAAGAAAAATAAAAAGTAATTTCATGTAGTAAACGTGATGAGTTTAGAAGTGATATCTACACTTTTAAAATTATAATGTGATGCTATCCATTTTAGCGTAGTAGGTGTGTAAAAAAACACATGTGTTTTGTCATTCTTATACCACCAATTCTCAAAATTTATACTGTCTTTTAAGAGTCCTGTTTTACAATAAAGCTTTGCATCTTCCTTTAGAAGATTACGTAATAAGGTAAACTCATTTTTGGGAGAGTTAAAGTGCTCTATAACTTCACAACAAAAAATATAAGCATAAGTATATTCTAAAGCTTTGTTTAAGATTTTAAAATAAGGATCATATAATTCAATATTGTAACCTTTCTCCTTAAGTAGCTTTGCAATAACAGGTCCTGTGCCACAACCAAAGTCTAAACCATTATCTATTGGTTTAAAATCTCTTATTACAGCATTTACTATTGGTTGTACAAAGTTCTGATAGCCTTTGTCATTCACATCATTATCGTGCTCTAAATAACGTTGTTTTTCTTCTTGTGGTGTAACCTGAAACTCTTTTGAAAGATGCACTCCATCACAATTAGAGCATTTATAATAGCGCCTATTTAAAGCTTCAGAATATAAAAACACCTTACCATCACAAAGTGGACAGGTAAGGTGTTTTGTCGGTATCATAATGGAAATTAACTTTTAAAGCTGTCTTAGCTTTTTAAGTTTAGCTTTCCACATTTCAAGTTCTTCTTTGTGCTTATTAATGTTTTTATGAACATCTTGAACCATAGGATTGTCATCTGGCACGTGCTGGAAAAAGCCTAAGTTGTTTTCAAGTTGAGCAATTTCTGCAGTAGTTTCATCTACTTTCTTTCTTATAAAGTAAGATTCTTTTTCAATACTACGATCATCATTTGCGTCTTCTAATGCTTGTAATCTACTTTCGTATTTAAGCATTTCTTGTTTCTTACGGCTTATATCTAAATCACCAAATAAATCATCTAGAGCTTTATTAAACTTACCTTCAATAAAGCGTTTATTATGTGGCACTTGGCCTAAAGCTTTCCAAGCCTCTATTTGATCTTTAATGATTTTTAGCTTTTCCTCTGGACTGCCTTCTAGTTTAAGTTCTTTAACTTGATCTAGCATTTCCTTCTTCTTATCAAATGCTTCAAAAAGCTCAGCATTTTCAGCTTTTCTTTCTTTGTGCATATTATCAAAGTAGTGGTTGCAAGCGGTCTTAAACTGCTTCCAGATCTTATCAGAATCTTTTCTAGGAACGTGACCTATTTTTTTCCAATCGTTCTGTATTTTCTTCATTAAAGGTGTAACGGTTTTAAAGTCGTCACTATCCTTATTGTCTTCAGCAATTTTTATAAGCTCTTTTTTCTTTTCAAGATTATCATATTGCTCTTGTTTTTGGTTTTTGTAAAACGCGTTTTTGTTACGGTTAAATTGTCTTACAGTTTTCTTAAACCTATCCCAAGTATCTTGATTTTTCTCTCTAGGTACTTTACCTGCTTTAAAGAAAGCTTCTCTTAAAGCTTCTACTTTTTTAATTTTTTTCTGAACAGAACCGTGAGATTTTACTTCATCATTTGCAATTTCTGCAATTTGAGCAATAATTTCATTTTTTTTCTCCAGGTTTTTTTCAAAATCCTTTTCTAATTCAGAATAGTGAGCTTGCCTGTTATCATGTATGGTTTTAGTTAAGGCACTAAACTTATCCCAAATTACATCTCTATGTTCTTTGGCAACAGGACCAATGTCTTCTTTCCACATTTTATGAAGCATTTGCAATTCTCTAAATGCTCTGTTTACATTTGTTTCTTTTGCAAGCTCTTCTGCACGAGAAATAACTTTTAACTTTTGCTCTAAATTGTGTTTAAAATCTAGGTCTCTAAATTCACGATCTAAATGAAGGAAATCGTAAAAGTTTTCTACGTGGTGGTGATAGTTGTTCCAAACTAAGTTGTACTTGTCTCTAGGTATAGGACCAGCTTGTCTCCAACGTTCTTGTAATTTTTTAAAGTCATTAAAGTTTGAGTGCATGTCGTTTCCAACACCAATCATATTCTTTAGTTCTTCAATAATAGCCTCACGTTTCTTAAGGTTTTCTGTAAGATCACGCTTAAGTTGTTTGTAATGATTGTTTCGCTTTTCACGATAATCAAAATAAACAGAATCAAATTTCTTTTTAATTGGCGTTACGTAATGAAAGTCTATAATGTTGCCGCCTTCTTCTAAGAACTCTTCCTTTTTCTGCTCAGACTCTTCATCAAACTTGTTGTTAAACTCAGTTCTAATCTCGTCTACGTGCTCTTTTATTGCTTGTACTTTCTCGTTTTTAAGGAGTGTTTCTAACTCTTTAACTAAATCTTCTTGAGAAAGTTCTTCATAATTCTTCTTTTCAATATCATGACGTTCTCCAGTGCTTTCATCTTCACTATCTTCTGCTACAGCATTATCTACTTCTTCTTGAGCATCTCTTGGGGTTTTAGAACTAGCTTCGGCAACCATTGCATCTTCATGATCTGTATCATCCTCAGAATTTTTAGATGTTGAGCTAGATTCTGAAGGTTTCTCAGACTCTTCGACCATTGCATCTTCGTGTGCAGTATCATTTGCTTCCTCTACATTAACCGCTTTGTTTGTGCCTTTGGCAGTAGTTGGGTTTTGTTGAGGTGTTTCATCTTCATCATCAGACTCAGAGATTACAGAAGTATCTTTCTTTTCAGACTTATCTTCGCGCTCTGCTACAATGCTTTTTTCTAAATCACTTTGGTCTTCTGGCGTTTCAACAAGTTGATCTGCAGGTTCTGTAGGAACTTCTTTTGGAGTTGAGGCAGTCTCATTTTGTTGTTGCTCTTCGTGTTCTGGAGTGTGTTCTTTGTCAGACATATCTTTCAATGTTATGGGTCGTTATCCTGAACTCGTTTCAGGATTTTAAAAATCGTCTTTAAGTCTGAAAGATAGTAACAATTATGAGGACAATCAAATTCCTAACAGGAATCACTAGCTATTCCAAATTTCCCAAGATTTTTCTGCTTGGTACTCTAGCATTTTAAGTCCGTTTACTATCGTTGCTCCTTTAGATTTTCCTTGCTTAAGAAATGCTGTTTCTGAAGGATTATAAATAAGATCGAACATTATATGTTTCTCTGAAATACCCTCATAAGGTATCTGAGGTTTTTGTTGAATATTAGGATGTGTTCCTAACGGTGTGCAGTTAATAATTAATGTATAATCTCTAACAATATCTTCGTCTAGATTATGATAGCTCATTTCATTAAAATCTGGATTTCTAGACACAAAAACATAATTAATACCTAGCTTTTTTAAGCTATAAGCAATAGCTTTTGATGCGCCGCCAGTACCTAGTATTAAAGCCTTTTTATGGTGTGCTTTTAGGTGTGGTTTTAAAGCTTTTGTAAAACCATAAAAGTCTGTGTTATGGCCAATACTTTTACCGTCTTCAAATTTAACCGTGTTTACAGCACCAATGTTTACAGCATCTTCCTGTAATTCATCTAAGTAAGGTATAATACTTTCTTTATAGGGAATTGTGATGTTTATACCAGAAATTTGAGCGCTAGGATTTAGTAAAGTTGTTACCAATTCTATGTTTTGAAAGTCAAAATTTTCATAGGTAGCATTTAAATCTTCAGCTTTAAATTTTTCAGAAAAATAGCCTCTTGAAAATGAGTAGTCTATTTCTTTTCCTAATAATCCGAATTTACGAGTCTTCATATGTTGGAGCATTTAATTTTCCATACCAATCTAAAGCGAGAACAATACCTAAGCCAATAAGTACAAATAAAACAGCAAGCCAAGTATGTCCTGCGTTAAAATCTGGCCAATATCTTTGGTAGCCTTCAATAATAGGATTGTTATTTATATCGTAAAGTGGTTGTCCATCTTTACCTACCTTAAGAATCTTGTCTTTCCAAGGCCAGACTACACCTAAAGATCCAGTTATAAACCCAATAATTACAGCAAAGGTTTCATTTTTATAGCTTTTTAAAACGAATCCTAATATATACGCCCAACTCACTAACCCTACTAAAGAACCTGCGAGGAAAACAAAGAAAATCTTGAGGAGATGCACGCGTTCTGGCATATTTACAAAAGAAAAATCGAGCTGTAAAATATCTGCGACAGTTAAGTTTATAGCATTTACAGAGTCTACCAATAATAAGACATAGTTGCCAATTAAAATTAAGATGAAAGAGCCAGAAAGACCAGGTAATGTCATACCAGAAACCCCTAAAATTCCACAGAAGAATACAAAAAGAAGGTTGTCATTTTCTGTTGCTGGACTTAAAAAGGAAATACCAACACCTGTAATTATGCCTAAAAGTAAAAAGCCTATGTTCTTCTTAGACCAGTCATCATAGTCTTTTGCAATGTAATAAATTGAGCCTATTATCATTCCAAAAAAACCCGACCAAACTAATATCTCATAGTGCTTAATTAAATAATCTAATAAGATAGAAATGCTAAAATAACTTATGATGATACCAAATAATAAAGGCATCATAAAACTACCGTTGGTGTATCTATGAAAACTTTTAAACCTTCCGTTTATAAAAAGCTTAAATGCATTTTTATCAAACTTTTGAAGCGTATATATAAACTCTTCGTAAAAGCCTACTACAAAAGCAACAATACCACCAGACACGCCAGGAACTTTATTTGCCGCACCCATTCCTAAGCCTTTTAAGACTAGGAAAAATTGATCCGTAAAGCTACGTTTGTTATGCATTGGCTTGTTGAGTTGCTACACGCTCTAAGATAAGAATTAATAAAAATCCTGCAACCATTAGGAGTAAGGCAAATATAAGTTGAGGGTCGCCATCAAAATGTTGTGGTAAGACAGATTGCTCTCTAATAACCATGTCTTTATCTCCAATAGTTACTGTTTCCAGAATTTCTTTCCAAGGCCATATTTTATTTAAAGAACCTGTTATAAAACCTGTTAACACAGCAAGTGTGACAGCTTTGTATTTTAAGAATAACCACTTTAAGACTCTTGAAAAAGACAGTAATCCTACAACTGCGCCAACTGCAACAATACCTATAGTCTTAAAATCGAAATCGTGTATAGCCTCACTAATTGTTTTGTAAGCTCCTAAAAGCACTAATATAAAAGCTCCAGAGATTCCTGGTAATATCATAGCGCATACTGCAATAGCACCAGCAATAAATAAGAAAAAAGGTGATTGTGTTCCTGTAATAGGAGGTAAGGTTGTAATGTAAAAAGCAACAGCAGCTCCCAATACTAATGCAGTAATTATTTTTGCATTCCATTTAGGTATTTGCTTACCTACAAACCAAATACTTGCTATAACTAAGCCAAAGAAAAATGACCAAATTAAAATAGGGTGATTTTCTAGTAAATAATTTGCTAAACGCATTACTGTAAATACACTAATGGCAATGCCTAAAAATAATGCAATTATAAAATTACCGTTTGCTTTTTTCCACATAGAGGAGAAGCCAAACTCTCGCCATTCTTTAAGTAATCCTAAATTAATACCACTAATGGTAGTTACCAATTCTTCATATATGCCAGAAATAAAAGCAATGGTACCTCCAGAAACTCCAGGTACAACATCTGCTGCACCCATAGCAATCCCTTTTAAGGATATAAGTGCATAGTCTTTAAAATTGCGCTCCATAATAGTAAGTTAGTTGCACAAAAATAGACAATTGGTTAAGTAAGTAAAGGACTAAGGGATATAAATCTTAATAACGTCTTTTACAGATTTTCGCTGAAAAACCATTGGGAATAATTCTTCAATTATAATATGGTATTCTGGGTCTATCTTAAGGCCGTTATTTAAATGAAAATAACCTTTTTCACCTTCATTTAACAAGAAATGTAATCCAGACAATCTATATTCAATTTCTGCTGTATCCGGATAAAACTCTTCAGCTTGTAATAGGTTATTAATAGCTACATTATATTCACCAAGATTTATAAGTATGTCGCAACGTGTAATCCAAGTTTCTAGCTCATAGTTTCCAAGCTCTAAAGATTTTCTGTAACCACGCTCTGCTTCTTCATAAAATTTTAGACGGTTGTTTATTTTAGCATAACGCTTCCAGTAAAGAACATTGTCTTCATCTATATCTATAGCTTTATTTATAAAATAAAGTGCTTTTTGATAGTCTAACTTTTTAAGATATTGGTCTGTTAAAGCAATCCAGCCTTTGTCTAATAACGGATCTTCATGTACACATTTAGTAAAATGTTGCAAGGCAAGATCATCTGCGCCTAGTTTTTCAAAACATCTACCAATTCTAAGATATGCAAATGCAGTTGGGTCATCTAGCTCTAACGTAATTCTATAGTTTTCTATAGCTTCATTATAACGCTTAAGTTTTTCTAAAACTTTACCTTTTTCAAGATAAGCGCCTATAAAAGTATCGTCACTAATTATAGCAAAATCATAAGCAGTTAATGCCTTTTCATAATCCTTATCATCAAAATACTGTTTTCCTAACTGGTGCCACGCAACCTCACAATATGGGTTGGTGTTTAGGTACATACTTAGATAGTCGATTGCTTCTTTACGCTGATTTAAAAAATCGAAACAATACACAATATTATATAACGATGCATAATCTTCTTCATCTTGCTCAAGACACTTCATAAAGCTAAACTTGGCATTTTCATAATCTTCCATAAAGAGATGTTCCATGCCTATTAAAGAATAAACATCGGCTTCATCTAAAGTTAGCTCTAATGCTGTTTCCAGCATTTCTATAGCTTTTTTATGATTGTCTTGTTTGCTGAAGATATTAGCTTTCTGAATGAATATCTCTTCGTTTGTAGGTTCTAAAAGGTACAACTCGCTCAAAATTTCATTGGCGCGATCTAGCTTATTTTCAAAAACTAAAACTTCAACTTTATGAAGCTTAAGATTTATTGATGATGGGTGCTGGCTAAGTCCTAACTTAATAGCACGCTTAGCTAGGCCAATTTTACCCATTTCCAGGTAGTGGCTTATAATGTTCTCAAATTCATCTGCATCAAAGAATAAGACATCATTGGTCTTAAGCATTGATTCAAATTTATCGAGCGAGAAATTATGGTCTTCATTATGGCTTAATTGCATAGCGTTCAGATTTGCATTCCTACTTAAATAAAGTTATAAATCTATCTTACGGGCACTTGCTGATTTGCGTATTGTTTTCAACAAAGTAATTAACAAGATTTATTATTAGACTTTACACTATTTAGAATGTCAATAATAATGCCACAGCCTTTCTTGATTTCTTCTTCTGAAATTGTAAGTGGTGGAGATATTCTAAGTGCCTTATTTTCAAATAGTAACCAAAACAAAATAAGTCCTTTTTCCTGACACGCCAAGATGACTTCTGAAGCTATTTCAGCAGATGGTAATATTGGTGCTAACATTAATCCAGAGCCTCTTATTTCTGAAATTAATGGGTGTTTTAATAGCTTTCTGAAGAGTTTTTCCTTCTTCAAAGCTTCTTGCATAAGGTTTGTTTCTGTAATTTCCTGCAAGGTTGCAAGTGCAGAAGCCGCAATAACAGGATTGCCACCAAATGTTGTAATATGACCTAATTTAGGGTTGTCACTTAGTAAATCCATTAATGAGTTTGATGCGGTAAATGCACCAATAGGTAGGCCACCACCCATACCTTTTCCCATTACTACAATATCTGGTACGACATTAAAATTCTGAAAGCCAAAAAGAGTTCCGGTACGACCAAATCCTGGTTGAATTTCATCTAGAATTAAAAGTGCGCCAACTGTCTTACAGCGATCTTTTACTTTTTTTAAATAATCGTTTTTCGGAAGAATAAATCCAGCACCGCCTTGTATGGTCTCTAATATAACACACGCCGTTTTATCACTAATTTTTGAAAGATGTTCCTCGTTATTAAATTCAATAAAATTCACGTCTTCAATTAAAGGTTTAAATGGAGCAGTGCGCTCTTCAAAATCCATTAAACTTAAAGAACCCATTGTATTACCATGGTATGCTTTATGTGCAGCGATAATTTCTGTTCTTCCTGTAGCTCTTCTAGCTAGTTTTAATGCGCCTTCAATAGCTTCTGTGCCTGAGTTTACCAAGTAAGTTTTATTTAATGATTTTGGTAAGTTTTTAGCCAGGAGTTTAGATAGTTTTACTGCAGGTTCTTGAGCATATTCCCCATAAACCATAACATGTAAATACTTTTCTAGTTGTGCTTTAATTGCATTAATAACTCGTGGATGCCTATGGCCTAAACTGCAGGCAGAAACTCCAGCAACAAAATCTAAATATGCTTTGTTGTTGGTGTCATAAATGTAAGATCCTTCTGCATAGCTAACTTCTAATGCTAAAGGATGCGGAGTGGTTTGTGCTTGGTAAGTAATGAAATCATCTTTCATAGCTTATAATAATGGTTATGCAAAATTGGCAGAAATGCTAATTGTCTTCCTTAGTTAAGCCTTGTGGGTCTAGTAAGGGCTTTGCATTTGGAGTTATTGTTTGCTTCGGATTTTTTAATAAATCCTTTTTAAGTTTTGGAGCTGTAATGATGCTGTCTTGAGCTTTGTTCTGTAATGTCTCTGGCTTTAGTCTGGAGTTTTCATTTAATAGAAGCTCATCATCTTCATCCCGTTCTTCAAAGAATGCTTTTTCTTCTGTAGGCAAAGGGATACCTTTTATTTTAACAAGTTCTAAAGGTGCTTCGCCTTTAAATAAATCTTCTTTTGTAATTAATTGTTCTGTACCTCGCCAATTAAAATCGGTCAATTTTTTTTCTACATCTGGTTTATTTAGGTCTGGATTAATGGTGCCATCTATCTGTTTGTAGTAATACACATCAACAATTTCTCTGTTTTCCATAAGTATGGAGATTGATGATGCCAATGTGTTATTTAAACCGATAAGCTCTTTTTGCTCGTTTCTTAAATAATATATAGTTTCTGTATTCTTGAGGACATCAACTTGGTATAAATCGTTATCATCATTAAACAACCCAATAAGTTCTTTACCTTTTACTTGGTTGTAACCTTCAATAGAATCTTTCTGAATCATAAACGCATTATTAAAAACCTTTAAGGTGTCTAGCGTTTCTGTCTTAGGATTATTA